>Ga0115013_10001295_pt1 | contig 14639 bp, 17 predicted proteins | sample SouAtlMetagenome_2_FD_88686 | JGI IMG/M metagenome (GOLD analysis project Ga0115013, IMG submission 88686) | Marine eukaryotic phytoplankton communities from Atlantic Ocean - South Atlantic ANT15 Metagenome | ecosystem: Environmental > Aquatic > Marine > Oceanic | place: South Atlantic Ocean...
CAACATGAGCAATACCCAATATTGGAACGATATGATGTTCACAATGAGATTCTAATCTGATATTTTTAATAATGACCATTTCATCATACCCTTCTACCTCTTCGAATGTTTTAGAAAGGATTTCATCTGGGTTCATTTTATAACCTTCAAAGAACTCTTTGTAGGCGTCTACAACTCGTTTTGGTGTTTCTATCAACCCTTCCCGATTAGGATTGTCACCGGCCCACGCAATGAGTGTTTTTACAGCTTGCATTGCCTCTTCTCTAGATGGATCTGGATTGAATTTTAAAATATTTTCATTATTTAGTTTTTCGGTCATCTTTACTCTTTTCTAAACAATTTTGTTACGTTATAACATAACATACTATTTAAATTACAAATTACAATGTGTTTACTTTAATAATGCCACAATTTCCTTCAAATATTCCTGTATCTGTAATAACTGGGTTTCTAGGTAGTGGAAAAACAACTCTTTTATCTGCTTTATTAAAACAAGACTTTATGGCAAATACTGCTGTTATTATTAATGAGTTTGGAGAAGTTGGTTTAGATCATAATTTAATAGAAACTACTGATGAAAACATAGTAGAGCTTCAAAATGGATGTATATGCTGTACTATCCAAGAAGACCTAAAAAAAACGCTGCTTGATCTAATAAAAAAATTAGAACGCAATAGTATTCCTTATTTTAACCGAGTTGTTATAGAAACCACTGGTTTAGCAGATCCAGTCCCAATAATACATACTCTTATGACCTCTTTAGATTTGCATAGAGTTTATTCTATTGATGGAGTTATAACAATAGTTGACGCTATAAACGGTGAAGATACATATAACAACCATAAAGAAGCCTTGAAGCAAACCGCTTTGGCTGACAAGGTTATTTTGAGCAAAACTGATCTCGCAGACAAGTTAAAAGTTAATTCAATTAAAAACAGAATTAGAAACATTAACCCAAAAGCAAATATAATTGAGAGTAATAAAAATAATTTACCTTTAAATGAACTATTAAGCTTAAATGATTACGACCCATTAAATAATTCATGGGATGCACGAGAATGGTTGGCAATTGAAAAGTATAATGAAAACGATCACAAACACACTCATCATGACCATAATCATATACATAAGCACAATCATAATATTAATCGTCATGGTGATGACATTGAGTCATTTTCATTAGTCACAAAACAACAAATAAGTATGACCACTTTTAACTTTTTTATTGAATTGCTCTCGAGTCAGATGGGTTCTAAATTGCTAAGATTAAAGGGTATGTTAAATATAAAAGGTAAAGATGGGCCCGCAATTATTCATGGTGTTCAACATATCTTCCATCCCATAGAATGGCTAGAAGAATGGCCTGATGAAGATCATAGCTCTCGGTTAGTATTTATTACACGAGATATTAAGAAATCTTATATAGAAGATTTTTTTAAAATAATTGGAGAAAATGAAATATAAAAAATAGAAGAGTTAAAATATTACTTTTTTTATCTAATATCTCTATTGATATCTCTCCAAAAATCAGGATAGTCTAGACGCATTAATATTGAGTTGTTATTTAAAGCTGAGTCAGGTGTCCTATGTAACAAACCCTCTGGTCCACCTCTAAATACAGCAATATCCCATTCACCTATGAACTGCTTTGCTGATATATCTTTAACAATATTTTCATTAGGCTCACCATTTTTGTATGCTTTTTTATCGGCAAACTCATCAGGTAACCATTCTGTCCCTTGACCTGCATAGGTAACTAAAAGTCTTAATGGAACATTATCTATATGATAACGCCGGCACCCTCTATGTGAGCTAATACTGAAACTAATATGATTACTTTTTTCCATGACACAAAATAATCTACATAAATAAGCCATGTCTTTGATCCATGTTTCATAAAAAAAATCCTTTTGAATTTCTTCAGGGAAATTATCACTGAGTAGACATTGAATATCATTAACTGACCTTTCTTTACTAATTTCTCCAGTAATGTTGAAAGAAAGTTCAAGTAACTTTTTAAAAAATGAACAAGCATTTTCAGGCATGGACCTGCTCATAACTGCCAATTGACTAGATTGATTTGGAAAGTCTTGCATTGCTTCTATGTTTTTAATTTGAAAATCGTTCATAAAACCTATAAATCCTTACTTATATAAAGTTTTTCTATATCTTCTGAATTAATATCATTTATAGATTTTGCCAAACGCCAATTTCTGACAGATCCATTAATATCTCTTGCTGTTATTACAGTTTCTTTCGGAGGACAATTAGGCTCATGGCAATAAAGTTCAGCAATACTTAATATTGTACTTTCAGGTAATTTGAATTTTTCATAAATTTTAATTTTTAAATTTCTTACCACATCAGGATTTGTACTTTTACGATCAAACATTCCAGTCATTTAATTATTTTTCCATAAAGGAGACCATAAAATATTTCCTTCTGAATCACCTATTAAGATATGAGAACGTTTAGGTGAAATTGCTATTGCAGAAATTTCAGACCCTTTTGGATTTCTTATGACAAAGGGATTTTTGTTTTCATCGAGCTCTGACAATAAGACGGTGCCGTCATTAAAACCTACAAAAATAGCTTTTTCACCCTTCAAAGGTTCTATAAAAGTTGAAATTTGTTTACCACAATCTGCAACACAGACTGGTTCACGGCCAAGTGGTCCATCTTTCCCATCAAACGGCCAACAAATAGCTTGATGGTCTCCAGAAGTTGCTAAGTGCGGAGTATCTCCAACCCATGCAAAACTCTTAATTTTTGCAGGATAACCTCTCATAGCCAAGTCAACTTTATCTCTAAGACGCCAACCGTGAAGTTCACTTTCTTGCATCGTAGTTACAATATATTTTCCGTCTGGACTAAAGCTTACTCTGCTATGAGACCCTTTCCAGACTAATCTTTTAGATGTCCAACGACGCCCACCTCTTTCCCATACTGTAACACCTCCATATGATGAAACAGCTAAACGTTTACCATTTTGATCAAAGGCCAAGCCTCCTACAGTACTTGGATGCTCAAGTGATTTTGCTTTTTGTTGATCCTCCGACCATATGTAGACATTGCTACCAGATGAACAAACCATACTATCTTTGTAAGCGGCAACAGTATCTACCCAACGAGAATTAAAATTAGCAATTTCAAATATATCTCCGTTTTGTGATATCTTTAAAAATCTTCCATCATCACCACCTGTTAATATATATTCACCATTTGTTGCCATTGATAAAACCACACCATTATGGGCATCAATAGTTCTAGGTTTATCTCCTTCAAAAAAAAGCCTGACTGAACCATCACCAAAACCAACTGCAACAGAATGACTAGTAGTGACTGAGCATGTTACTGGAGCGTTAAGATTAAAATGAGCACCTCTACTTTCCAACTCGGTTTCTTTTGGGTAAAGGGAAGACATTTTTTTTTCTAAAAATTTTTCTCTATCTGACATAGATATATGCTGTTGGGTAAAATATCATTAGTACATTTATGCTACTTTGCAGCCTTCAAATCCCTCTTGAAGATTCATGCTTTCAAGGTTTCTACCAATAAACACAACTCTTGAACTGCGATCTTTGCCAGTAGGCCATGCCCCCATAGGAGATGCATCCATAAGCATATGAACTCCTTGAAATACATAACGATCATCCTTGCCTTCAAAGTTAAGAATACCCTTAGATCTCAAAATATCTTGACCTTTTTCTTGTAAAAGATTGCCAAACCAAGTTTGAAATTTATCCATATCTAAAGGGGTTTCAGACACAAATGATAAACTTGTAACGTCGTCATCATGTTCATGGTCATGATCAGATTCCAGAAAATCTGGTTCAACTTCTAAAACTCGATCTAAACTAAAAGCATTTAAACCAAGAACTTCGTTAAGTGGTGCAGAGCAGTGATTTGTTTTAATAATTTTTGCATAAGGGTTGATTTTACGAATACGTGTTTGAACGTTTTCTATAGCCTTATCATCTACAAGATCAATTTTATTAAGTAAAACAACATCAGCAAAAGCAATTTGCTCTTCTGCTTCATGATGTTCACCAAGTTGTGAACTCAAGTGGACTGCATCTGCAACTGTGACTATAGCATCTAATTTAGTCCTATCAGATACATCTTGGTCAACAAAGAAAGTTTGTGCAACTGGTGCGGGATCTGCAAGACCTGTGGTTTCAACTATAATTGCATCTAGTTTATCAGCCCGCTTCATCAACCCCCCTAGAATACGAATTAGGTCACCTCTAACAGTACAACAAATACAGCCATTATTCATTTCAAAAACTTCTTCATCCGCATCAACAACGAGATCATTATCAATACCTTGCTCTCCAAATTCATTAACAATTACAGCATATTTTTGTCCATGTTGTTCTGTAAGTATACGATTTAGAAGCGTGGTTTTTCCTGCTCCAAGAAATCCAGTTAGTACCGTGACTGGTACTTGCGACATATCATTCATTATTTTTCCTTTCAGTCTCTGAATAAGTTATTTTGCACATAAACCACATCTTCCGTGGATTTCAAGGACTGGATTATCAGGAATAAAACCAGTTCTCTTGGATAAATTATTTATATTGTTAGTGAAATCTTGATCAAGATGCTCTTTAACGATCCCACAATCATTACATATCTCAAAAACCGGTGTTTTGTTATTATGAGATCCACAACATACTGTCCACGCATTAAGTGATTCTATTTTATGAACTAAACCAACAGAATGTAATTTCTCTAAAGCTCTGTAAATTGTAGTAGCTGCAGCAACCCCATCTGATCTCATACCTTCTAAAATATCATAAGCTGAAAGTGGTTGTTCTTTACTTTTTAGGTATTCAAACACACGGTCTGCATGAGTTAAACGAGATTTACTTTTTATCATTTTTTTTCCTTCAATAAATAAAAGTAATTTAAGTTTATAATAAAATAATTATTCATTTTATGCAATGTTATAACATTGCATTTTTTATTTGACAACATATCACCTTTTCATTAAATCATGCAATGTTATGTTATAACATTACATTTAACTAAATAGCAAATTACTTATAAAAAAAGAAAAGATAGATATATTCAATGTTGGATAAAAAAAAAACTACTTTATCAATTTGTCTCACTTGTCGAGATGGATTAGAGGATATTCATACAACTAGAGGTGGAAAACGTTTTTCAGATAAGATACTGAAACAAAAAGAATTTAAAGAATTAAATAATTTAGAAATTAGAGGAGTGAAGTGTATGAGCCAATGCAAACGCTCATGCATAATTTCTCTGACAGCTGAAAATTCATTTACATATATGTTTGGAGATATAAATCCTGCTAATCCAAAATATTTTAAATCATTAACAAAATTGATTTTATTATTCAACTCATCTCCAGATGGATTTTTAAAACGTAATGAAAGACCAGAACTTTTTCAATCAAACATTCTTGGAAGATTCCCTCCGTTAGATACTAATTCTGCGCTTGTTATTTGTCTAGATAGAGAAACTTGAGAAATCAATTTAAAGGAAAATTGAAATGAAGTCACCAGTAAGATTAAGTGTAAATAATATTAGTTGGGTAGAACCAAAAAATAAGAAAAAAATTCTTCATCCTGTTTCTTTTGATTTAGATCCCGGAAAAATTTTAGGTCTTGTTGGTCCAAATGGAGCTGGTAAATCCACACTTATTCGCATGTTATATAGGTATCATAAACCGAGCTCAGGTGTAATTAAAATAGATGGGTCAGACATTTGGTCAATACCTGCTAAAAAGGTAGCCAGCATGATTTCTGCAGTTTTACAAGAACAATTATCAGATTTTGCTTTAACTGTCCGAGAAATAGTTGCCCTTGGACGAACACCCTATAAAAAATGGTTTGGAGGCTTAAATGACGTAAATGATGAAGAAATTATAGAAAATTCATTAAATAGGTTATGTATTCTTAAATTTGCAGATAGACAATTAAACACTTTGTCTGGTGGAGAAAGACAGCGTGTAATGGTTGCTCGTGCTTTAGCACAAGAAACCAGATTATTAATTCTTGATGAACCAACAAATCATCTTGATATCCGTCAACAATTAGAGGTACTTGAATTAATTCAAGATTTACCAATTACAGTTGTGACTTCTCTTCATGACATAAATATGGCCGCCTCTATTTGTGACGAAGTTCTTCTTTTGAAAGAAGGACATTCCCTTGCATTTGGACACCCGGACAATGTTTTCTGTAAATCAAGAATATCTGAAGCATTTGAAGTAAAAACAGAACAAGAGTTTTTAGTTCCAAGCAATTCAAAACATATAACTTTTCACTTAGCGTAAAGGAAAAACATCAATGAAAATACTTTCATTATTTAATTATTTAATTTTAAACATTGTCATAATTATTGGCTTTACTTCGACAGCTATCAGTAAGACTTCAGTTCAAAGTTGTAATCGTACGGTAACTTTTGACTCAGTGCCTCAAAAGGCTATCTCAAATGATGTAAATTTGACTGAGATGATGCTGGTTCTTGGTCTAAGCGACCACATGGTGGGATATACAGGCATATCTGGATGGAAGACATTAGATGAAGAAATGCGAAAAGGCGTAAAAGAATTACCAGAATTATCAAAAAAATATCCTTCGAAAGAAGTGCTTATAGGAGCAGATGCTGATTTTTTCTTTGCAGGCTGGAATTATGGTATGAAGGTTGGTGGACCAGTTACACCAGAAACGTTAAAGCCTTTTGGAATTAAAGTTTATGAGTTAACTGAAAGTTGTACTCATATTATGAAGAAAAATAAAGCCAGTATTGAAGATATGTATAATGATCTTTTGAACCTGGGGCGTATTTTTAAAGTTGAGGATAAAGCTACTACAATTGTTAACAGTTATCGTAAAGAACTTGTGACATTAACAAAAGATAATAAGATCAAAGATCCTTTAAGAGTTTTTGTATATGACAGCGGAGAAGATACTCCATTTACTGCAGGTTTGTTTGCTATGCCTACTGCACTTATAGAAGCAGCCGGTGGCAAAAATGTAATGGATGATTTCAAAAAAAGTTGGGGGACCGTTACTTGGGAAGAAGTAATTGACAGGAACCCTGAAGTTATTGTCATTGTAAATTATGGGAACGTAACCGCTGAACAAAAAAGAGAGTTCATGATGAAAAATCCTGCTTTTTCAGAAATAGATGCAGTTAAAAATGATCGCTTTGTGACACTGGAATATGTAGAAGCAACACCAGGTCCTCGTAATATTAATGCAATCAAAAAACTAGTTAAGTCATTCTGGAAAAAATAACTTGGACAATAAGATCAAAGGTTCTCTATCATTCTTTAAAATAAACAAGGGATTAGGACCTTTGATTTTCATAAGTATTATAATACTTATAATCTCATTATCCCTAGCAATATCTGTTGGAGCTGTTCAAATCTCGACAAGTATTGTATGGGGTGTAATTATAAATAAGATATATCCCGAAACATTTGAAACTATTTGGAGTAAAGGTCGTGAAGCAATTGTTTGGAATGTTCGATTTCCACGTTCTCTATTAGCAATTTTTGTAGGATCTGGACTTGCAATTGTTGGAGCTAGTCTTCAAGCAGTTACAAGAAATCCACTAGCAGACCCTCATTTATTAGGCATTTCTTCTGGTGGTGCATTTGGAGCTATACTTGCTTTATTACATACGGGCTTATTCATTGGTCTATTGACAGTCCCTTTAATGGCCTTTTTAGGAGCTTTATTAGCAACATCTATCGTATTGGGAGTGTCTCGTTTTACAGGAGTCACAAGTGCTGACCGCTTAGTACTAGTTGGAGTAGCAGTGTCATTCATAATTATGGCTGGGGCTAATATTTTAATATTTTTGGGAGATCATCGCGCAACACATACAGTAGTCTTTTGGATGTTAGGTGGCTTAGGGTTTGCCCAATGGGATCACCTCATTTATCCTTTAGTAACATTAATTTGTTGCGGTATCTGGCTTGTTTTTAAAACAAATATTTTAAATGCAATGACTGTAGGTGATGAAACTGCTACTACGCTTGGTATTCGAGTTGAAAATTTTCGTTTAATTGTCTTTACTATATGCGCCCTTATTACAGGGGTTATGGTTGCATTCTCAGGTATGATAGGATTTATAGGATTAATGGTTCCTCATGTTGTTCGTATGATAGTTGGAGGCAATTACCTACGTGTATTACCAATCTCTGCTTTATTTGGCGCAATACTATTACTTTGGGCTGATATAGCCGCCCGTACAATTATGGCTCCTGAAGACATGCCCATAGGAATCGTTACCGGTTTAGTTGGTGGAATTTTTTTTGTTTGGTTACTTAGAAGAAAATTATAGATTTTTTTTTAGATTAATAATATTCATATTAAAATTATCATATATTATTTTATATAAATACCTAATAATACGATTTGAGAGATATTTAGAAAATTGAACACTGAAATTTCAAAAGAAGATGTAATTAATGCTCAAAAATTATGGGCAGATCATGTAATTAAAATTGGATATCTTCATACAAATAACGGTGATTATAAGAAAGCCGCATACGATTTTGTTTCTAATTTTTATGCATATGAGATTAGTAATGTATTATTCAAACCAACTTTAGCTTCTAGAAAACAATTTCGATTAACATTAGAAGATGCTCTATCTTATTTCATAGGAGGTTGCATAAAAGAAGATAAAGGTTTTGCATTAAAACCGTGGAAAAAAATTCGTTTTGGAGATAGAAGTTTTATATTGGAAAATAAGATTGCTTTAGTAATGGGGAATTATTTCTTTCAAGGCCCAGATGATGATGAAATTAAAGTGGTTTACACTTTTGGGTATATTCGAAATAGTAATGGTAAACTAGTTATAAATCTTCATCATTCTTCATTACCTTATCAAGGTAATTAAATATTGTCATAACTTAAGGCTTAGAAAAATGAAAAGTCAAAAAAGTCCTTGTATTGATGTCTGCAAATTTAACGGTCAAAATGGCTGGTGCATAGGGTGTGGAAGAACTAGAGAAGAATGTCAAAAATGGAGAAAATTGAAACCATTTGATGTAAAAGCGCTTCAAAAACAACTTAAAAAAAGAATGTTAATAATTGGGAACTAATTAAAATTTTCTAATTATTGTTTCTAATATAAAGTTATTGATTAAATTTTTATAATATGAAATTTAAAATTACTTTTTATATAAAATTAATATAGTAATTATTCTATATAAAGTAAGGATTAAAAATTGTCGGAAATAATTTCTGTTAAAAGTTTGGTTAAGAAATATGACAATGATTTTATTGCAGTAAATAATTTAAGTCTAAAGATTAACCAAGGTGAAATTATAGCTCTCCTTGGCCCTAATGGAGCAGGGAAAACTACTCTAATTTCAACTATATGTGGACTTGCATCAATTACGTCAGGTGAAATAAACGTAAATGGTTTTGACGTAATTAAAGATTACAGAAAAACAAGAGAAATGATTGGTCTTGTTCCTCAAGAATTAGCATTGGAACCATTTGAGAAAGTTATAAACTCAGTAAAATTTTCAAGACGATTATTTGGAAAAAAAGATGATGCTGAGTATATAGAACAACTGTTAACCAAACTTCAATTATATGACAAAAAAGATAATATCATTAAATCTCTTTCGGGAGGAATGAAACGCCGAGTTATGATTGCAAAGGCTCTAAGTCATAATCCAAAAATTTTATTTCTAGACGAGCCTACAGCTGGTGTTGACGTAGAATTACGCAAAGACATGTGGAATATTATAAAAGAATTAAAAAATGAAGGCGTTACAATAATTTTGACAACACACTATATCGAAGAGGCTGAAATGATAGCCGATAATATAGGCATAATAAACAATGGTGAATTACTTTTAGTTGAAGAAAAAAATAAACTTATTAAAAGAATGAGCGTTAAGACCCTCAAAGTAAAACTTAAAAAATCTCTTAAAGAAATACCATTAAAACTAAAAAAATATAATTTAAAATTAATTGATGACGGCAATTCTTTTTATTACCAATATAATACAGGGAAAGAAAGAACTGGTATTACATCCCTGCTCTCAGACATGAATCATATTGGAATAAATCTATTTGATATTCAAACCGAAGAAACATCATTAGAAGATATTTTTGTAAAAATTATTAAGGATTAATATATGAACCTCCGAGGAATACAAGCAATATACATATATGAGATGAACAGATCTTTTAGGACCTTAATACAAAGTCTTGTATCTCCTGTTTTGTCTACCGTATTATATTTTATTGTTTTTGGAGCAGCCATTGGTTCTAGAATGGAAAATATTAGCAATGTTTCTTACGGAGCATTTATAGTTCCAGGGTTAATCATGTTAACTGTTCAGATGCAAAGTGTTAACAATGCTTCTTTTGGCATTTATTTTCCAAAGTTTATTGGAACCACTTATGAACTCTTGTCAGCTCCATTATCCTTTGTTGAAATAGTAATTGGATATGTTGGAGCTGCAACCACAAAGGCATTTTCAATTGGTTTAATCATTTTAGCAACATCGTATCTATTTGTTACTATAGACATAGTTCATCCCATTTTTATGCTGTTTTTCTTATTATTAACCTGTATAAGTTTTAGCCTTCTAGGGTTTATTATTGGAATTGTCTCAGATAATTTTGAACAGTTGAATATAGCCCCTATGCTGATCATTACTCCTTTAGTATTTTTAGGTGGAAGTTTTTATACAATAGACATGCTACCACCATTCTGGCAAAACTTTGCTCTTCTAAATCCAATTGTTTATTTAATTTCAGGTTTTAGGTGGGCTTTTTTCGGTGTTGGTGATGTCCCAATTCTTACAAGTATTTTTTTCATTCTGTTATTCACAAGTATTTGTATTAGTATAATTTGGTATATATTTAAAACTGGTTTTAGGATTAAAAACTAGTTAAATTTATAGAAAAATATTTTTTAAGTTAACACTTTAGAGGTTTTTCATGAAGTTATACACATTTACACCTGCAGCTAACGCACTGAGAGTTGAAATGTTCTTAAAAGAAAAAAATATAGATATAGAAACTATACAAGTGAATGTAAGGGAAGATGAAATATTTAAAGAACCATATAACTCAATGAACCCCTTCAATTGCGTTCCATTTTTAGAATTAGAGGACGGCACAATTATTTCAGAAACAATATCAATTTGTCGTTATCTAGAAGATAAATTTGAAAATCCAAATTTATTCGGTAGTAATAGCAAAGAGATAGCTATAATAGATATGTGGAATAGACGAATAGAATTAGATGGGTTTTTGCCTCTATTGCATTCTGTAAGAAATAAAACATCTTTTTTCAAAGGAAAAGTTGTTCCAGGAACGCGAAACGATATCAACCAATCACCTGAAATTGTTATTCGTGGAATTGAAATGTTTAAAATTTTTCTTAGTAGAATTGAACCACATTTATCTAAGAATATGTTTGTTGCTGGGGAAAAATTCTCTATTGCAGACATAACAGCTCATTTTATGTTTAATTTATCAAAAATTTTAAAAGTTGATCTTGAAAATGAATACAAAAATATTTCTAGGTGGAAGTCAGAACTTGAAAACAGGCCATCAAATCCCATTAACAACCTTCTCTAATAAATTGAGTATATTTAAACATTGAATGAACAAAAGAAAAAATTAGCTATAGTTACTGGAGCAGCTAGAGGGATTGGACTAGCTACAGCTCTTTTGTTTAATGAAAACGGTTATAAGGTTGCTATAGTTGATAATGATAAGGATGAAATTGATAACTTATCTTTTAAAAATAAAGATATAAAAACATTTTGTTTTGATATTTCTAATGATGATGAATTAGACAAAATGTATAATCAAATATTGGAGTGGCATAATAGAATTGATGTATTAGTGAATAATGCAGGTGTCGCAGATTTTGGTAATATTGAAGAAACTGACTTCAAAAGATGGAATGAAGTTATGAACACAAATTTAAATGGTGTTTTTCTATGCTCACAAAAAGTAATTACACATTTAAAAAAAACAAATGGAAATATAGTCAATATTGCTTCTATTTCTGGATTACGTGCATCAACCCTAAGAGTAGCTTATGGTACGTCAAAAGCAGCTGTAATTCAATTGACAAAGCAACAAGCAGCTGAGTTAGGTGAATATGGTATAAGGGTTAATTGTATAGCACCAGGTCCCGTGAAAACAAAACTAGCAATGGCCGTTCATACTCAAGATATTATTGAAGCTTATCATGACGCAATTCCACTTAATAGATATGGAACTGAGCAGGAAATTGCTAATGGTATTTATTTTCTAGCTTCTGAAAAAGCATCTTATATCACCGGACAAATTCTTGCAGTAGACGGAGGATTTGAAGCCACGGGTGTTGGACTTCCATCTTTAAGAAGATAAAGAATTATGAAAAAAATTAATTTTCTATTATTAATCTTATTTTCAACAATATTGTTAACTAGCAAATCTTATAGTATTTCCAAAAAAGATGAATTTCTCAAATTTAAAAGAAGTCATGATATTTTTTGTGAAAACTTTAATTTAAATGAGATAAAAAATATTGAAAATAATTGGAAATTAAAAAAAAATAGTAAATATTTACAATTATTTACAAATAAAAATGAACAAATAACATTAAAAATAAAACCTCTATATAGATCAAATAAAGTCCAAAAGATTATATTTACTTTCTTTAAAGTTCCTAATAGACCTTTTCTAGAAATTAGATCAAATAAGAATTGCGTTATAAAAAGTATAAGAAAAATTACTTATAATCAGAAATTAATACCTGATGAAATACACACTTTAAACGTTTCAAATTACAAGATAGATAATATCAAATATTTAAACCCTAAATTACCTAAACTAGAAAATAAAAATAAAAAAAATATAATTGCTTTGATAGATACTGGTATTAATTATAGTTTAGAGAGATTTCATAGAAATATCGCTGTTAAAGATAATAAACTTTTAGGTTTTGATTTTTGGGATAATGATGAAAAACCTTTTGACAGTGATCCAAGACAAAATCCCTTTTACCCAAGACATCACGGAACCACAGTATTTAGTGTAATAGCGAAAGATGCTCCAAACTCCTTTATTGCACCATACAGATTTCCAGCCTTAGATATGTGTAAATTTAAAGAATTAGTAGAACACATTGCCAAAAACTCAATTAGGTTAGTGAATATATCAATGGGATCAAAAAAGTTAAAAGATTGGGAATGTTTTAGTAAAGCTGCAAGCAAATTTCAAAATATCATTTTTGTAGTATCTGCAGGTAATAATGGGTTTAATATCGACGAAAAACCTATTTACCCTGCTTCTCTAGATTTAAAAAATATTCTAACTGTTACTTCTTCAGATCAAAGTGGCAGATTAGGACGCGGCTCAAATTATGGAAAAAACTCTGTTGACTTTATTTTACCTGCCGAAAGATTGGAGGTTATTGATCATAGAGGAGTTAAAGCTTTTACTGGTGGCACAAGTTACGCTGCGCCACGATTAGTAGCTTTAATTTCAAGATATATTGAAAACAACCCAAATAGTACAAATGATGAAATATACGATTTTCTTAAAAAAAGAGCTGTTCAAAAAGGTAAAAAACTAACTAAATATGGTTGGATCCCTGATCCATTAGATAATTATTTAATTAATTAGCCTTGAAAGCATTATCTATAAACTTCTTTGCGAGAGGCAAAGCCTCTTTATTATATTTAGTCATAAGACCAAGTACTTGATTAGACATTTCTTTATCCTTTAAAATTCCTGCAACTTGAACACCCAGTCTTAATACTTGAGGGTTTTCAGGGGTTAACTCCAAAAGCTTTAATATAACAGGTCTTTCTTTTTTCATATCTCTACTGATATGGTAAGTGATCGCTAAAGAAAGAAGTGCATTTGGGCTATTAGGGTCAAGTTGAATACTTCTTTCTAGAAATTTTTTTGACCTTTGAAGATCACCTAACCTACCAAAGGTTTGTCCAGCCTGATCAATTAGTTGTTTATTATTAGAGAGCCAACAAAAATTATCAATATTACTGACGATGTTAACATCTAAGTTTTTTTGGACATTAAAGGCCGTTTCAAGATTATCAGCACATAGTTTTATATTATTCCCTATTTTAAAAAAATCATCTTTATGTTTTGAACCTGTATTTTCAATAATCTTATTTATCAAAGAAACTGGTATAACCTCGTTAATATTGCCATCACCTGAAGCAAGTATGCCTATTAAGCTACCATTTTCATCAACTACTGAACCACCACTATTTCCTGGTAAACTTTTAGCGTTAGTATGTATACGTGCTTGAGGATATCTATTAAAATCTGAAAATGAAATGATTTTTCCTGATTTATAAATTCGATTTGCATTTCTTCCTTGATCGTAAGCAACCACTCTAATTTTACCTTTAATTTTAACAGATTTAGGTAATTTATTTAGCTTTTGAGGTTCTTTAGTTAAAGATAACAATGCTAAATCTGCAGAAAAGTTATGAGGAAGGGGAAAAGCTTTTTTAATTTCTCCATTATTGAACTTGATTACAAACTGTTTGTGATCTTCAACTACGTGCCTGTTAGTTATAATAATCTTATCGTCAATTATAGTACCACTAGCTATCATCATGGGTGTTTTAATACCAACAACTTTGTTTA
>Ga0115013_10001296_pt1 | contig 14626 bp, 14 predicted proteins | sample SouAtlMetagenome_2_FD_88686 | JGI IMG/M metagenome (GOLD analysis project Ga0115013, IMG submission 88686) | Marine eukaryotic phytoplankton communities from Atlantic Ocean - South Atlantic ANT15 Metagenome | ecosystem: Environmental > Aquatic > Marine > Oceanic | place: South Atlantic Ocean...
AGTATTGGAGTAATAAAGACCATTGGCAATGGGCTACACAGCCCAACAATAGAGAAAAAGCTTCATTTTTAAGGGAAAATATAATCCCTATTCAAGAAAGTGGGCATTTAAATTTCGTTGAACAAGAAGGAGAGCTTTTTAAAGGCTTTTCTACTCTTTTTGTAAATGGACACACAGAGGCACAAATGATACCTCATATACAATATAAAGGTAAAACCCTAGTGTTTGCCGCTGATTTACTACCAAGCACAGGGCATATACCTCTACCCTACGTTATGGGCTACGACACAAAACCTTTAGTCACACTGACAGAAAAAGAAAAATTTTTACACGAGGCAGCCGATAAAGAATATGTTATTTTTTTACAACACGACAATTACAATGAATGTTGTACCGTTAAACATACCGAAAAAGGAGTTAGGTTAAAAGATACTTTTAAACTGAATGAACTGTAATTTGATCTAATATAGGTAACAATTCTATTAAACTGTTCGTTATAGGTGTATGAAAAACATTAAACCCAAAAAAGGAAGATTATTAATTTCAGAACCAAGTATGTTGGATACAAATTTCAAGCGTTCCGTATTACTTCTCACAGAACATAACGATAATGAAAGTATCGCCTTTATACTAAATCAGCCTACCAAAATTAAAATTCACGACTTGTTTGAAGACTTTCCATCTTTTGATTCTAATGTGCATGTTGGAGGACCAGTTGAAAAAAATACACTTCACTACATACATTGCTTAGGAGATAAAATAGAAAATTCAATACCAATTAGCGATAATCTGTATTGGAGTGGTAATTTCGAGACTCTTAAAGATTTAATAAAAAATAAAGAAGTAAACGCTACAGAAATACGCTTTTTTGTTGGCTATTCGGGATGGAGTCAAGGGCAACTAGAACACGAGCTCAATGAAAAGTCTTGGATAGTATGCAATGAAAATGTAAAACATCTTCTAGATAATAACGATAAACACATGTGGCGTGATTTCATTAAAAAAATGGATACAAAGTATGCTATTTGGTCAAATATGCCTGAGGACCCTGAATTAAATTAGTGCATTTAATTTTTTCACGACTTTCTTTGCTATGTTATTGTTATACCCCTCATATTGTCCAAACTTTTTGACATAGCGAATACCATTACAGTTGGTGAAAAATATTTCGTCAGCTGTTTGAATATCTGATAATCTCAATATTTTCTCTTCAACATCTAAAACACTAATTATCAAAGAACGCATACATCCCGACAAAGGCCCTTCAGAAAGTGGTTGTGTAAAAATCTTACCATCTTTTAAAATGAAAAGATTAGAGTTAGTACCCTCAATAGGTAGTTTATCAGAATTAAGCAACAACAATTCATCTAAGTTTTTTCTTTTCTTTTCTAATGAAGCCAATACATATAAATTTGCGCTAGAAGACTTTATTGTAGATAGTAAACTTTTAGATTTAAGATGCTTATCATAAACCCCTATCTGCAGACCATCCCTTAATGAAAAACAATCAGATGCCTCTCCCATAGTTTCTATTACATAACTAGCTAGAAGTGTTTCTGGAGTATATAAGCCTCCTGATTTTCTAAATATTGAAATTCTAGCGCTACAAGAAGTTAACCCATTTTGATTAGCTAAACACTCTACTTGTTCAAAAAGCTCATCTATAGAAACTGAAATGTCAAGCTGTAACTCTTTCAATGAAAAAGATAATCTGTTGTAATGATTTTGTCTATTGAAAACTTGACCGTTAAACAGTCTAAGACGTTCAAACAAACCATCTCCATACAAGAAAGAACGGTTATTCATCTCTAGCTGAATAGAACTTACAATTTCACCATTCTGATTATAAAACATACACCAATTGATTAAGTTCAACCATAATGAACAAAGAAAATAAAATTAGATGAGTAAATTTAGTTTTTTATACTTTTGAAAATATTATGCAATTGTTTTACACGCCAGACATAAATTCAGATGAATACACACTTTCAAAAGAAGAGAGCAGACATTGCATTCAAGTATTACGAAAAAAAATTGGAGATATTATTTATCTCGTCGATGGTAAAGGCGGGTATTACAAAGCAACATTGATTGGTGACAATCCAAAATCCTGTCATCTAAAAATAGATAATGTAGAACGCGACTATGGTAAAAGTGATCTACATATTCATATAGCTATTGCACCTACAAAAACAAATGAGCGTTTCGAATGGTTTTTGGAAAAGTCTACTGAAATAGGGATTAATGAAATTACACCAATTATATGTGAACATTCTGAAAGAAAAGTCTTAAAACTTGAGCGAATGAATAAAATACTGATTGCTGCTATGAAGCAATCAAAACAAGCCTACCTCCCAAAACTTAATGCGGCGGTTTCATTTGATAGTTTTGTTAGTAACAATACTATAGAAGAACGATACATTGCTAATTGTGCTGATAATGACAAAAAAAAACAACTTAAGGAAGTTATCAAAAAAGGTACTGATACGTTAGTATTGATTGGTCCAGAAGGTGATTTTAGCCAAAAAGAAATAGACTATGCTATGAAACATGGTTTTTCGTCAGTTTCACTTAGCAGCAATAGACTTAGAACAGAAACTGCTGCAATAGTAAGTTGCAATACTATAAATTTAATAAATCAATGAAAAAGCTAATTTTCCTGAGTATTATCATAATTGCGTTTAGTTTTTCTTCTCCATCATACAAAATTGCTGTGTTAAAATATTATGGTGGCGGCGATTGGTATTCTAATCCAACGGCACTCAATAATCTAATTGTTTTTTGTAATGAGAATTTAGGAACTAATATTGACACAAAATACGATATTGTAGATGTTGGCAGTACAGATATTTTTAATTATCCTTTCATACATATGACGGGACACGGAAATGTTATTTTTTCAATTGAAGAAAGCGAAAACCTAAGGAAATATTTAATTGGAGGCGGATTTCTGCATATAGACGATAATTATGGTATGGATAAGTTTGTAAGACCTGAGATGAAGAAAATTTTTCCTGAAAGTGAATTTGTAGAACTACCTTATTCCCACCCAATATATCATCAGACTTATGATTTCAATAATGGTTTGCCCAAAATACATGAACACAATGCTAAACCAGCACAGGGTTTTGGATTATTTCATGAAGGCAGAATGGTTATATTCTATTCTTATGAGAGTGATTTAGGCGATGGTTGGGAAGATGCTGAAGTGCACAATGATAGTCCTGAAATTAGGTTAAAAGCTTTAAAAATGGGAGCTAATATTATACATTTTGTTTTTTCAAACCAAAACTAATACATTAGATAAATGAACCGCACCCTCAAAAATAGCGTTATACTTATAGCGTCAATTATTGGAATAGTACTAGTTTTTTATCTCAAAACAATTGTTGTATACTTGATAGTATCACTAGTTTTGGCGCTTATTGGAAGACCAATAATGAAACTACTAGGAAAAATACAAATCAAAAACAGAAATTTACCTAGCGCTATAAAAAGTGTCATTACACTACTCGTTCTTTTAACATTCTTCACTAGTTTTTTCGCTCTTTTCACTCCTTTAGTTATGGAAGAGGCTAGAATAATTTCTAAAATTAATTTTGAAGCAGTAGCGTTGGAATTAGAAGAACCAATAAATGATTTAGAAAATTGGCTAAAAAACCATCATCTAATAGAAAAGGAATCTTCAATTGACGATGAAATAGGTCAATTATTCAACCTAACGAATGTAAAATCTATTTTCAATTCTGCTATCGGTATTTTGGGAAATAGTCTTATCGCATTATTTTCAATTATATTCATCACTTTCTTCTTCTTAAAAGAAAAAAAGCTGTACAGTGATTTTTTATTAGCTCTAACACCTGAAAGTAAAACAAATCAAATTCTTAACGTGTTGAAAAATACAAAACGATTATTAAGTAGATACTTTATTGGAATAATATTACAAATAAGCATTATTACTATTATTGTTAGTACTGGACTTTCTATTATAGGTATTAAGAATGCTATTCTAATTGGATTTTTAGCCGGTATTATAAATGTTATTCCATATTTAGGACCGATGATTGGAGCTATAATTGGTGTTATTATTGGCATTTCAACTAATTTAGATTTGGATTTTTATACACAAGTAATTCCATTAAGTCTAAAAATATGTGTTGTATTTGCCATTATGCAACTAATTGATAATTTCGTTCTACAACCACTCATATTTTCAAATTCAGTGAAGGCACACCCATTAGAAATTTTCATAATTGTTATTTCAGCAGGTACATTATGGGGTGTTTTAGGAATGATTATAGCAATACCTTTATATACACTTTTTAGAGTTATTGCCAAAGAGTTTCTATCTGAATTCAAAATCGTTCAAGAATTGACTAAAAACATTTAATGTTTATTTACTTTAGTAATAAATATAACTTTCTGAACGACGAGTATTGGCAAAATTTTATAACAAAAAATTATAAGAAACCTATTGACAAAATTCTTTTTTCATTAAATAAAAAACTAGATTTAGATATTAGAATATTAGCCAATCAAATCAAGGCTAGAAAAATTATTGAAACAAAAATACCTTCTTTTAAAAATTATAAAAATCTCATCTATCCCAAACAAGTTAGCATGGAACAATGCTCATCTGAGCATACTGCTTTATATAAGTCTAAAATTTGTAATGGCGAATCCTTTATTGACTTAACTGGCGGCTTAGGAATAGATAGTTTTTTTATCAGTAAATCTTTTAAAAATACTATTCATTGCGAAAAGAATTTTGAATTACAATTTATTGCACAACATAACTTTGAGTGTTTACAAGCAAAAGTTGAATCTCATTTTATTGATGGTATTGAATTTTTAAAGAATACAAAACAAAACTTTGACTTAATTTACGTTGATCCATCTAGAAGAAATGAAAATAATTCAAAAGTCGTAAAACTTGAGGAATACAACCCAAATATCATAAAAAACTTAAACTTATTTTTAAAAAAAGGAAAGCAAATTTTAGTTAAAGTATCTCCATTGCTTGATATTAAACTAGCTATGGAGCAATTGCCTAACATCAAAGAAATACATGTCATAGCAATAAATAATGAATGTAAAGAATTATTGTTTCTCATTGACGCTAATTTAAGTAAAAAGCTAACATCTATAATTTGTAAAGATTTAGCAAAAGACTTCACTTTTGAATTTGACAATGAGCAAGAACAAAATTGTAAAATAAACCTATCATCACCTCTAAAGTACATTTACGAACCTAATGCAAGTATATTAAAAGCAGGTGCTTTTAAGTCTATTGCCTTATTTTTTAAGCTAAGTAAACTTCACCCTAACAGTCATCTCTACACTTCAGATAGATATATAAAAGGTTTTCCTGGAAGATGTTTTGAACTGAATACAATATGCCGATTTAATAAAAAAGAAATTCAAATGGCCATTAAGTCTAAAAAAGCAAATATTTCTAAGAGAAACTTCCCTAATTCAGTAAATGAGATTCGCAAAAAACTGGCTCTAAATGATGGTGGTAATGATTATATTTTCGCCACTACTTTAATAAATGAAGAAAAAAGGCTTTTAATATGTAGAAAGTGTTAACATATTAAACTTTCATCTAAAGATAAATTCTGAATAAATTTCTGCGACTTCTTCATTTCATCATGCAGTAAAACATCTTTTGATAAAACAGCTACTTCTTGTCTAAAACTATTAACAAAACTTTCTATAAAATCAGAAGACTTTTTAGTTCTGAAAGATAAGGCTTGAGAGGAAGTCATTAACTCAATACTTAATATTCTTTCGATATTTTCAGCGACTATATACAGTTTTGTAGCAGCATTTGCACCCATACTAACATGATCTTCTTGACCATTAGATGACACAATACTATCTACAGATGCAGGAGTACATAATTGTTTGTTTTGACTAGCAATACTTGCAGCCGTATACTGTGGTATCATAAAACCGGAATTCAAACCAACATTAGGCGTCAAGTAAGGAGGTAAACCTCTTTGCCCTGATACTAAAAGATAAATTCTTCGTTCAGAAATACTGCCTAACTCGGATAATGCTATTGCCATATGATCCATTACTAATGCTAGATTCTGACCATGAAAATTTCCTGCTGATATTACTTTACCTTCTTTAGCAAAGACATTAGGATTATCAGTAACTGAATTAATTTCAGTAACAATAGTATTTTTAGCATATTCTAAAGCATCTTTAGTTGCTCCATGTACTTGCGGTATACAACGTAAAGAGTAAGGGTCCTGTACATTAACTTTTTCCTGTTTAATTAAAGCACTACCATCTAAAAATTCTGAAATATTTTTTGCAGTCTTTACCTGACCTTTATGAGGACGTATAAGATGAACTAGCTCATTAAATGGCTCTATTCTACCATCAAATGCTTCAAGTGAAATAGAGCTGATTAAATCAGCTAAATAAGATAGTTTGTATGACTTGAATAAAGAATGTATTGCATATGCACTCATAAATTGTGTGCCATTAAGTAATGCTAAACCTTCTTTAGATTTTAAACAGATAGGTTTCCAAGCCATTTCTTTTAAAACATGTTCAGATTTTACTTTCTGACCTTTATAATAAACTTCGCCCATACCAATTAATGGTAAAGAAAGATGAGCCAAAGGTGCTAAATCTCCAGAGGCTCCCAGAGAACCTTGTTGGTAAACAACAGGTAAAATATCTTCATTATAAAAATCAATAAGCCTATTAACAGTATCTAGTTGAACTCCTGAATATCCAAAAGATAAAGACTTAATTTTTAGAAAAAGCATAAGCTTTACAACAGATAGTGGAACTTCTTCACCAAAACCACAAGCATGAGAAATGACTAAGTTAACTTGTAATTCTTCTAAATTTTCTTTAGAAATGGATTCGTTGCATAAGGAACCAAAACCAGTATTTACACCATATATTGGCGTACTATTATTTGATTGCTGATCTAAGAAAGAACGACAGTCTATAATTTTTAAAGTTGCATCATTTGATAATCCAATTGATTGTTGTTCATTAATTATTTTATATAATTTTTCTAGAGTCAAATAGGAGTTGTCAATTTTGTACATAAAAATATTTTTTAATCAAAACAGTATTTCTGAAGTTGCTTTGCAGATAAATTAATACCATTTACAATTTTGTGAGATTTGTTATAAAAAACTTCTCTTTCTTTGATGGTTTTATTAATATAATCTTTTAAAACAATGTCTTTCATTCCTTCAATTAAGGGCCTAGATTTATTTGATAATTTTAATCTATTAAGAAGAGCTTTTGTAGACATATTAATATAGATTGTAAGACCATTTTTATTCATCTGATGAATATTATCAAAAAAACAAGGTGTTCCTCCTCCGACAGAAATAACAATATTTTTATTATTAATTACTTTATGAAGATAAAATCGTTCTAACTTTCTAAAATAATCTTCACCATCAATTTCAAAAATTTCTTTGATTGTTCTTGCTTCACAATCTTCAATAAAATCATCAAGATCTATAAAATTAAAATCAAGATTATTTGCAAGTTTTTTTCCTAATGTACTTTTTCCGCAACCCATAAATCCAACCAAAAATATAGTCATTATTAATAAAAAGTTTAGATTAAAGTTTAAAAAGGTGAATTTGGTTCTTCCTTTAAATGATTGTAAACCAATCTATCTACTAATTTGGGGAAAAATTTGTTTAAAAGTACTGTAAGCTTTCCATTAAAAGTTAAAACTAATGAATTTTGCCTTTTTAATACAGCATAATAAATATATTCAGCAACCATTTCTGCAGTCATCATTTTACTTTCATCTCTTGGACTTTCTTTCTGAATCATCCCATCTTTAGATAATGCTGTATTCCTAATGTTAGAAGCAGTAAATCCTGGGCATGCAATAAGCACATGCAATCCTTTTTTAAGATTTTCCAATCTTAGTGATTCTAATAATCCGTGAATGGCAAATTTAGAGGCCGAATACGCAGTTCTTCCAGGCAAACCCTTATAACCTGCAATTGAGGATACTCCAACAACGGATCCATTTGATTGTAAAAGGTATGGCAAAGCATATTTAGTACAAAACACTGTTCCATAAAAATTGACATCCATAACTTTTTTAATTACTGACAAATCCATTTCTTCTAAAGTAGCTCTCATTGAAATTCCGGCATTATTTATAAGAACATCAATTCTATTAAATCTAGTAATTGTTTTAGATATTAAATCTTTACAATCCGATTCAATACTAACATCAGACTTCACTGCAAGAACTTCATATCCTTGTGAAATCATTTCTTTATATATTATTTCAAGCTTTTCTAAACTTCTGGCGGCTAATATAACCTTACTACCATTCTTTGCAAAATACCAAGCACAAGCTTTACCAATTCCAGAAGACGCACCAGTTACAACCACAACCTTGTTTTTCATTTAAATATAAGCTTAATTTGCTTTTACAAATAAACGGAATTTAAATGACAATTATAGAAGTAAAATCAGCTGCTCATGTAAAATTATTTCATCAAATTCCATTTGAAATATATAAAAAAGACTCCAATTGGATACCACATATTAAACAAGATATAGAAAAAGTATTTAACGAAAAAGAAAACAAATTTTTCAGACACGGAGAAGGTGCGCGATGGATATTGAAAGATGAAAAAAATATTTATGTTGGTCGTATCGCAGCTTTTATAAATAGAAAAAAAGCTTTTTCTGAAAAACAACCTACAGGAGGATTAGGTTTTTTTGAATGTATAAATAGTCATGATGCATCATTTAAATTATTTGAAACTGCAAAAAAATGGCTCAAGGAAAGAGAAATGGAAGCCATGGATGGTCCTATTAATTTTGGAGAAAGAGATAGATATTGGGGATTGTTAATTGATGGTTTTGAAAATAGACCAATTTATGCTAATCCATATCAGCCTCCTTATTATCAAAAATTATTTGAAGATTATGGATTCAAAACATATTTTGAGCAGTATATGTATTCTCGAAAAATATCTGATGACATTCCCGAAAAATATAAAAAAAGATCGGAAAGAATATTAAAAGATAAAGGCTATACTTTCAGACATTTAGAAAAAAATAAAATGTTCGATTATGCTGAAGATTTCAGAACTGTTTATAACAAGGCATGGAAAACACATAGTAATTTCAAAGGAATGCCGGCATCGCAAGCAAGATCCATTATGAGAAAAATGAAACCAATTATGGACGAAAAACTTATATGGTTTGCTTATTACAATAGTAAACCTGTAGCATTTTTTATTGCTTTACCAGAAATTAATCAAATTTTTCAACATATTAATGGAAATCTAAATTGGTTTGGAAAACTTAAATTTTTATATCATAAATTTAAAGGTACATGTAATAATGTATTTGGCATTGCTTTTGGAGTAACTCCTGATTTTCAAAAAAAGGGCTTAGAAGGTGCTATTATTATGGCAGTTAAAAAACAGTTTGAGATTGAAAGTAAACAATATAAAGAACTTATTATTACTTGGATTGGTGATTTTAATCCAAAAATGATTAAAATAGTAAATAACCTTGGAACAAAAAAATATATGACCTTAAGAACTTACCGAAAACTGTTTGATAAAAATGCAACTTTTGAACGTTGTAAATCTATTTAAAAAAAATCAAAAATTTAATATTATTTGTTGTTGATTGAAATAATGCAATTATATTTGCAAACTTAATTCTAAAACTAGACCTGGTAGCTCAGTTGGTAGAGCATCTCCCTTTTAAGGAGAGGGTCCTGGGTTCGAGCCCCAGCCAGGTCACAAAACCCGTTTATTCGGGTTTTTTTTTCAGCCCAAATGGTGGAATTGGTAGACACGCAGTCTTGAGGGGGCTGTGCTCTTTTGAGTGTATGGGTTCAAATCCCATTTTGGGCACAATTAAATAGCTAAGTATAATTTCACAGCTATTTGTATTCATATTTTATATAGTTATTTATATAATCGAATTATCATATATATATATAAACTATAAATTTATATAAATATTATATATATCTGATTTTAATTATATTATAAATTATATTGACATTTTGTCAGTCTATCCAAAAACGTATTTATTAAAAAAAATATAATAATATCTAACAAAAGAAATTAGTAAATTTGAAAGATGAGAATTGATATCTTAACATTACATCCTAAACTTTTAAAAAGTCCTTTTGAGCACTCTATTTTACATAGAGCCATCAATAAAAAAATAGTCGAAATAAAAATTCATGATATTCGCTCATACTCAAAAGACAAACATAAAAAAGTTGACGATTATCAATTTGGCGGAGGCGCAGGAATGGTTATGTGCATACAACCAATTGCAGACTGTATAGATAAATTAAAATCAAAACGAAATTATGATGCTATTATATATTTAACTCCAGACGGAAAACAACTCAAACAATCTGTAGCTAACCACTATTCTACTTTCAAAAATATTATCTTGCTATGTGGACACTACAAAGGAATAGATCAACGAATTAGAGACAACTATATTACTGACGAGTTATCAATTGGCGATTATGTATTAACTGGAGGGGAACTAGCAGCCGCCGTAGTATGCGATAGTATTATTAGATTAATACCTGGAGTTATTTCCGACGAAACCTCAGCTTTAACCGATTCTTTTCAAGATAATTTACTTGCACCACCTGTCTATACAAGACCCGCTACATACAAAAACTGGAAGGTACCAGAGATATTACTTTCAGGCAACTTTAAAAAAATAGAAGAATGGAGAAACAAAGAAGCAATAAAAAGAACAAAAAAAAGTAGGCCAGACTTACTAGATGAATAAAGATTTTTTTAAATTTTTAGGCTTTTCATAAATTATATTGTAATATTGCAATCCTTTTTCAGAGAAAAATTAAAACTTCTATAATGGAACACATTAACTACGTTGAAAACGAATTATTAAACACAAATAATATTCAAAAATTTAGTGCAGGCGACACTGTCACCGTTCACTATAAAATAAAAGAAGGCGGAAAAGAAAGAACACAGCTTTTCAAAGGAGTAGTTATTCAAAGAAAAGGAAAAATGAATACTGAAACATTCACTGTACGCAAAATATCAAGTGGCGTAGGAGTTGAAAGAATATTTCCAGTCTTATCACCTGCTGTTGAAAAAGTAGAATTAAACAAAGTGGGATCTGTTAGAAGAGCACGAATCTTTTATTTGAGAGGTCTTACTGGTAAAAAAGCAAGAATTAAAGAAAGTAGAAAATAATAATTTTGACTTCTTTTAAAGGAGAAACATTTTTTACTAATATTTTTTTACTTTTTTAATATAAAAAACTCTGTTCTGCGATTGATTGCCCTATTTTCCTCAGTATCATTTACAATCAAAGGCTTATCCTCTCCGAAACCCTTATATGAAAGTCTAAAAGAACTAATACCTGCTTTCAAAAGATAATCATGTACCATTTGCGCTCTTTTATCAGATAATTCTAAATTAGATTTTTTATCACCCACATTATCAGTATGACCGTGTATTTCTACACAAATATTTGGGTTAATTAACATAAATTCTGTAAAACTATTTAGCACATTTTTAGCTTGAATATTGAGATCATACTCATCAGTTTCAAAATATATATTATTAATTCTAAAAGATTCACCTTCTTTAATAGATTTCATTATGAAATTTAAATCTGCTGGCTTATCAAAAAATCTATCATTTGATGAAATATAATGAGAATTAAAAGCATAATCTTTTATTTTAACAGTAACCAAAAAATCTTCATTTTCCTCAACATTTACAACACCTACATACTTGCCATTTTCAGGATTTACATCAATTCGTTTAACTTTTTTTGCAGCCATTGACTTTATTTCTAGAATGGCATTAGATAACAACTCTCCCGTTTCAGCCTTTACTTGTCCACTAATAAAAAGCACTTTTTCTGGCTTTGCCTTATCGTACAAAGGAAATTCATACAAATCCCAACCACCAATACCATTCAATTTATTAGAAGAAAAATAAGCTGTAACACCATCTGCACTTACAAAGAATGCTAAATCATCATTAACACTATTAATTGGATATCCAATATTTACGGGCTTTTGCCAATTATCTAATGAATCTTTTTTAGAGTAAAAAATATCCAATCCTCCTAATCCTAAATGTGTGTCAGACGAAAAATATAATGTTTGATTATCAACATGTAAAAATGGTGATTTTTCATTACCCTGAGTATTTATATTAAGAGATTTTAAATTAACCCAACTTCCACTCTCATCTCTTTCAACACTATAAAGATCTGAACCACCTAGACCTCCATCTCTTGTGCTACTAAAAATTAATGTATTTCCATCTGAGGATAAGGTTGGCTGAGACTCCCAACTATCACTTTTGTTGACAGGGTACTTTAATCTTTTAAGATCAGACCATTCTTCATATTTTTCATCTTCATATATTTTTGTAGCACAATAAATATCACAATTTTTATATCCATTTTCAATAGTACAAATTGTTAAAAATAATTCTTTATTATCTACTGATAAACATGGCCCTCCTTCATTTGATCTTAAATTAAAAGGATATGGCATTTTTTTGCCTTCATCAAATTTACCATCTTTTTTAGTTGACACTGTAAACTCTTCTACTGTTTCTGATCTCAACATTCCTACCTCATTCTTAACTCTCCTTCGAGTAAAATAAGCATACTTATTATCAGGTGATAAAGCACTAAGATATTCATCATCATTAGTACACACACCTTTAACTGACTTTGGATTAAATGGTACAGGATTAGAATATAAATTATAATAAAATTCACAAAGTTTAATTTTTTCTCTTGCCATTAATTTACTTTCTTCAGATAAGGAAAGAAACTCTAAATAGCTATTTAAATATTTTATGGATTGTTTGAATGACTTGTCTTCCATCTCTGCACATGCCAAAAACCAATACACTAAGGGTGAATGCATTGGACATACTTCAATAGTTTTTTCGTAATAAAACTTTGCATTAGACATATCCTTCTTAAGCTCATATATCCTACCCATCAAAAAATAGGCATTAGGGTAATTGGATTGAATCTCTAACGCTTTCTTGATATTATTAATGGATTCTGAATAACGAAGACCATCAGCTAATCGTTTAGCCTTGTTATAATGTTTTTTTGCAGCCGCTTCAACATCAAGATTACAATTATCTTGAGCTAATAGAGTAAAATTGAAACTCAAAAATATATAAATTAGAACTCTCATTAATTCATTAATTCTTTATCCGTTACATATTTTAATTGCCCCTCAGTAGCCGCAACTACACTAGCTACAGTTGCATCGCCAGTAACATTTACCACCGTTCGTAACATATCTAATAATCTATCTACAGCAAAAATAAGTGCTATTCCTTCAGGGTCAATACCAATAGAACTTAGCACTATAACTAGCATAACCATTCCAGCACCAGGCACTGCTGCGGCACCAATTGAGGCTAAAGTAGAGGTTAAAACTATTGTTAATTGTTGACTTAAATCTAAATCATATCCAAAAGCTTGAGCAATAAATACTGCCGCTACTGCTTGATACAAAGAGGTTCCGTCCATATTTATGGTTGCTCCCAATGGCAAAACAAAAGATGATACTTCTTTTGAAACACCAAGATGATCTTCACATCTTTCCATTGTAACAGGTAAAGTTGCTGCACTTGAACTTGTAGAAAATGCTAACATCTGTGCAGGGGCAATTCCTTTAAAAAAATCAAAATAATTAAGCTTAGTAAAAGATTTTAAAATAAGAGGATAAACCAACATTATCATTAATAATAAACCAACAATAACACTTAAAGAATATACACCTAGGGCTTGAAAAAGCTCAGAAGACCCTCCAAAATCAACAACTAAACCAACTAGTAATGCAAATACACCAAAGGGAGCAGTTAACATTATTAAATCTACTATTTGTAAAATAATATCATTCACGCCATCAAAGAAACCTTTGACAATAGAAGTCTTTTCTGCAGGAAGCATTACCATAGCAACACCAAAAAGAATAGCAAAGAAAATAACTTGAAGCATATTCTTGTTGTTGCCTGTTGCTTGAATAAAATTACTGGGTACCATATCAACAATGAATTGTAGAGGACCATCTTCTTTAACATCTTTAGCAGATGCTATTTTGCTAGCAGCATTTGAAGCATATTGTTCTTTCAGCTCCAATCTTTTTTCTACAGAAAAGGATGTTCCAGGTTGAATAATGTTAACCAATAATAGACCAAAAGTCACTGCAACCACAGTTGTAAAAAGGTATATACCAATAGTTTTACCGCCAATTCTAGAAAGTTTAGATATATCACTTAAGCTGCTAACCCCTTTTATAAGCGAAGCGAAGACTAATGGAACAGCTATTAATTTTAATAAATTGATGAAGATTTTACCCCAAGGCTTTATCCAGTCGTTGGTAAAATCTATCCAACCCATTTTACTAGCCAAAAGTCCGAAGAACACTCCAAAAACCATTCCCATAATTATCTTCCAATGTAAAGCAAGCTTTCTCATCTTTAAAGTTTTGAATTTTTATTTAGTAAATACATATCAGCGAGAACTAATGCTGTCATTGCTTCAACAATAGGGACAGCACGAGGCAATACACAGGCATCATGACGACCTTTTC
>Ga0115013_10001299_pt1 | contig 14623 bp, 8 predicted proteins | sample SouAtlMetagenome_2_FD_88686 | JGI IMG/M metagenome (GOLD analysis project Ga0115013, IMG submission 88686) | Marine eukaryotic phytoplankton communities from Atlantic Ocean - South Atlantic ANT15 Metagenome | ecosystem: Environmental > Aquatic > Marine > Oceanic | place: South Atlantic Ocean...
GGCCCCCTTCCAAAAAAAAAGCCTTTTTTGCTTAAACCAAAATTTTGGGCCTTGTGTGGGGGGTCCCCAAGCCAGGGCCAGGGCCGGGGGGGGGGGGGGGGCACGGGGCCCCCCTGGCCATGTGTGGGCTCTGCACCACTGAGCCTGGTGGAGCCCGCTAGGTACCTCCCAGAGTCACTTGGCCTGCCAACAGCCTCGCAGGCCCCACAAGCATTTTGGAGGTGGGTGCAGTGGTGGATCTGCATCCTCAAAGCACTTGTTACTCCATTAGGACTATGGTGGGGCACGGAGGCCTGGGGGACGACCAGGAGGAGCATACCTCCCATTCCAAATAAACTTCTTAATTAGAGCACTTCGGATAGATCAGAGTTGGTGTTCACTGGCTACTTCGTGCATTTGTCCCTCATGGTCAATGAGAAGTGTTGTTTACAAATCCTTTTTTAAATTCAAATTGATACCCATTCATGCACGCTATATTCGGCAGCTCTACAAATTTTACCCTGAATGTCCTTGCTCGTTACCGCATGTTGTTCATTTGGCTCATTATTGCATCAACATCTTGTAAAAGTTTCGCAGCTGTCGTCGTTGATTGCTCTGAGTCGCCGATCTCGATGGCTTTGTTCAGATAGGACCGTGCTTCTTCCAAGCACGCCATTCCAATCGTAGAATCACTGGCCCCAACACTCGAACCCTTCCGGAGGGCAATCAAAGCCAGGTTGACATATGCCGTTCCAACTGGACGATAGTTGATCGCAAGTTCGAAATGGTGTTTTGCCAGCTCCTCGTTCTCGATATTTTTGAAGTAGACAGCGCCAATATTGACGTGGACTTCGGAAAACATTTTCGGATCCACGCCGCATCCTTCGGCTGCCTTGATAAACAGCTTATACTCTTTTAAAGCCCCCTCGTGGTCGCCAGAACGCTGAAGGACGACTCCTCGTTGAAATATCACCGATAGTGGTTCTTCGTTTTCCAATACTGCATCCTCGCCTATATCATTGTTATTATTGGAACAATGCAGAGCAAGTCGACTTGTTTTGGAAATCGAATGCTTTGGGATTCCAAAGATGCATCCGGAACATCGACTTGGTTTAATTGTATCCAGGATCAGCGGCCCAAAAGAGCTGGCAGGGTTCAATAATAAAACCAGAATGATGGCATACATATTCAAAACGTTGAGTAAGTTGACATGAGAGTATGAAAAAAGAGAAGAAAAAATCATGGTGCCAAGAGAAGTGATTGGTGTCAAATTTAATCGAACGAATCAACGCCTGGATTGATCGAAAGGTTTTCGTTGCAACAGTTTTTTTATGAAGAAATAATCTCTTCTGCATAAAGATACATCAATGAGACATCCGATGAGATGACCAATGGTAATGGCATTTCGTTTCTCGCACAGAATCGCAGCCAGAACAGTTCAAATCAATGCTCATGCCAATCTCGTTTTTCTCGACGGGATCGGGAATCTTTCAGAAATCCATCAGAAATTATTATCAAAATTCTATGGGCTTCGTACGGTCCCTGTGAATATCATTGTTTCAATGACTCGGATCATTCACCGATCCCTTCTACACGAGATTGTACATCATTTCTCGTAAATCTTCTTGAGGCAACGCAGAATCAAGAAATATTACAACTCAAACAACATGAAGCGCGAGAATTGTCGCGACTACGACGCGACAAGAACAAACACAACAATATCGTGAGGCTGCCTTACCATCCATTGAATTTCGTGTATCTTTTGCCGGGTGTGGGTTCAAACAAAAACTACTCAGATCCATCTTCACCAATATCGAATGATAGGCGAGGTTTTAATTCGATGAACGCTGTGTTTGGAGATCCATGCCCTGGGAAAACAAAACGGCTCGACGTGAGGTATACGATTACGGAAGTTTTCACAAAAGGCAATGACCTTCAAGAAGTATCATCGTCGCAGCCTTATTTTCGTACAGAAATTCATAGTGTCAGCTTTGCTGAACACGAAACAGTTAGGTTGCGTCGTTGCTTGACAGGAATAAACACAGCGACAGCATTAGTAGGAAAGTCATTCGATCATAGCGATGGTGATGACAACGGCAACTGTGATTATTGCAGCCATAATGTCAACAATAATTTGTCCTGGCAACTGCAACCCGCAACGTCTGAAATTGCGTTGCCCATAATTTTGCCTTTTTTGAGCTTGTGGGAACGAATGCAGTGTCGGTCAATTTGTCGGTGCTGGAAGGATATAGTGCATGAGTGCGGAATTTCGAGAACAATAGACGTTAATAGTACTGAAATGATATCCAGTAGAAGATCGACAACAGCGATGACATCACCAAGAGCTAGTAATAGCTTTTCACGCTCAATGTTGCGAGGACTTCTGGCATACTCCTATTCGAGTCTCCAAAGTCTTTTTCTGAGTGGATTTGAAGAGCTGCAAAAGGAAGATTTGCACCCGACCCTTCCGTTACTCCGAAATCTTTCTGTCCTTGACATATCTCATTGCTCATATCTCGACGATTCAACTCTTCAAATTTTGGCAGATCCAAACGCACCATCCAGTACAACTCTTAGAGTTCTCTACCTGAAAGGATTACGCAACATCACAGACACTGGATTACAAGCAATCTGTAGTTCTTGCTGTATGCTCGAAGTTTTGGATCTTTCTAACCTAACGAATATTACAGACAACGGCGGGAGATACATACAACGCTTGATTTTTCTACGGGCTCTATTTCTGCGCGACAATTGGCAGCTGACAAACGAAACTATCGATGCAATCGCAACAGCATGCTCGAAACTGGAGCAACTCACACTATGGGGATGCGTGCAGCTCCGGCATTTAACATTTGATAGCTGGAACTCTAACGGCAAAAGGAATGCAAGAACTAACACCAGTAACCACTTGGTAATTTTGAATCTATGGGGATGTTATGATCTTCATGACGATGCTGCAGATGTATTGTCCAACATCCCCAACTTGAATTGTCTGATAGTTAGTGAGTGTCATCGATTGACCGATAGATTCGTACATTTACTTGTGGATGGAAAGAAACAGCCAAACCGAGAGAATGGAGGGTTGCAGCATCTACATCTACGCTATCTAAAACGAATCACCGACGCCGCAGTAGTTTCTATTGCCCTAAATCTTCGAGATTTACATTCTCTGGATTTATCATTTTGTTCGAAGGTGACCACCACTGGTATTTACCGCCTGTTGGAGGAACTTAGAAACACTCTCATCGAATTGAGATTGAGGTCATGTAAGGGCTTGCAAATTGGAACACGAAATCTCGAAGGAGTTAGCCGACGAAGAATACGTAATCAGCTGGTCAGTGACAACAACGGCGATCATTCCGGCATTTGGATCTTGAATGCTCTGCGCCGCCGCCCCCATAGCAAGATTGATCACTCGCTTTCCCTGCTAGATGTGCGAGGTTGTGGGGGGCAACCAGGAATCAATTTACCTTACAATGCAGAGGACACGTTCGTGAAGGGAATGTCTTCTTTGAATTTTGAGCAAAAAGTGCCAGGTTTCTTCTCCAAGTTTGCATGATATGCTTTTCCACTTCCTGCTTGCATGGGTGCTGCAATGTGTGCTGAAGAAAGTTATTAGATGATCTCAATCACGTAGAATAGGGGGCACATTGGAGCAAGTCTCCACTGCACATGTGGGGATATTGGATCTCAAAGCAATAGCTTCACAAGATGTGGCAACAGATGACATAGGGACCTTTGCTTATGCCTTGCCAACTCCCCCAGCAAATCACCCAGTAGAGAAGAGAAGCAATTTTGAGCACCACACCACATCCAGCAGCTTCACAGAACTTAAAATACACCAATGATGCTGCTGTTTCTGAAGAATTATGTTCCCAACATTGCCTTTCTGGATGCCAACAAGGACAACCCTCCCAGCAGCAATGATACTTGGAGTTGCTTTGCCTGCCGCCTTATTAGATCCTTGATTGAGTTGTTGCGTGTGCACATGTCACCCTGAGCTGCCAAAGCACATGGATTCTTGATACCCCACCATACTAAGATGAATTATCAAGAATTCTGAGATCAACTGTCTAATCCTTCAGTGTTTTTGGCTGACTGGGCAATCGAATTCGAAACTGGCACATGAAATTCATCAGCAACGGAAAACTCGGCCAAAAATTATTTATTTAAGCGATGAACGAGAAAAAAATGTGAGCGCGCCAAGATGTTGTTCGCCTAATTCTGGCATCGAAAACCCAGGGTCATCATCTGTGAAAATGCCTCTCGCTGCTTCGAAAGATTTTCACAAGCGTTCTATTATATATACTTACATCAACCAAGTTTCGAAGACAACAAATTAACAAATTTTGACCATGAAAATCGCTACCACATTGTCTAGTTTGATGCTACTAGCGGTCCCTGTGGCCATCGCTGAGGAAGCTGCGTCTGTGTCTGCGTCTGAGGAATGCCAAACGATCTACGATCTCGTTTGTGGAAACAATGATCTCAAACAATTTTGCGCACTCATCGACGAAACTGGACTCGTCGACATGTACACCGATCGTAGGCTCACAGTCTTTGCTCCGAACAATAAAGCTGTGAACAGAATGAATTTTAAGAGTCTCGATGAGGAGCAGCTCCAAGAAGTCGTAGAGTTTCACGCCCACCGTGGAGTCCTTCAGACTTCCGAGATGCCATGCTATGCAGGTTACAACACTATCAGGATGATGGATGGTAAAGACAGCCGCACAATCTGCGTAGACTATATACCCGCCTTCCAAAAAGGAGGAGGTAACACGGATGAGAACAAACCCGCAATCATATCAACAGATATCGAGGCTTGCAATGGTGTTGTTCACTTGTTGGATGCTATGTTGCTCCCAAATCACTATGATGAATCCGTCTTGATGACCGGGAAACCACCAAAAAGGGACGAAGATTTAACTCCTTCAGGCGCACAGCTTAATCGTTCTGGCTGGTTTATGTTCGCTGCGATCTTTTTGTTCATGAACCTTTAAAGGAAAAAAGGAGGATAATTTCTTCCATTTGCTCGTTATTCCTCGTTGAGATCACTGCAGGAAAAGTATTTTTCTTGTTCGGACTGAATCACTGATGTGTGCGAAGTCATGGATCTCAATTGTACATTTAGTAGCACTAGTTAAAAAACTTATAATGTCACCAGCAAGATCAATCTATTTTCCATTTTGTGAGACACGCCCACCATGACAAAGAATGGGGGCTTGGGTATGTGTGTGTGGCAGCCTTTGAGTGTCGCGGTGCGGGCACCTCACGACGAGAGGAGCTCAGAAGCTCACAGAGGCCTGACTGGCGGCGCACTTGGACCTGACCCTGACCCTGCCCCTGACCGCTCCCGCAGCCAGCACCGCACCTTGCGCTCTCCCCTGGTGGTGCGTGGTGGCTCTGGCAGCCTGAGGTTGGTTTGCGCAGGGCTGGGCCCTGCTGCTGCCTACCACACAGGCTCAGTGGCCAATAAAAAAACACCACATGGAGTTGGGAGTTGCCTTTGTGCCTCTCTGCTCATGCAGTGCCAGATTCGGATCTTCCATCCACAGCAACGGGGATTGTTTTGGATCATGGGTTGGCTTTGTTGCAAAGCATCAGTTGAAAGCATTTCCCCTGACGGATGAAGGACAGAGTGTGCGACTTCTCGTTTGAGCTTGCGATCCATCAACAATCGGGAAGCATTCTAAGAAACCATCAAAACAGAAATTGAGACCATGAGCAGGAAGCTAGTTGCGATCACGGTAAGAGGATTGCCGACAATGGCGTTCCGGTACAATAAGTTCTATCTTGTATTTTTACTCACTAGCGATTTTTGAAATACTCGTTTATCTACTAAAGGAAATAGCCTGAAGAGATTGTCCAACTTGTATGATGCTAACAACAGAATGAAACTTGGAGCTAAAGTACGAATAAAGGGATTGGTGAAAGCGGCAAAACACAATGGGAAGTTCGGCCGCATTACAAAGACTTCAGCCCCAGGGGAAGGTCGTCGAGTTGGAGTGAAACTGGAATGTGGTGCTGTTATTGCCATCAAGATTGAAAATCTGGACGAAGTTAAGAAATCGTCGATAGTTGCACCATCGGCAGATGCTACAACTATGGCGAATGAACGTACACTTAAGAGAGACCATGGGCTACTCCGCGAATTGGACGGGAATCAAGATCCAAACGTTCTGGTCCTGTAGTAAGTACAACAGAATTGAATCGTTATTCGAGTAAAATGATTTTGCTTCTGTCATTCATCACGTCATGTGTGTTTCAGTTACCACTTCGCAGACCGTGCATTTGATTGTTTTAATGCACGCGAGTACAATGTCCAGATGCTTCGGTATTACGAAAATGGGCTTTCGGTGAAACTTATCGTCCCAAGAGCCATCGGAAACAATGAGTACTTTTTGGTTGGTTTACAACACTCTGAGCAAGACAAGAATACTTTGTGCGAAGTGGCATTTAATTGCGGACGGAGTTTTACGGGAATATCAATGCTGGTAAAGAAACGATGCTTTGCATGTCATAAACCGTTAAACGGTGAAGCAGCGTGTGCAGGTTGCCTCTGCGTGTGTTTCTGTACCGATCTGATCTGCATCCAGAGATACTCGGACATCCGCCTTGAGCACCATGCGCTGTGCTCAAAGATCGATCTAGAAAAGGTTGTAGTGGAGAATGAGTGCGTTCAACTATTGTCATGAGCTTGGGCGTAAATCTATTTTGTTATTATTGATCGAAGCGATTTGTTGCACAAACAGGGTGTTTGGAGAAAGACTACAATACTAAGTTGAATAGTACATGGTAGCACCTGAAATTACAATGCTGCTGCTTCTGTCGTTCTTCGTGATCGTTCACTCTCGTAATATTGTATTCAAACATGCTTGATATGGTATCACATTTCTTCCGACGAAACGATTACACTAGTCACTACTTCTTAATTTTAAAGAACTAGTAGGATCCATCGCTTCCTTCGTCGTCGCTTCCGTCTCGTTCCGCGAATTCTTCCTCTATACTTGTCACTAAATCCTTTACGACATCTTGGCCCTGGGCTAGAGAGGCTTTTATCTTGAGTGCCTCAATTTTTTCTTCGGCCTCCTTGTTCAGTTTTTCGAGTCGTTCGGCTTCTTCTCGCCCCTGTTCTAGGACTTCTTTCAGTTCTTCCTTTGCTTCCTCCTCTTCTTCGTCGTTCTCGGCATTTGATTCACTAAAGTCTTCGTTCGCTTCGTCTATTTGGCGTTCAATTTTCTCCATCAAATCGTTCTTTTGTTTTGAGAAGGTTTCGTGCTGCAATGTCCGCTTACCGTCTACCTCCCTTTTAGAAGTATCGGCAACGATCAAATCGTTCACCATTTTCAGTTCTACGCTGGACCGTTCTTCCACCATTTCGGTGACGACATCTTTGGCTTTCTTTTGCATATGTTCGACTTGTCCTTTTGTCATTTGACGCTGGGTTTCCATCACACCCATACCGTGCATGGCCTTGCAAAGTTGCGACTGCATCCTGACAACATAGTTGCTGTCTCCACTTCCATTGCTAACTTCAGTCGTTTTTTCGGCCGCAATCACAACTTCCTGCATAATTTCTGTGTAGACATTTATGCTCTGTTGTGATTCTTCTCCATCACCGTTGCCTTGCTGCTGTCTTCTCGTATCTAGCTCGTCTTTTGCATCTTGGTATCGACACAGCATGCCGTCATAGTCTTTCCACAATTGCATCAGTTGTGATCGATTTGCTTCATGCTCCTTCTCTTTTCTTTCAGATATTTCATCAAATTCTTTTTTCAAAAGCTTTGCTTTCTTGTCTTGACCCTCTAATTTCTTTTTGAGGAAGCGGATGCATATCTCCCGGTCCCGGGCCATTTCCTGGAGCAATGCTACCTCCATATCTACGGTATGTATCGTCTAGCAGGTGGACGGTTTTCAATAATTCAAAATCCGTGTTTTTGAATCAGCAGCGACAAATATTGAATAGATGCGATCTCGTTTGTAAGGGCTAGCGAGTCGTTCAACTGCGGACAGTGTCTTCAAGTTTGATAAGAAGTTGTCGATGCCGAGTAACGTGCACCTACTATCTGGGATAGCCTTGCCGTGCTTGAGGTGAAGACACGTACTACGTTGGAGAATATAGAAATTCCCAACATGCGCGACCGCGCACAAAAACATTAGAAAAGTCATTAATGGCACGTATTTTTTTGATTTTGTGTTTGTGGGAACAACATGAGTTATTATCTTTCAGAGCGGTAGTTTAAGAACACCCATATCCACCAGGCCGAACATCCACACTCCAGTGCACGCAACAACAACGATATCATGGCGGAAGAAGCGGCAACGGAATCAGTCACGACTGATGTAGCTGCTATATCCATTGAAGAGGATAATGCAGTTGATGATGCTCCGAAGACTCCGTCGACACCGTCGACACCAACGACGAAGGTTCAACAAGACGAACCACTGACACTTACGGAAGAGGACGAAGGAGAACGAGGTGACTTAGAAAATGAAGTTCGATCGAAAGATGCTAACATAGCTGGCTTGGAAAAGCTGAGACAGGAAAAACAGCAAGAACTAGAGAATCTACAAAAAGAACTGGATAGTGAACGCCTGCTTCAGATGAAAGAATCAATACTGCATCGAATTGAAGTAGAACGGCTCAAACGCCAAACCAAGGCAGTCGAGGAACGTCTCACTGTGCTGGAAAACGACATGCAAAACAAAGATGCCATTCGAGAATACGCGGAACTCATCAAGAGTGTTGCACCAAAGGGAGGAAACGTCGACTCTCAATACGTCATGAAATTACAGTCGCAACTGGCAAAGGCCGTGAAACGAATGGATGCCACCTCTCACCAAATGACACAACTCGAGCACTCCTGCGAGGAAGTCGTAAACTCTCTTAAAAAAGAAATTGGTGACATCGTGGAAGAACGATGCCGAACCGAGCTTGAATTGAGGAAGCAGCTGGATTTACTCGAGGAACAAAAGAGCGAAATCCAGTCGGAGTACGACGACCGAATTCTTCTAAACCAGCAAGAACTGGAAAGGCTCAAAGAGAAGGTTACTGTTGAAGTGACTCTCGATGATCTGGAACAGGAACTGGAAGAAACAGAAGAGAAATTGATGAAACTCAACAACACCCACGAAATGCAGGAACGGATTATTGAAGAATTGAAAAACATTGCCGGCGAGGAATCTTGATGTCGAAGCAAACCAAGACTAAATTGATGAAGAATGTGGAAAAAGTGAATATAGCGACTACTCAGGTAGTTTATTAAAAAAGTGTAAACGTTACGTCGATAATCATTTCTAGACCAGAATCTTAATTGAAATAGTATGTCTAAAGTTTCCTATTCGATGCAGTTATTGAAAATTCCAGGAATTCATTCTAGCGTTAGAGTACAAACAATGGGAAACTATCTCCAAATAGCATTGCTCTATTGAAAGCAGATACGCAAAGGTCATTGTGGGAATTGTATTATTCACCATAGAATCCAATGGATCGGTACAGAGATAGATACTTAGTCGCTATCATCGCTGAGTTCGAAGTCCAAATCTAGATCAGCCGATATTCCTGCCAACAAACCGTCATCTCCTCCGGGAGTAGCGGCAGCAGTGGCACTCTTTTTGCTCGTATTTTTCTTCTTGTTCGATTGTGTGTTCATCTGATCTGCTACAGCTTGTTCTAGGTGAGATAATTCCGCCCGACTTTTATCGACCATACTCTTTGCCGTGTCGTATATTGCTGTCGCTTCGGCGGCAAGCATGCTAGTCACACCATTAAATTTGATCGCATTGGTCTTGACCAATTCAAAGTCCTTCAAGAGTGAATCGGCTGAACGATATTCATATTTTTCGATCTTAGTCTTGATCGTGGCTAAATCCATTGGATGGCTAATCATTTCGTAGTATCGAGGTATGGCCTTTCGACTGACAGGCTTGTGGAATGGACCTGCATTTGGTCTACTCTCGATAGATGCACGAATAGATTCTAATTTGTTAGCAAATATGACATGTGGACGCCTCTCTCGGATGGAACCACGTTCTTTACGGTTGCTGGTGCCCTGTCTTCTCTGAATTGAAGAATAAACTTCCAATTCATCTTCTTCACGCTTTCGTTTTTTAAGTCTTTGTTCCTTCGTGACTTTTGTTTTGAGCTTCCCAAATTGCAGATCCTTCTTTCTCGATATACCACGGCCCCCGGCAGCTCGACCTCTCCGACCAGCGCCTCTTCTCTTGGTGCCCGCTGAACGCGATCCTCTAACCGTGAATTCGAAATCGTCTTCGTCCGAAAACATTGCGTGTCCAATCTGCTTTTCGTCTGGCATATAATCAGGTCGTATATAACTTCTTTTCACTTTTCCTTCTTCCTCCTCTTTGGCTAAGCGTGCCATTGTTTGGCCAACTTCGTGCGGACTAACGATGAACTTAAAAGTAGTTATCGAACGACCGTCAGGATAAGTTTTGGTAATACGTTTTCGAATAATTTTACGATTCAGTCCAGGAACACCAGCGGTTGCGCCACCCGTAGGTGTTTGGGACGACATTCCCTCTTGCGCAACACGTTCTTCTTCTCGTTGTCGCTTCAAAGCAGCAAGATCTCTCGCATCGTTATTTAATGCTTGATCTTGAGTTGCTGTACGAATCTGTCCTAGAGATGCCTCCCCACCTGTTTGTCCAGCTACAAGCTGGTTGGCTTCTGTTTGATCCATCATTTCTTCTTCCAAATCGGCAGCGAAATCGTCGTCGTCGGAATCTGAGTCTGAGTCATCTTTTGAAGCCGCATCTTTCTTCTGTTGTGCAGCGGCACGCGCGGCAGCTTCGTCTGCTTCGTTGGAGACGTCTCCCTCATCGCCACCAGCACGACCGTCTCCGGCATCACTAGACAAGGCAGCAATTTGTCGTTTCCAAATGACCTGAATGCGTTCCCTATAAATTTGCTTTTGCTCGCTCAATTTCATTTTTTCTCCACGTGCAAAACGTTCCAATCCATCACCGATTCCATCACTGGCCGCCTTTGTAGAAAGATCACGAATGACGTGAACTCGATCCCAGCGCTTTAGAGTATCCACTTGTTTTTGTGGCATACCATATGATCTGAGGATTCGTCCCATCTGTTTCATAGTTAACTTTCTTAAATCATCCGAAGTACCAGTGATCTTCTTCATTTCAGCAGTTTGACCCATTGGTCCAGAACCTGATGATTTATTTGCTTTGGTATCTGCTTCGCGCAAAAAACTAAAACCCTCTCCAATACCACTGGGATCCCCTAATCCTGTCAATTTCATCATTCCACTTCCATCGCCCTTAATATGAACATCAGTCAATTCACCGGTAATGTGCCACGGAGCAAGTTGCAATTCTTCGTAGATAAACTTTGCAACGTCGTGCCTTTGACGTAGCGATTTTGACATAAGTTCTAGCCCACGTGCAGCACATTCATAATATTGCGCCTGGAGTGACTTCAAAGCCTTATTAGATTTGCTCATTTCACCTAATTTCTTGACTTTACGGGCTATTTCACGAGCAGCATTCATTTGACCCGCAAGGTAAAACATAGCAACGCCTACACTTAGGGTTGCATGCGATCCTGAGTACAACTGATGGATTCCTAGATCGTTCATTCGTTGTTTAGCAGCGTCTGCAACCTCCCATGCCACTACACCTTCTGGTGCGAGTTGCTTCCCTAAAGCATCCACGCCTGGATATTCGTCTTGACCAATTTTCTTGGCCGACCATATCTGTGTATTTTTATCATATAAGGCGACATGTTTGATACGTTGTCGCATCCCGTTACTCCCTAGCTTCGGAAAAGTTCTTATTCCAAGTTCCTCGAAGTCAAGACCGTGGCCTTCTTTCATTTCTGCTCGCGTGAGTACTTTGGCAATTTGATATGATAGAAATGGCCCAGTGAAATTCTTTTCCCCTTGTGTATTAGGGGCCCAGACACGTGTCTTCATTTCTGTTTGTCCAACTGTAAACACGCTGGTTGGCATATCTCTTAAGACAACGCTTAGTGATTCGGAACGGCCAGCAATAGAGGCACCAGAGTTCCTCCCAAGGATCATCAAAAAATCTGTGGACTCGGGTTCTTGTTGAAAGAGCGGCGCTACAAACAAGTTGCTGATCAAACCTGTCACGGATTGTCCGTCTTCAATTTCTCCTATAAACGGCCCGTGTGCCTTTTGGTGCAAAATCTCCGTGACACCCTCCGGGAGAATGTTGTAGTTTTCCTTCTCGTTTTTTCGGTCGTCTTTGCTCTTTTTGGGAGCCTTTCCAACCCAGTCGGTGATAGTAGTTTCCATGTTTGGTCCCACTAATCGAGGAGGTTTCTCAACCTTGTTGTCACTGCGGCCCTTGGCAACGTCTGTAGCCGCATTCTTTTCAGCCGCTGCTGCGTCACCACCTGTTTGGCGTTTCCGTCTAGTTGGACGATCTCCACCTCCTGCTGATACAGGGCATCTTGATTTGTCACCACGATAATATGTGATAATTTTTGATGCCATTGCTTTGGTCAATTGGAGCGGAGGTCGCTCTTCGCAGTACTCAAATAATACTAGTTTGCCCTCCGTGGGAGTGAGATCGGCTTCGGTTCGTAGTTTCGTCTTGCTAATTGCGCCAGCGTATGTGCCCATCATCATGGATTGGTAACTGGATGCATTATTTGCTTCTGGTTTCTTTTGTTTGTCCGCTGAAGAAGACGATCCAAAGTGCCTGATACAGAATTGCCACCTTAAAGAAGTCCTGACAATTGTTCCAGGAAGTTTTGGTCTATTGTATTCTCTCAACATAACTTTTGAAGGATTTTTTACGAGGGTATGGTTCGTGATCATATCGAGTTGTTCGATATATTCGAATTCATGACTGCTTCCACCGATGCGTCGAGACGGACGCCCCGTACGTTCCGTGCCCCCTGGTCCCATCAACGAACTAGTAATGGTTCGACCACGACCTCCACCAAGAATGCTCATGGTTCCCATTGCGTCTTTTACACGATTTGTCTTATCCTTGGCCATTTGTCGACGCTTAGTTTGTCGTGATTGGACGAAACGCTCCATTTCTTCCTTATCGGCGTGCAACGTACCTCGGTTGAGTTCGGCCGTGGATCGTACTGCGCCCTTTTTGGTTGCCCCCTTTGTCTTTGCATCACCAAGTTCGAGCCGTGCTTGGTACTGGTCAGATTTCGCATAGGGTAACGGTCGATGATTTGGTAAGATATATTTAGCAACAGATCTTCCTGCAACCCCAAGCTCAAGAATGAGCGGTTCTGCGCGTGCCTTTTCGAGGGCTTCCTCGGAATCACCGGTCCATGATACGAGTTTGTCAAAGGATATATTTTCTAAAAATGGATTCCGGCGTTTTTGCAACAAAGACATTGCATCAATGGCTGTCACATTTGTATCGTTTGTAGGAATTATGTTCCGAGAGTCATTGGTTTTTCTAAGTGAAGAATTTGACCCAGTAATATCTGCGCTCTCAATATCTTTTGTAGAATCACTAACATTTTTATTCTGAGATGGCTCCTTGTATCCTTCCCATTCGATATTTGACTCCCAATCATCTAATTCTACTTGATGAAAAATTGATGAAAAAGGATTTTTCTTTTTCTTTTTCTCTGGGGCTTTTTTTGCACTCCCAGTTTCGTTGGTCTTCAATATATCGTTGGTTTTCGCCTGGTTATCGGTACCGTTTCTATTGCTTTCCATTGAATGTTTGTTGTTACTATGCAGGTCAGCATTATCATCTTCCGAGAGTTCTTCGATCGTCACAGTACTCGCAGTAGCATTATTGTTTGCTTTTGAGGCTAAAGATAATGCAGAAGTCAATGGTGAAACCCATTTTAATTTTGGTGCGTAAGATTTCAAGTCGGCGTCGTCGCCCATCATTTTTGTAGACCATTCCAATCGTGCGGCCGCATCTTCTTTCGGATCATCGTCATCATCCCTTGTTAGATGCTTGCGATACACAGGTGTCTTTGACACCAATTGGAAAACAAGTCGATTTGCTTTCTCTTCCCGCTCTAATTTTGCCAAGAAACGATCTTCCGATACTCCCGCTGTTGTACCGATTGTTGCCACCACATCGCTCTCATTCTCGACTTCTTTCGTATTCTGACCCCCATCCACACCGCATTCTTCACCGTTTAATTTATCTTTGTCTGTGCTATCATGATGATGGTTATGATGGTTGTGATGATGACCGTGATGGTGTTCTTTTTTGAGAAAGTCTTTTGGACGTTCCTTAGGAACGATTCGGGATATATGAGCGGGTCGATAGCCCCGTGATAGCAGGGAGGAAAAATCCATAACCTGGTTGCCTCCGCCATGATTGGCAGGGGGCGAAAAAGACATTGAAATAATTCGCTATTTTACAAATATCCCACAGCTTTTGCTGTCCGCTTCCCTGTTTCTATAGAGTCTAAAGAGTAACTGTCAGTTGGCAATCATCCATGCCGATCTTATGTCGGGGAAACGCTGGAGAGCCACTTTTGAGACTCGGCAGAGAAAATCGCTGACCGCACGAGTGCGTGCGCACACTCGTTTTATGATTTATTTTTTGTCAACAATTCCTCTGTGCATCTCCCCACATGGAGGGTCATCTGATGGCCTCATCCGTTGCCTCACCCCTCCCCATGGCGCCCACCTTGGCGTGCCCA
>Ga0115013_10001300_pt1 | contig 14623 bp, 9 predicted proteins | sample SouAtlMetagenome_2_FD_88686 | JGI IMG/M metagenome (GOLD analysis project Ga0115013, IMG submission 88686) | Marine eukaryotic phytoplankton communities from Atlantic Ocean - South Atlantic ANT15 Metagenome | ecosystem: Environmental > Aquatic > Marine > Oceanic | place: South Atlantic Ocean...
TGGATCTAATGGATTACCCGGTTGGTATACTTCACGGCTCTTCTCAATAAATTTTTCCACAAAGGCATCGTGAATATCTTTGTGAACCAGTAATCGAGAGCCTGCGTTACATACCTGGCCTACGTTGTCGTAGATGCCAGCGATGGCAATATCTACAGCCTGATCTAAGTCAGCGAGGTCTGGCATGAATATTTGTGGGCTTTTACCACCCGTTTCTAATGCCACACGTTTCAAATTTGATTCACCGGAGTACATCATTAGCTTTTTGCCAACCGCGGTAGACCCTGTAAAACTTATTTTGGCTACATCCATATGCAGTGCTAATGCCTTACCGGCAATATGACCATAACCATTGACTACATTAAAAACGCCTACAGGCCCGCCAGCTTCGATAAACAGTTGAGCTAATCGCGTGCAACTCAGTGGAGCTTGTTCTGAAGGCTTCAATACAACGCAGTTACCTGCAGCTAACGCAGGTGCCACTTTCCAAATAGCCATCAGTAACGGGTAATTCCATGCCGAAATGGCCCCCACTATGCCCAGTGGTTCGTGATGAATCATATGCAATGCATTATTTTCGGTGTTGGTGACCGAACCACTTACTTTATCAATACACTCAGCAAAGAATCGTAGTGACACTGACACTTCGGGTATATCAATAGTTAAGCAATCGGTAATGGGTTTACCCATGTCTAAACTGTCTAGTAATGCGAGTTCGCCCGCATGTTCATCTACCAGGTCAGCCAATCGTAAAAGAACATTCATCCGCTCACGAGGAGGCATGTGTCTCCAGCGCCCATCATCCCAAGCCGCTTTACAAGAACTTACGGCTGCATCGACATCTGCATCACTTGCTGATGCAACCTTAGCGTTAACTTCGCCATTTGCCGGATTAATAGAATCGAAGGTTTCGCCACCTTTTGCAGAAACATAACTACCATTTATGAATAAGTCAGATTGTATTTCCAAATCTTCTGCAACACTTACCCAATCTTCGAGTGAAAACTTTGCAGGATCTGATTTATTCAACAACGTGGATGGCATGTATAAAACCTCTTGATACTTTTTTGCTCATTTATTCATCAATCATAAATCTAAATATGACAAAGGCACAATTGAGCATTATTTGATTATTCATTAAAATTTCTAACCTATGCGTAAGTCGGTTAAAAAATTTCACATATAAATGGAAATATTGACGCGCCGACCTTTAATATCACTGCCATTTTTATTAATTTTCAACACAACAAGTGAATAGAATTAAATTGAAAAAGTTAACACTAATTAGAAATTAAAATATCTTTGACGTAATAATCACTTTTTGGTCGTTTATAGAAAACTAAGCCAAGCTTAAATTTACTTTTCATGAAAAATGTAATAAGCCAAAACTAGTGATTTATTTGGTCTTCTAAAATTAAATCGGCGCCTTTTTCAGCCACCATCATTACTGGTGCGTTGATGTTGCCCGACGTGATATTTGGAAAAATGGAAGCATCTACAACACGAAGGCCGGTAACACCATGAACTTTCAGTCTTGCATCTACGACTGCATTACTTTGCTCAGGTCCCATGGCACAGGTCCCGCATAGGTGGTAAATCGAACCGCCTTGCTCTCTAAAGTACTGCAGCATGCTATCGTCATCATTAACAGCATCACCCGGTTTTACTTCTTCTGCGGTAACCGCTTTTAATGCGGGTGCTTGCATTAAGCGCCTGATGAGTCGGCTCCCTTGACGCACTTCTTCTATGTCTTTCTCGGTAGATAAATAAGTAGGACGGATAAATGGCTTGTCGCTGGGATTGTTCGATGACAACTCTACCGTGCCTTTACTGCTAGGTCGGCAAGAATTAAACGCGACTAAAAAACCTGAATAGGGGTCCGGCGCTAACTTAGCATTAGGATCGGCCGGAATTTGATATGACATGGGGTTGAAGTACAACTGAAGATTAGGCAGCGTTTCGGTATCTGACCCTTTTACAAAGCCTCCACCTTGGTTAACGCTTATCGATAAAGGCCCGCTACGTGTAAATACATACTGTAACGCCGCTTTAGCTTGCCCGAACAACGACCCCAAATCGTCGTTCAATGTTTTTACTTTTGCTTTGAAGTAGTAACTAACACATAAGTGATCTTGAAGGTTTTGGCCTACAGCAGGAGAATGAGTGACAACAGGAATACCATACTTATCGAGTAAGCGAGTATCTCCAACCCCTGAAAGCTGAAGTAATTTTGGCGAGTCTACTGCGCCAGCTGACAGCACAATTTCTCTTTTCGCCTTAAGGGTTTGCTTAACACCCGCGGTATTTACTTGTACACCATAAGCATGGTTGTCTTCATTGAATAAGACTTTTTCGACCACCGTATCGCGCAATACATGCAAGTTAGGGCGCTTTAGTGCAGGCTTGAGGTGCGCCGAGTTACTGCAATGGCGAAAGCCTTTGTAGATATTGGCATCGTAAATACCTATCCCTTCAAACTGGGCACCATTAAAGTCGTCATTTAATGTGAAGCCAAGCTGTTCAGCGCCTTTCAAATAATGACTACAAAAAGGGTGTGCCCCTTTTTTCATTTGAGTAATACCCACCTTTCCACTGCCAGAATGGTGTTCGGTGTCGCCTAAGGGGTGTCGCTCTAGCTTTTTAAAATAAGGTAATACATCGGCATACGACCAGCCTTCGTTGCCAGCTTGTGCCCACGCATCGAAGTCTGAGGCTTGCCCCCGTACATATATCATTGCATTGATGGAGCCCGAGCCGCCTTGCCCTTTACCACGTGGGGCATACATTTTACGCCCCGCCATGTTCGGCTCTTCTTCACTGTAATACATATAATTGTAGGTGGGGTGATAATAGGTTTTCGCAAAACCAATAGGCAACTTAATCCAAGGTAAGCGGTTTTTCCCCCCAGCTTCAATTAAGAGTACGGAATAGTCACCAGACTCACTGAGCCTATCAGCAAGAATACATCCTGCTGACCCTGCACCGGTAATGATAAAATCGTACTCAGAGATACTCATATGCGCCTACCGTTTCCAGTCTTGATTAGACTGTTCTTTCACATCGTAGGGCTTGGCATCCATGGATAAATGTAGTGCTTTGCCTGTGTAGGGCGAATGTGCTTTCACCACATCCATATTTAACTCAACACCCAAGCCAGGCTTGGTAGACGGAATTATGTAGCCGTCTTTCCATTCAATTTTTTGTTGTAGAACGTCGGCATGAAAACCGTCCCACGTCATAATACTTTCTTGAATAAGGAAGTTTGGCGTAGCAGTGGCAAGCTGCACACTAGCAGCCGCACCAACTGGGCCATTGTATAAATGGGGGGCTATTTGGGCGTAATGCACTTCTGCAATACTGGCTATCTTCTTAGCCTCTAAAATGCCGCCTACTCGGCCCAAATTCATTTGCAAAATAGACGCAGCGCCATGCTTAAGTAAATCGAAGAACTCGTATTTCGTGGTTAAGCGCTCGCCGGTAGCCACTGGTATGCTGGTATTTTTGGCCACTTCAGCCATGGCCGATGCTTGACCAGGAGGAACAGGCTCCTCAAACCACAAAGGATCGAACGGTTCGAGGCGTTTGGCTAAACGAATAGCCCCTGCTGGCGTCATTTGACCATGGGTACCCATCAGTAAGTCGCACTTATTACCCACAGTTTTGCGAATTCGCTCGCAGAAAGTAGCGGCTTTATCAATAGCTTCTAAAGACAGTTGATGACCACAGTAATTCCCATAAGGCCCTACGGGGTCAAACTTCAATGCAGTGAAACCTTGCTCCATATTTTTTTCGGCACATTCAACCGCCAGCTCAAGATTGTCGTAATCGTAATCGCCGTCTTCATTTTCAGGGTAAAGGTAGGTATAAGTACGAAGTTTATCGTGAATTTTTCCGCCAATAAGTTCGTAAACAGGCTTGCCTGCTGCCTTACCGATAATATCCCAGCACGCCATTTCTAACCCGCTGACCACGCCCATCATGCTTAAGTCGGGGCGCTGTGTGAAGCCGCTAGAATACGCTGCACGAAAAAAGCGCTCTACATGATGGGGGTCGAAACCTTTTAGGTAGCGATCGAACACATCTTCAATTGCATGAGTCATTACACTAGGGTGAAAGGTAGCGGCGTAAACCTCACCAATACCTTCAATACCACAGTCGGTTCTAAGTGAAACAAAAATCCAGTACATACCCCCAACGTGAGGAGGCGGCGTAGCAACGACATAAGATTCACAAGAAACAACTTTCATGGTTTTACCTTTTTTTTAACCCGCACCATGGTGCGAGTTTTTTAAATTGTGTAGCAGTTTGGCATTGTTGCCAGCAAAACTGATGTATAAGCGCAAACTTTTATCGAACGAGCACTAACGTATTTGGGTTGAATAAACTATTGATTCAAAACTAGTATTTAAGAACAACTAAGCGAGTTTGCGTGTATTCCAGCATGCCATGCTTACCATCATCGCCGCCTAAACCTGAGCGTTTCCACCCGGCGTGAAAGCCTTGATAAGGGTCGGAAGGAGTACGGTTGATGTACACTTCACCGGCTTCCATTTCGTTCGCCACTTTCATTGCGGTACGATAGTTTTCGGTGTAAATCACTGACGCCAAACCGAACTGGTGATCGTTAGCTAACGCCAGTGCTTCATCTACATTTGAATATTTCAAAACAGGTAATACAGGTCCAAATATCTCTTCTTGAACGATTTCCATATCTTGGCGGCAATTAGTCAGTAAGGTCGGCGGATAGAAATAGCCTTTGCCTTCAGGAATGAAACCACCAAGCTCTAGGTTAGCCCCATCATCAATCGCTCTTTCCACCATTTGATGAATGTTCAATCGCGCATTGCCGTTAACTAATGGCCCCATGAAACCAGGGTTGTCTACACGGCTACCAAACTGTTGGCTTTTCATGTTTTTATGCAGCAAGGCTACAAATTCATCGTAGATATCTTCGTGTACGTAAGCCCGCTCTACCGCAGTACAAAGCTGGCCGCAGTTGGTATTTTTAGAACCAACGATTTCCCTTGCCGCTTTTTCTAAGTCGGCATCTGGCTCAACAATCGCGGGGGTTTTTCCGCCTAGTTCCAACGACGATTTAGCAATATTAACTTGCGAGTACTCTAGAACCTTGCGCCCAGCGCCAACGCTTCCCGTAAGGGTAATCATGCCTACTTTAGGGTGTGTACACACCAATTCCGCCGTAGCGTGGGTCATGGTAAGTACGTTCACTACACCCTTAGGAATGCCCGCTTCTTGAATAACTTTGGCAATGGCAAATGCTGAACAAGGCGTGTTGTTACTGGGCCTAACTACCACCGTATTTCCGGTAATAAGAGCCGGTGCAATTTTGCGAAGAAATGTGTAAACAGGGTAGTTAAACGGGATTAATGCCACCACAACGCCAATAGCTTCTCGTTGCAATAACAGGTTTTCATCTGGAGTATCGCTGGGAATAATTTCACCCTCGATACGGCGCGCCCATTCAGCATGATAACGAGTTATATCAGCGGCATACACAGCTTCGTTGGTCGCGTCTTCTAGGCTCTTTCCTGACTCTTCAGCCAGCGCAGCACCAATATCATCTTTGCGTAATACCAGGGTGTCAGCCAACTTCTGTAAGTAACCACCACGTTCTATGCTGGTAAGCTTTCGCCATGCGCGCTGTGCTTCTGTAGCACTTTCAATTGCCGATGCAGCTTCTTCTGGGCTTGCCGCTGGAACCTGAGCAATAAGCACTTCAGTTGCAGGATCATAAACGTCTATTAATGAATTTTGAGTAGAGCTAACAAATTCATTGTTAATAAAGTTCTTTTCGATTCTCATTGGGCAGGCCTTAAATCTTAGTTAATCCATTGTAAGCAGGGTTAAAATTTCAAGTCAAACTTTTATTATATTTAGAATATTGATTCCATATATGGAAAAATTAGTGGTGTATTCTTTATTTTCTGAAGTCAAATTAATGCATAAAGTATTAAACTTCTGTTTATTTCATACATTGAAATAGCCAACTAGCCGTTGCTTTTGATTGCCCCCACCTAATTTTGTGGCCTAGAGGGCTTTATTTACGTACATCTAGCCGAGTTCTATCTTAAGCTAATCTTAGATTTGCCGTACCTACCTGCTGGCCTTACTACACCAGATAACGTAAGATTATTTTTTTATATATAAAATAGCGGCAAATGGTCGATGGAAACGTTAAAAGCAAAATCAAAAGCACCGGCTGTAGATGCCTCTATTTTAATGATGAATTTAATTGCTACATCGTCATACCCCTTAACCCTTTCTGAAATTTGCTCTCAGCTAGACATGCCGCCGGCCAGTGGGCACCGTATTATTAACGCGTTGTTAGAGCATCAGATGATTGCCCTAGATCCAAATCGTAAAAAAGCCTATTGCATTGGCTCTAAAATCTTTCAAATTGCCTCTACGATTTACAACAAACAAAGCATCATCCCGTTCTTCTATCCCGTGGCTGAAATTTTAAAAAACGAAATTCATAAATCTATCTTTTTGTATTCCCCAGTAGGTAATCGGGTGGTAACAGTAGCAAAGGTAGACTCTTCACTGAGCGGCCCTTTAACCTTCCATTTAGGGCAAACCACTGCCATGCATTGTTCTGCATCTGGGGTAGCCATCTTGTCTATGCAATCTCCAGTACTACAAAAAAACTACTTTGATGTAGAGCAAAAGCACGACCCTAGTATCAGCAACCAGTTGCCAAAGATACACGAGGAGTTAGCACGGGCTAAACGCTTGGGGTATGCGGTGACTCAGCGAGAAAACGGTAGCCATTATTGCTGCATTGCCGCGCCAGTATTGAATTTAAGAAACGAGCCTATTGCGGCAATAAGTGTAGTGATAAACGCTGATTTTTTAAGTAAACAAAGCGCTCGAGACTATTCAAAAAATCTGGTTCAAGCCGCTCGTCAATTGTCTGCCCACATCGTTTAGAGTGATAGCGGTCCCCCTAAATGGTTATTCATTAAGATTGTCACGGTGCAAAGGCATACCGCTTTTCCTAAACCTCTTCGTTTTCCCGCTTTATTCCTATTTCGCCCTTGCTAAGATCTTGTTTTGCTCTTGTCTCACTTTTGCCTCACTCCAGGTCAGCAAGGCCTCGAATAACCAAAATGTGATTGGTTAGAAAAATTAACCATACACCCAAAATTAATCATTTTTACCTAATCCATTTTTATATAACTATCGGTTTTCTTGAAGTTATACGAACTTCAACAGGCCAACAGCTGTGCTTTGCAATGGCACACCGAAATATAATAAAAAGGTAAACACATGAAGATAGGATTCATCGGATTAGGTAATGTGGGTGGCAAATTAGCAGGAAGCTTAATACGTAACGGCTGCGACCTTACCGTTAGAGATTTAAATCCAGAATTCGTCGCAGACTTTGTTGCACGTGGTGCCAAGTCTGCCGACTCAGCAAAAGAGATAGCTGAAAAGTGTGATGTTATATTCACATGCTTGCCTTCTCCAGCCGCATGTTCTCACGTTATGGAAGCCGAAGACGGCGTGTTGGCAGGTATTAGTCCTGGTAAGATTTGGCTAGAAATGAGTACAACCGATGAAGCTGAAGTTCGCCGCATTGGCGCCTTAGTAAAAGAAAAAGGTGCCATGCCTGTCGATTGCCCAGTATCTGGAGGTTGCCATCGTGCCGATACGGGCAACATCTCTATTTTTGCAGGCTGCGACCGTGAAGCGTTCGATACCGTTCTACCTATTTTGACCATTATGGGCAGACGTGTGCTTCACACTGGCGCGCTTGGTTCTGCATCAACCCTAAAAGTAGTGACTAACTACCTTTGCACAGTGCACCTTGCTGCATTGTCAGAGGCATTAACGGTTTCTAAAGTGATGGGGATGGACATGAACGTAGCCTATGAAGCCATTAAAGCGTCATCGGGTAATTCGTTCGTTCACGAAACTGAATCTCAGGTAATACTTAACGGTAGCCGTGATATTGGCTTTACTATGGATTTGGTATCCAAAGATGTTGGCCTGTTTGACGAAGTGGCAAAGCGCGCAGGCATACCTTTAGAGCTTGCACCTTTAATGGTAGATATATTTAAAGATGGTGAAGAGCGCTACGGCCCTCGTGAATATTCGCCTAATATCATTCGCCGAATGGAAGATGCTTGCGACGTTAAAGTACTTGGTAAAGGCTTTCCGGCGTTTATGGTTGACGACGAGCCAGAAGAAAAAGGCTACGAAGTTGTGGTGCCACTAAGAAGCGATTACTAAAGCCATTATTTCCATTTATCGCATGCTTAACTAAGAAAACATTGCACTAGGCAGCACCTTTACTAGAAGGCAACCTGAACGGGTTGCCTTCATCTTATTGGCTTAAGGTTAATGCCTTTAAGCTTATGCGTTTAGGTGTGAAAACAACTACTTTCGCGGGTCTATCTGTAGTTATTAGTTGGATTTTACGCCATTGTTTGGTAGTTATGTTGTGATAATTTTTCAATGATTAAGGTCTCTAAATGGAACGTCGGTTACTTCCGCCACTCAGTACCATAAGCGGTTTTGAGGCCGCTGCACGCAGGCTGAGCCACCGCGCTGCGGCGGAAGAGTTAAATTTAACGCATCCAGCGATTAGCCATCAAATCAAAAACTTAGAAGAGCACTTAGGGGTAAAACTATTTAATCGCGACGGCAGAAATGTCATTCTTAGCGATGAAGGAAAGTTGTTTTACCCCTATGTTCTAGAAGCACTTGAGCAACTTGCTTTAGGTGTGGCAACGGTTAAAAAAGCGGTAGAGCACGCGCCACTGCGAGTACAAACTTATGTCACCCTATCTATACGCTGGCTGGCTCGCCGATTACCCGCTTTTCACGATGAACACCCCACGGTAAATGTTCAACTTGATACATATGCTTCGAAATGGGAATTCGACGAAGAGTCTTCAGATGTAGGCATAGTGTATTGCGATACCGCGCCTTCAGACCGGTATCATTGGGAGCCCATTTTCGACTCCCGTGTATACGCGGTGTGTAGCCCAACCTTGCTTGAAAAATACGATGGTAAATTAACACCCGAAGATTTATTAGATTTACCCCTACTGTCTGTAGAAACCGAAGTAGATTATTGGAAGCGGTGGTTTGAGAGCGCCAATCTTACACCCAATGTTATTACACCTTATATGGTGGTAGATACAAAAGCTGTTGCCCTTGAAATGGCCATTAATAATGAAGGGGTGGCGTTGGTGAATGGGCCCTTTATAGACGATGATTTACGCATGGGTCGATTGGTAAAGCCCTGTGAGCATGAAACCACGTTTTCTGGAAGCTGGGGTATTATCTGTCGCAAGGAAGACAAAGACAAACCTGATGTTAAACACTTCTTTGACTGGATGCTAAAAATCACTTCCCAGGTATAGTGTAAGACCTTAATGTCTTATTTGCAGAGGACGCTATCTAACATTCTTCAGCTTTTCAATGCTTTGTGCGTTACAGGCTTGTGAGCTCAATCACCCACGCATTTATGTCAACACTCTATAATATTAACCGCTAAGCCTCCACGAGCGGTTTCCTTGTATTTTGATTTCATATCGTTGCCGGTTTCAAGCATGGTTTTAATCACTTTATCGAGGGAGACTTTTTGATCGCCGTTGCCCCGAAGCGCCAGTCGAGAGGCATTAATTGCTTTTACCGCTCCCATCGCGTTTCTTTCTATACAAGGCACTTGCACTAAGCCACCTACAGGGTCGCACGTTAGCCCTAAATTGTGCTCCATGCCAATTTCAGCCGCATTCTCAACTTCGCTTACCGTGCCCCCAAGTATCTCGGTTAACGCCCCAGCGGCCATAGAGCAAGCCACACCCACTTCACCTTGGCAACCTACTTCAGCCCCAGAAATAGACGCATTCTTCTTGTATAAAATACCAATCGCCGCTGCCGTCAGTAAGTACCGTACCGCAATATCTTCATCTACCGGGCGAACAAACTTTTCATAGTAATGCAGTACGGCAGGAATAATGCCTGCCGCACCATTAGTAGGTGCAGTAATCACTCGGCCGCCCGCCGCATTCTCTTCATTTACAGCCAATGCAAATAAGTTAACCCAGTCCATTGCCTGCATAGGATCGGTGGTACGTTCATTTTGAAGTCGGCGGAATAACTTAGGGGCACGCCGTGTGACTTTTAAGCCTCCTGGTAGAATTCCCTCGTTGGCAATACCATTAGATACACAGGTTTGCATAACCTGCCACAGATGCCATAGCTTCTGTTTAACTTCATCGTTACTACACACTGCGCTTTCATTTGCCAACATCAAAGAACTAATACATAACCCGTGCTCTTTACATAAACGCAGTAATTCAGACGCTGAGGAAAAAGGGTAAGGTACGCTTTTATCGTCTTGTTGGACCGCTGCTGCCTTTTCTTGATGGAAGTCTTCATCCCGCAATATAAACCCGCCACCAATGGAATAGTAACTTTGGCTAGCGACTATGCGTTGCCCTTGAAGCCCATGGAAGGTTAAACCGTTTGCATGAAGGGGCAGTGTTTTGCGGCGATGAAATACAATAGCGTTTTCACGCTTAAAAATAACCTGTCGCTGGCCATGCAATTTTAGCCATTGTTGATGTGCAACATCAGCCAAATTGCGCTCGACACTTTCTATCTCAATAGACTCTGGGGTAAAACCTTGAAGGCCTAATATAACCGCCTTTCCCGTGCCATGCCCTTTACCCGTTTGCCCTAGCGATCCAAACAACTCTACACGCACTTCATCAACCAGCTCAAACAACTGAAGGTACTTCAGCTGTTCACAAAAGGCGATGCCAGCGCGCATGGGCCCAACGGTATGAGAACTTGACGGCCCTATACCAATACTGAACATATCGAAGACGCTGATCATGGCTTACTCGTTAAATTAATTTTTACCCTGAATAGCCGTCTATTAAAGCACTGTAGATATGTTTCACTTTTCCAATCAAGACATTTACCGGTTCATATAAGACATACGAATTTTATTTCTATATACTAAAAATTGGTTTGTATTAATTCCAAACTAAAAAAACGTGAAAATTGGTAAAGCCAGAGAAAAACTCAGGTCTAATTAAAAAATGCTAAATGATTTACAAGCTTAAAAATTAATTTTTATAACCAGATAATCAAAGGAAATAATTTTTAAACTTGTAGCGACGTATTTAGAAAGTTATGAGTCGTTATAATCAAAATATCAACACCCTTGAATGCTAATCTGGCACAAAGAGCCCTATTCAAGAATAATAGTGAACATACTCTCTGCCATTTTTTAACTACAACAATGGCATCATTAATAAGCAATAACCGAACAAGGTTTGTTCACTTTTCGCAATCGACAAGAAGTTTGGTGAGAACAAAAACTGGGCAAAAAAACACATTCACACCGTGATTGCCATTTACAATTTACATTCACCAAATCTTGGCTTTACCTTAAAAATTTAAAGCGCTGCTTCGTACAGCAAACAATAAGCAAAAGAAGGTAAAAAATGTCTCATAATGCAGCTAAAGCATTAAATGCAAAAAAAGCCCTAGCTAAAAAGCCCCCTGCATGGCTACGCTTCGATTTTAAAAACGATATTAAACACAGCGTATTTTGGCCTCCCTTTTTGCTCCTTCTCGCCGCCATGGTTTTCAGTTTTATTGATTTAGCACATTTCTTACGCGTGGTTACCAACATCAATGATTGGATATTAGATACCTTCGCATGGTTATTTAGCTTTTCTACGCTGTGTTTGCTGCTCTCACTTATCGCTACTTTTTTCTCCCCGTTAGGCAAAATTAGAATTGGTGGTAGCCGTGCTACTCCATTGCTCTCTAAATGGCAGTGGTTTTCTATTACTTTATGTACCACATTGGCCACCGGCATTTTGTTTTGGAGTGCGGCAGAGCCCATGTTCCATTTCTATGAACCGCCCGTGTCACTCAATATTGAAGCGCAAAGTGAAGCCGCAGCGGTATTTACCATGGCCACCATGTTTATGCATTGGACGTTCACCCCCTATGCTATTTACTGCTTGCCAGCATTGGTATTTGCCCTGTGTTTTTACAACTTACAAATGCCCTTTTCTCTTGGCTCGTCACTAAGGCCTTTTTTAGGCAAGCTCATCACCCCAGCAACAGGCAAGGTTATCGATGCGATTGCGCTGTTTGCGTTAGTTGCCGGTATGGCATCTTCGTTAGGCACAGGAGTGTTGATGTTAAGCGGCGGGTTAGAGTCAGTATTAGGGCTGCCCAATACGAAAACCGTGATGGCATTAGTGTGTGCCGCCATTGTTATTACCTTCGTGGCATCTGCGGTAAGTGGGTTACAAAAAGGTATTGCTAAGCTATCTAATCTGAACGCTAAAATCTTTATCGTTGCTTGTATATTTGTACTTTTATTCGGCCCCACCAGCTATGTATTTTCGTTAGGTATTGAAGGGTTAATTGACTATGGCACTAACTTTTTTGCCCGAAGCCTAAATACTTACACCGGACCGAACGACGACTGGCCGAAGTTATGGATAGTGTTTTATTGGGCAAATTGGTACGCATGGGCCCCCGTGGTAGCGTTATTTTTAGGAAGAATTGCCCGTGGTTACACCGTTAGGCAGTTCATTGTGGTGAACTTAGTACTTCCTGCCTTATTCGCCATGATATGGATGTCTACGTTTTCTGGCAGCACCTTGTTTTTTGACCAAGAATTAAATGGCGGCATTCGCCAAGCTATGGATACCAGCGGGGCTGAAGGCGCTATTTACTCGCTATTTGATAACCTGCCAATTAGCGCTATCGTGGCGACTATATTCATTTGTATCACGTTTATTTCTTACGTTACCGCCGCCGACTCCAACACCGACACCATGAGTAATTTGTGCTCTACAGATTCCGATGAACCAGAGACAGCTGCTAGTGTTAAATGCGCCACAGATACCACCGAAGATGCGAGTGCAAACTCGGGCTCATTGTTAATGCTTAAATTCGTGTGGGGTATTAGTATTGGCGTTATCGCATGGGTAATGGTGAGCTTTGCCAGTATTGACGGCATTAAAATGATGTCGAATTTAGGCGGCCTGCCTGCCATGTTTATCATTATTTGCGTAAACGCTTCATTATTTGTGCTGATATACCGCGTAGCTCGTGGCAATATGCTGGAACCGAAGCCAGCAAAAAACCACAGAAATATAGACCCTCCCGAAGGCTTTTAACCTTTTCCAATTAACCAGTTACAGGCATGGCGTTAGTAAACTACCCTACTAGCGCCTCTTACATTGAGTAGAGTTATGCGCGTTTTACTTCAATCTATGTTTTCGTTGCTGCTTTCTGCGGCCATTTTACTGATAGGCCACGGTCTACAATATACCCTAGTACCTTTGTATGCTGTAAGTCTAGATTGGGCGCCCTCTACCATAGGCTATATCGGTTCTAGCTATTTTCTTGGCTTTGTATTTGGGTGTTTAAGTGTGCCAAAGCTTGTAGCTAGGGTAGGTCATATCAGAGTGTTTACTGTGTTAATTGCCCTGACTACTGCCTCTATGCTGTTCATTGGCATGGTGAACCATTTTGAATCTTGGTTGATAGCGCGATTGCTGATGGGATGGTCGATGGCGGGTATCTACATGGTAATTGAAAGCTGGCTTAACGAGAAAACTAGCTCTGATCATCGCGGCAGTATTCTATCAATATATGCGGTTATTACGTTATTCGCCATCTGTGTAGGGCAAGTGTTGGTCGGCTTCGATATTGGCTTTGAAAGGCTATTCATGCTGGCCGCGGCACTATTAGTACTAGGCATATTACCTATTGGGTTAACCTCTCGCACAGCGCCAAATCCTATTCCCGATATAAAATTTAGTTTTAAACGTATTATGTCGGTTTCACAAATTGCCATGGTAGGAGCCTTCTTAGGCGGCTTTGTGACGGGCGGCTTTTGGGCATTAGGGCCTGTGGCCGCAGATAGCAATGGCCTTGATGCAGGGCAAGTGGGTATTTTTATGGCCGTTACCCTGTTAGGAGGGGCCGCGTTGCAATACCCATTAGGTCGATTATCTGACTTTATCGACCGACGCCTAGTCATTGCTGGTCTAGCTGTTGTTGGGTTCATTATATGTGTTATTGCTGTGCAGCCCTTTTTTGAAGGCCCCTCGTTTATATTCATCACCATGTTTTTATTCGGCGGTTTAGTCTTTCCGCTTTATGCACTGTGCTTAGCCCACGCAAATGATAACACCGACCTTTCAGTGATTGAGATTGGGAGCGGTGTGTTAATGATGAATAGCTTAGGCAGTGTATTTGGGCCAATAGTGGTGTCTTCGTTAATTAAATACACCCAACATGCTTTGTTTATTGTATCCGCCCTCGCCTTTTTCATTTTAGCTTGCTCGACGGTATACCGAATTAAATTCCACAAGGTAGACCGTGAGCACTTCATGCCTTTCGTAAGTGTAAGCAAAACGACCCATGAAGTTATAGAAGTGGGTATTGATGAAGAAGAGCCTGTTGATTCTGAAGAAGCTTCAGTTGTTGAGTCAGCTTCAGAGCCAGAATACGCGCCCGCTTTTGGACTAGAACAGGACTCTACGTCAGCCGCTTATGGTGAGCATGAACCAAAACCAGATGCTTAGGCTAAACCATAGAA
>Ga0115013_10001301_pt1 | contig 14617 bp, 4 predicted proteins | sample SouAtlMetagenome_2_FD_88686 | JGI IMG/M metagenome (GOLD analysis project Ga0115013, IMG submission 88686) | Marine eukaryotic phytoplankton communities from Atlantic Ocean - South Atlantic ANT15 Metagenome | ecosystem: Environmental > Aquatic > Marine > Oceanic | place: South Atlantic Ocean...
AAAGTCGCAGAATCAGCCGGGAGGATACCTGCACGAGCCGCTCCTCGCCGCTCGCACGCCTCCGCGCAGTGGCATGGCAGCTTTCACCTCCATGCCCTGCGCCCACCAGCCGCCCGTTGACTTTCCACTGAGCTGCTGGGCTTCGCCGCGCCAAAGTTGGCGTGTGGAAGCGTCGGCGCTCGCGTGCAAAGGCGTGGACCGGTGTGTGGCGTGCGCGGCGGTATCTGTCTCCGGTACAGGCGCGGTCGTCAGCGTGCTGTCCACGGAGAGCGCGTTCGCGCCCCAGAACGGCAAAAGTTTCGGGGGGGGGGGACCTCAGACCGCGGGTGGAAGCGGACCTCAGATCCAGGCTTAAACGAGCTCAGTGCGCAGTCTGAGAGCGTGCGGGTGTACACCCACACGAACCAACTAACCTACCCGCACGGCGAGGATTTCGGGTAGAGACTTCCCGGCGCCGTTGGGCGTGGGTGTGACAAAATTTGTCCGTGGGATATTACATTTTGTCCGACAAAATTTGTCCGGAACCGGTAAAGGGCTAGAAGGGAGGGGGTAAATTGCGGGACAAAAATGGGATGGTAAACAGCACCGCGCGCCAACAGCGCGCAGTGCGATGGCGTATAATACCAACGTGATTGTCTCGCGATGTGGCTCCTGATGATCGTTGCGAGCCTGCTCGGCTGTAAGGGCGCCAGCATCGTTAGCGAGTTCGAGTACACGTCGCACGCCTCTGGCGAGCTGCCATCGCAGCACCCACGCGCAGTACATCTTGAGCTGCGGGTGACAACTACCGCAATCAATGGCAGCAGCCGGTTGATACTGGACATCCTCGAGGCTCGAGTCTTTGATGCCAATGGCGAGATTCCGGGGGCGGGCGCCGAGTTCAATCGCTTTCCGTCCTTCATTGTGTACCTCTCATCCTCGGGCTCGGTTCTCAACTTTTTGAAACACCGTCAGGACTCCAAGCATTCGGAGCAGCTCAAACGGGCGCTCGCCTCTTCGATGCACACGATCTTCACGGCCGCCCAGCAACCAAAAACCCCGCTCCGCGAAGATCACCCCTTTGGCGCCTCGGAGGTCGAGTACTTTGTAGTCGCACGACCCGATGGCGGCTGGGATGTGGCAAAGAAGCACCGCCCGCTCGAGACACCGGCGGAGTTCGAGTACTATCACGTGGAGAAGGGCGTGATCGCTCCAAACCGCTCGCTCACGTACCTGCGCAAGTTTACGCGCCAGCTAACCTCCACCTCCGGCGACCAGCGCGGCTCTCCCCGCCTCCTCAGCCGCATCGAGGCTGTCGAAGAGTGGCGCCTCCGCACCGAGTGGGAGGCGCCGGGACATCGCCAGCTCGTCGAGGACACGCATTACGTCTCCGCGCCACTCAGTGGTCTCGTCATCAGCTATGATGGTGCGCCTATCAACCACAAGGCGCGCCTCTCAACCACAACGTCATGCGACATCGCCGAGAGAGCGCAACGCCGCCACTGCACGTCACATGCACATGCACATGCACATGCACATGCACATGTGGCCTTGTATCCTACGCCCTTCTGGTTCGAGTTTGGCGGTGCCGCGAGGCCGGGCCGAGCCAAATTCGTGATATTTCTTGCTCAAGACTCGGCTCTCTCCCAATCCCTGTACTATGTACGAGTACAGGTGCACTCAACAACGATCGCGACGACACCTCCGTGCGGCAGCTGCGCTCGCTGGCGACCGAGTGCGTCGGGGCCCTTGAGTGGGTCGTCGAGGCGTTGCTCGATGCAAAGGACTGCGTGGCGGCGGAGGACGCGGCTTCAGCGCTGGCGGCTGGATCAGCGCGGTGTGTGCGGCTCTTCCGCGCTCTCACGCACGTGGGAAGCCCCGAGGCGCAGAGCGGCCTCGCGAGGTACGTGCGGCGCGCCGCCTCACTGCCGGTGCTGCTGCAGCAGCCGCTGCAAATCAGCGTGCGTCGACCAACGGCCGAGCTGCTCGAGGCGTTGGAGGCGCGGCTCACCAAGGCAAAGAGCGGCGGGGCGGAAGCGACACAGCTGCTCCTCACCGTGGCGAGCATGGGCCGCAGGGCGAAGGCTTACAATGTGCATCATATCCAGATGTCGAACTTGCAACCTGCATCACTCCTCTCGCCCGTGCGCCTCGCGTACCGACTCTGTCCCTACTCCCCGGTTTCGCAGCCCGACGACCGTGGGCCGCTGCAAGCCGTGCTGGCCAAGGTGAGGAGGCACGTCCACGACGAACTGCGTGCGGTGCTAAGTGAGGACAAAGCTGTTTGGAAAGCGCTGCACGCCAACGCTACCGCCAAGGAGGCTGCGCTCTGGCGGCGCCTCGGGCCGCTCGACAAAGAAAGCCTGTTCGCGCATCTCGGGCCGTTCTCACGCCACGGCCGCGAGGCGCGCGCGCAGCTGCGGCACGCCTGGGCGCGCCGGGAGCAAGGCACCATCGAGGCGCATGTACGCGGCAGCTTGCGCCACCACTGCCGCGAGCTGCTGCGTGAGGCGAGTCCGCGCCTGGGTCCGTATGAAGAGGCGATGCATCTCGAGCGGCTCGGCACGGCCTTGTTGGCCGCTGGCAACCTAGCGTCTGATGACCCACGGGCGATCAAGCTGACCACGAAGCTGCTTGACCACCGCGATGAGCAGGTGACGTACTACGCGATCGGTGCCCATCGCGCCCACGCCGACACGCCGCGTAGCGCGCCCGTGCGCCGCGCGCTGCTGCGCGTGCAAAGTCGCAAAGGGGCAACGCTGCGACAGCGGCGGCTGGCACTCAAAGAGCTGCGCAGCCACATGAAGCATGAAGCGCACGCCGATGTGGCTGAGGTGGCTGTGCGCGAGAAGATGCGGAGCGAGTGGCTCAGTGACGGCCAAGCCGCGTGCGGACGCGCGTGCGCCGCACAATGTGCGCCGGACGGCCTCCGGCCAAGGTGCGAGAAGGCGTGCCACAGTAAGTGCAAGGAGCAGCACCTGTACCTTGAGGAGCTGCAGCAGCTGGTGCGGACTGTCCCCGAAAAGATGCGACGTGCACTGGTGGAGGCCCATGCCACCGAGGCGCACCCGTCGCGCCGGCAGCTCGGGGCGACCTTTGTCGACCTCACACTGCAGCACGAGCCCTTCCGCTTCGACTGGGCCTCCGGCGGCGAGTTCTTGGGGACGTTGGGCGGCGCCAAGGCCGAGGCTGCTGCGGTTGCCGAGAATTCGGCGTGGCTGCGACTTGGACTCTTTGGCGGCGGCTTCGGCGTCGACCTCTTCAACGAGGCCAAGGCACTGGCCGAGGCTAGGTTCCTCAACTTCGGCGGCGAGCAAGAGTTTCTCTTTGCCTCGCTTCAGTTCAAAATGGACAAAACATACCTGAACAAGTGAACACACCTGAGAGCGCCCCCTGCGTTTCCCTACTGCATTGCTCGCGCCGCTGCTGCCCCCTCAATCGCCCCAATCCGAAACCAATCCCGCCCGTGCTCCCGCAGGGCGATGATCGACTTGGCTGAGGACCTCAGTGGCTTGGTTGGTAATGTGCATGCCTTCCAGGATACCATTCCCAACCTGTACCAGGCGGCACAGACGGCGATTATGAAGATCTCCGACCAGCTTGGCATTGTGATGCAGCCAGCCCTGCAGACAATGCAGAGCTGGAGACCCGCTACAATCGATGCCGTGTTCTCGTTTGTGGAGCCAATCGTGAGCAGGACCAACAGGGTAGTGCGTGCCATCATAAACGCCACAGACGCAACCCGCAGCTTCCTAGACGACTCTCGGCTGCTCGCGCTCGATTGGGTGGCGGATCAGCTGGTGGCCCTCGAGTCACATGTGACCAAGCTACAGGCCGCCCCACTGACAAAGGCCCTCGTCAACTCCACTGCCAAGTCGCAATTCATTCTCGACCATGCTACGGCGCTCATCGTCAACATCACGGGGGGTGACGTGGCAGCCATGGAACACAGCCGCCGCCGCCTGCTGGGGCACCTCGATCTGGGGAGCTCGCACAGCTCAGGGTGCACGCTCGGCTCTGCGCACATGTCAGGATGTACCACTGCTGTGGTGTCCAATTTGACGAATCAGATCATCGAGCTGATGAAGGGTCACGGCACGCTCGTGCAACTCGATGAAACGTTGGCCAGTTGTGATGAAAGGGAGGGATGCATCCCTTTGGTTCATGAAGTAATGGCCGCCGCACTTCGCAACGTGACCGAGAAGGCGGGGCAGAAGGTGACTCTCAGCTCGGCCTTCCGTTCATCTGCGCAGCAGTTCGTGCTCTGCAAATGGAAACAGGGCAGACATTGCAGCCAGACATTTCCGGTTGCGCCCCCAGGTGGCTCCGGCCACGAAGCTGGTATGTGCGTGGACGTGCCCGGATGGAATGAGACGCTGAATTACAGCACCCAGCGGTGGCTTGACGTGCTGGAAGAGGCGGGCCTGTCGCGGCCGCTTCCAACAAAGGACCCAGTGCACTTCTGCGTCGATGGGCACGACTCGCCCGACCTCAGAAAGCGCAACCTGATGGCTCTTCAACAACTCTCCAACGCCAACCAGCCGCCTGACCAGCGCCTGAGCGTCACCGGCAAGTTACGCTCTGATGAGTGCGATAGCACCACTTCACTGGCTCTTGATTGGTCGCTTGGCTCATTAGAGCTGGCGCACAGCAAAGATGCGTGGAGCCAGCGGTTGCCACAAGTGCAACTGCTGCAGTCGCTTTGCAAGCTAGCTTACGAGAATCCCTCCACCATTGATGGCTATATGTCGATGTTTGCCTGTGGCTGCTACCCACACAATCTCAACAGCTGCGATTGCACCTGGTCGGATGTGAATCCCACCCCTTCAGAGCCGCTCTTTGAGTACGCCTACTACGAGTACAATCAGCGCTTCGAGACCCTCGTGCTGCACGACCATCGGGCTGGTGTCATTGTGGTGGCCTTCGAAGGCACCGACCTTACCAGCCTTACAGAATGGAAGCACAACCTCAACTTTGACGACGTGCACCTTCACAGCAATTCCAGCATCAGGGTCCATGAGGGCTTTCTAGAGGCCTTTTTGAAAACATATTCTCAAGCGAAGCTGCAGCGGGGGCGATGTCGCTCAGAAGACGGAACAGTTTGCCCCCAGAGGCTGCGTGAGTTCCTATCCGAAGCCTATGCTAGGAATTCAAGTTCAAAGTTGCTCATAACTGGACACTCGCTTGGCGGTGCAATGGCCAGCATTGCTTCAGTCTATCTGAGCAAGCTCGGACCGAGCAGTGAGCAGCACTATGAGATCGCATCGCTTGTCACATTTGGTGCGCCCCGGGCTGGCTGTGGTGGCACATCTGATGAAGAATCGTGCTTTCCCTGCCAGTTGCACAAGCTGGTGCCGAGCGCCGTTCGTGTCACGCGGCACAATGATGTTGTCTCAAAACTACCCCCAAAACTGACCAGCTTTGTTAGCTGCAACTACCAGCACGCACCCCACGAGGTCTTTTACGGCATGGAAGCAGCCATCACTATCCAGGACGACGATTGCTTTGTGTCTCCTGATGCCCACTACTGCACAATTGGTGGAGAGGGCATCCACGAGACTCTTGGAGTTCCAGAGACTCTTGGAGTTCTCCTCTTCGAATCTGTATCTTCACACCTCTCCATCAAAGAGAACCCGCCCAACTACATCAAGCAGTACTCAAGTGACAAAATCATGGCCCAGAGGTGGAGTACGCGGCTCGCGGCGGCTCCTTGCGCCGGCTTTGAGGTGGATCGCTGGCCATGCTGGCCCGACGAGGTGCCCAAAGATTGGGATCCCAGATTCAACCCAGGCGGGATCATCGGCCGAGTCGTCACTTTCATCAAGACCCTGAGGCTTCTGCGCAATTGTGAGACGCGCCAGGTTCTGAGCCAGGTCTTGAGCGTGACCGAAGCCGCGGAGCCTGTTGCGGAGCGTCTCGAGGCGGGAGACGACGCAGAGAAGCTGCATGAAGCCGCGGACACCATTGAAGCGCAGGAGGCCGAGGTGCAGCAGCTAGCGGTGCTCTGCAATGCCTGCGGTCGTCGGATGGCGAGCTCGACAAAGGCCACCAACGCCTCGGATGCGGTGAACATGGCGCTGCAGCAGCACGCGATCGGTTTGCGTGCACGTGCGCTCGAGTGCGACACGAAGCTGGCAGCGCTGCAGAGGTGGCATGTGTTGAGCGATGCGGCGCCCTGGGACGAGGTGTCGGTGTGCCTTGAGCAAATTAGCAGCCTGCGACTGGATGCGCTTCAGCTGCTACAGACCCATCGTAACGTCTCTGCCGCACTTCAGAGCATCCAAGCCGCCAGAAGAGCCGCTGAAGGCATTGCGGACCAGTGGCGAGCGCTCCTGGCGCCTGTACAGCGCGCACAGTCGGTGCAAGCGCTGCTCCTGTCCCGCACGGGATTTATCACAGAGCTTGCAGCGCAGTTGGCGGCGCTGCACGCCGATGCATCAACAGCCAGCGAGCGCTTAGAGCAGGAGAACGCCTCATCGATCAAGCTGAGCGGTGCCGTCAATGAGTGGCTCGATTCCTCGTCGCACCCAATGGACAGCTTGCGCGATGCTGTGCGTGCGCTTCGCCAGGTGTCGGGGAGTGCGGTGTCCGACACACTCGAGCTGCTCGAGCAGGCGGCGCTGCCGCTGCAGGACACTGTTGAGGAGCTCCTTAGCGATGCCAGGCAGTTTGCTGCGGAGCTTTCGAGCGCGGCACCGAGCGGCGGTGTGGCGACAGCACGGGAGAGAGCGAGGGAGACGCTCGACAGGCTGGTGGTGCAAGCCGCTTCTAGTGTAGAGCTGGACTCCAGCTTTTCGTCGTGGGCACAGCACACCATAGGGCTGTTGCCTGTAGCGCAGAGCCTGTTGGCGCAGCTCGATGACGGAGACGCGAAGAGCGCCGCTCTGTTGGCGGTCACGGCGGTGGAGAATATGCTCGACGGCGCTGCACAGCTGGACGATCTCAAGGTGAAGGCGAGGGCCAGGGTTGAAGATGTGTTTGAGATAGACAATCTGACGCAATTGGCCGCCGACTTCGTCTCGCCGCTCGACTTGAACGTCACCAAACTCGCCGCTACACTTCGCGAGGCCATTGGTGAGGCGATGCTGGGTCCACTGGGCAAGGCGATTGCCGCTGCCAAGGAGCTGCCCGGCGGCGGCGTAGAGAAGCTCGTGGTGCCTCCTCTGCAGGCCACGCTGCGCGAGCTGACGCCGCCGTGGCTGAGTGAAGGGGTGACGCAGGTCACTAAACAAATTTCTGTGGCCAAGGCGAGTGTACAATCCGTTGCTACGCTGCTGTTGCGCGGCACGCATGTAGCTGAAGCGTTGGACTGGGCCACAACGATCGCAAATGCCACCTCTAGGGGCGGGGTTGTCGCTAGCATTGCGTCTGACGCGGTGCCTTTGTTGTCAGAGGATCTGCTTACAGCGGTGGAGCGCACAGAGGAGCTACACAAGTGGTTTGCATCGCGCTCGAGCGAGTGCTTGCGCAATGTCGAGTGCGCGCAGCAGGCGACTGAGCGACTTGCCACGGGTCGGCAAGGCCTCTACCAGGTAACGCGTGAGGCCGATTCTGCCATCGCACTGGCCTCACTCTGGCACAGTGCGTATGATGAGTTTTATGGAAGGCCGTCGTGGTTGCGTACGCAAGCTTCGCTGCTGCAAAACGCCACCGGCTGGCTGCAAGACATCAACACGGCGACAGACTCGAAGCTACGCAGTGCACTCGTGGAGGCTAGGCGCGGTGCGGTCGACGCAGTACCTCTGCTGGAGGCGGCGGCCGACGAGGGCAGCGCCCTCGAGGTGCGGCTGCCAAGGCTCTTTGACGCAGCGGATGAGCTACTGCATTCCCATATCCAGCCTTTCGCAGAACGGCTGAGCAATGCCAGCAAGGTCGCCACGTCAATTGCGGATCTCGGCCACGTGCCAAACGCAATACGGCAGGCCAAGGACTTTGTTGACAGGTCGCGCATCGCGAGCGACGCAGTGCTTGCTAGCTTGCAAGGCGCGACGAGCTCACTGGCGGTCATATTTGATGCTCATTCGGGCCTGAATGAGCAGTCATTGTTGACAAAGCTGAAGGAGGTTGCCGGCTTTGGTCAGCAGGCCACAAACGCAGTAGCTGTCGCGCAGAATAAGCTGATGGGGATGCTTGACAAGCTGCTCGCTGACTTGGCATGGAAGCCGCCGGAGGTGCCAGCTTGCGGCGAAGGCGGGGTGGTCAGAGATAGTGGCTGCGAAGCCCTCGATGGCACTTGCCGTGCCCACTGCGAAGAGACCGAGACAGAGCACTGGCAGCCGGCGACGTGTACCGATGCGGCGAAGCGATGCTGCGTGCCCTTCTCCCAAATCATCTCGATTCATGCCTCGCCACCTCCGCCTCCGCGCCCGCCGCCGCCGCCGCCGCCGCCATCGCACCCGCCGAACCCTTGGAAGCCCCCCCCGCCTCGGCCGCCGCCGCCACCGCCACCACCGCCGAGCCCTCCACCAAGCCCGCCGCGGCCACCGCCGCCCTGCCCGCCGCTCACCGACTGGAGTCCGAAGCTCGACGACATGGGGCCGTGCTATGCGGCAGGTGTCCATGGTCTCTCGACTGAGATCGCGCACAAGATCCCCGGCCTGAGTGGCTCGGATCAGGTGATTTGTGTGTGCGGTGGCTGCGTGCCGTTCTTTGTAAACGAAGCTGCCGACGCGCTCGACGCCGCGGCTATTGATATGGGAAGCAGTCTGCGGGTTTTGCTGGCGTACGTGTCGCCCATGGCCGCGCTACTACTGAATAATAGCGCGTGCGGCATGTCACCGGCACAGCTGCTTGCACACCGCACGGGTCGTGCCGTGGTCACGCCGAATTCGACCGGGGCTGCGTGGTTCAGAAAGCTCGAGGAGCGCGGCTGGCGGGCAAATGGTACAGTACGGCTCCCTTGTACAGTGGGTGACGAGGCCGTTGGCGTGCGTTTTGAGTGGCCGGAGTATGACGCAGCGGTGTCGGAGCCTGGAAGCGGTGAGGTTTCTCAAGGCAGCAGTGGATTTGCTGCTCAAGGCAGCGGTGAAAGCCTGCTCAAGGAAGCAGTGAAGAGCTTCCAGGTTCTCTGGAATGACGCCAATAGCTGCGATCAAGTTGCAGTTGATGGGCTGCTGCAGAGCGCGCGCTCGCGGCTGGAGCGCTCGCCGGTGGGGGGCTTCAGGAGCATGGCGTGTTTGCTGGCTGAGGGAACGTGCGTCGAGCCTCGCGACTGTAAAGTCCCCGCAATTGATGAGCTCGGGGTCCATTGCTCGGGCGGGCGCGTCTGCTGCGAGTTGGCGCACGGCCTTGCCCGCCGCAGCCTCATCCAGCGAGGTGAAAGCCCACTACCGCCGCTGCCGCCAGTGCCACAGAGTGTGTCCATGCCGCCACCCCTGCTAGTGCCTCTGCCTGTGCCGCCGCCGCCACCCTCGTCGCCGCTGCCTCCGTCGCCGAGCCCGCTTCCGTTGCTGCCACTTCCGTCGCCTCCTCCGCCCTCGCCACCGCCTCCGTTGCCGCCGTCGCCACCGCCAAGCCCGCCGCCGTCGCCGCCGCCTCCGTCGCCGAGCCTGCCTCCGTCGCACAAGCGGCAGCTCAGAACCAGCGATGTGGCAACCAAATACTGCCTGCACCAACTGGATGGCTCGTCCGGTGCTTACCGCAACGCCCTTTACGCATTGCAATACCCGCAGCTCTGGGACGCATCGGATCATCCCTATATTGAGACCTGTCCGGCGCTGCCGCCAACACGGCTGACACTGCCAGGTCTCCACACTAATCGTGCGCTGCAAGCTATGGCATTCTTGCGGATTGCGCCGCACGATGAGAGCTGCGAGACGCGCCCTTCCGCCTACCTCGCCTCGTACCAGTCGGTCGGCTCCCGCCTCGGTGCAGAGCCCACACTCCTCACAGTGGCCGACGAAGCGGGCGGCGTGCGCTTCGTGCACGAGGTGCGCGAGCCTAATGGGAGGCCGTACACAGGCTCAATCACCGGCCTTGCCGTCAGCCGTGATATGGGCGTGATATGGGGCTGCGGTCGCGATTACAAGTCCGAGTGGCAACTCTTCCAGTTTTCGCTGAACCAAGCAGAGGCAAAGAATCCCATGAGCTGCGAAGGGGAAGACTGTGAGGGCACGCTACAGATGGACAGCAGCAAGCCGCTCTCCTCTTTGCCCCTCGCCAGCTGGCCGTCATCGGCCACTTCGTGCTTCATCTCGCTCCAGCAGCACACGTCCATGGGGCCGTCCGAGAAACCCGTGAAAAGCGAACCTCGGTTGTGGGTAGGGCTGAGCTCGGCACAGGACAGCGCGGTGCATGGATTTGCTCTCAGGCAGCAGGGCGATATTGCGCCAGACAGCCACAAGAAGATCTTCTGCAGGTCCCACGTGAAGGGCCTGGCAATTTTCTACGACAGTTTTGATCGGGAGCACGCCGCACTCACACGCTGCCCACCCGAGCAGACCAAACCGTGCAAACTTGAATTCCACACAACGTACAACGGTGCTACGTGGCGCGGGGGGCTGGGCGTCGAGAGCCTCGCCCTTGCGATGCGCGTTGGAGTGGGCGTGGGTGGCGTGCAGCACATCTCCTCCATTGGGCCGGATGCGAGCGGTTACTTTCTCCTCGCCTTCACTGGCGCGACTGCCGAGCACCGGCCGGAATGGTTCTTGCTATCAATGCTTGGGATGCTCGAGGATCGCGTGCAGCTGCTGCGCATGCCAATTCTTGCCACCAAGAAGCTGTGTGTCTCGCGTAACTACCGAGAGCTGCGCATCTACGGAGAGAGCACTGTACCAAGCGGCCCCCTCATACCCAACCTCGAATTGAAAGATTGCGACGCGGTCGAGCTGCCTGACTCAGGGAAGCGCGATGTTGAGTCGTGGGAGGCGAAGCAAGGGCTGAGAGCGCGTCGCAGGTTGCAAGACAATATTGGCGGCACGCGGGGCCAAGTCGAGTGGAATAAGCAGCAGGCGCAGCGACGGAGAATGTCTCCTGAACTGGCCGCGTGGCGGCAGACAAGTCAGCTGATCGAAAAAGACGCACACGGGCGGCAGCTTGCGCGCGGGCGGCGCGTGAGTAGTAAGGAGGGCTGCATGACCGCGAGCTGGACGGCGGTGGCACCGCAGGTCTTCAGAGTGTTCAGCGTCTCACAGTGCATTCCGGTGGCTTGGTTGTTTGCGTGCGGTGGGCTTGACATCGAGGTGACGGTGGGCACCGAGATCCAGTCGCACCTGTGCATTGCTCAGCGTGAGATCGGCGCTGCGCTTGTGCCGTACGCCAAGATGGACGTATCTCTGTTCGCAGAGGTGACGGTATGGGTTTTCTCAGCGGGGGTCGTCGCGTCAGCAATGCTGCTCGGGTATGAGCTCAAGCCTGAGATGGCGCTCAAGCTGCAGGACGGCGTGCAGGTCTGCTTCAACCTTTGGCTCAATCAGAAACCCTCCGAGGTGTGCCGCTCGCGCCTCCCCTTCAGCGTCAGCATGCTCCCTTCTCCACTACCTTGCTCCAGCACCCCCCCTTCAGCGTCATCATGCTCCCTTCTCCACTACCTTGCTCCAGCACCCCACCGCTCGGTGCAGGTGACAGTTTCGATCAGGTTCAAGTTTCTCTGTGGCGTAAAGTGCTGCATCCGCCACAAGATGTGCAGCAAGGAATGGGACTTTTCGCGTCTGCGCATATCCGATGGCCAAGAGAACCGGATTGCTTCCACGTGCGACCCTGACTCCGACCCAACGCCGCCCTTGCTCGGGCAGCTGAAAGTAACACAGTTGTTTACCGACACGCTTGGCTGGAGCTGGCAAGGCTACACCGACGCCGAGACCGACGTCACCGACTACTGCCTCGCTGCCGGGGCAAGCCAGGACGGCGATGAATACATGAAGGAGACATGCCTCGGCGTGCGCGAGATGTGGAGCGGGAAGCTGGCCGTGCTGCCGCCGCACGGTGCCACAGTCTGGGCGTGTCTCACGGCAATCAATGGCGCAGGTCGCTCCGCGCGCGACTGCGTGTCCATTGTCTTTGACGCGGTTGCGCCCCAGCCGACAGCCTTCAAGATAAGGGCAGCGCAGCTGAGCAATGAGGGCGTTGCGTACCGATTCGTTACGCCACATTGCACCAGCCATGGCGCATGGTCAGAGTGCCGCTCAACCTTCATATCGAGCCCCACAACTGTCACATTCCAGCTACAGCTGAACGAGAAGGCTGCACAGCTCCTGTGGGCTCTGCAGCCAGTCAGCCCTCGCGAGCCATGGCCCGACGGGGTGGACTGGCTCGAGGTGGGCGGGCAAAGAGCGCTAGACTCGCCTGGTGCGACGGTTACGCTTTCGCACAACAGCTTCGAGCTCGACCACAACACCGAGTACTGGCTCTTCCTTCGTCTGTTTGACGTAGCGGGCAACGAGGCACGCGTGCGCGGCCCTGCCGTGCATACTGACCTCACGGGACCAGAGCTGCCATCTCCGGTTCTCAGCAACCCCGTCCTGGAGGAGTCTCGGCGCGCCACATTTGAGCAGTTCGGGATCTTTGACGCGGCTGCGCGCCGTCCACCGTACCTGACAGACACCAACCTCATCGCTCCGGAGTGGAACTCGCCGCACGGGCCGATCGAGGACCCTGAGTCCACGCGTGACGGCATGGTGCTGTGCTGGTGGCGGCAGCTCGACGCGCTCGGCAAAAGCATCACCGGGCCCCTTCAAGTGGGCGTGAGCGCCTCGACTGGGTTCGCAAAGGTTGATCTGCGGCCTCAGCGCGGCACTAATACAACAACTCACGTCCGCTGCGCCAACCTGGCGGGTGGCACGACCGAGAAGTGGGGCAACTCCACGATGATTGATGACACGTCGCCCGTCTGCAGCCTTACACTGCTGCCCGCCTCTAACGCCACGACCGACGCAATCGTCGGGCGCTTTGTGGGTCGCAACACATCATCACTGCGCTTACGCATCGTGTGCGTCGAGCTGGAGTCGGGCCTTGCGAGTCTCCAGATCGGCGTTGGCTTTTTTGCCGGACGCGACGAGATTATTGCACGCCGCAACGTCTCGGTCAAGGCGTCCTCGGAGGTTGTGCTCGATCTACACCCTCAGAGCCTCGTTGGGCACACGTGGTACGCGGTGACGCTGTGGTCAGTTAACAATGCGGGACTGCACAATATGACGATCCTTGACTTTGAGACCGACGGTTCACCACCCCGCTGCCTCGCTGAGTACTTGCGCATTGGCTTTGACACCGGCGCCGCGCCCAGCCGCGATCCGAGATGGCAGGCGCGACCTCAGTGGCGCGCTGACGCGCTGCGCGCCCAGTTCCCGCAGCAGCCGTACGAGACGATCGCAGATGACCACACCGGCATCGTTGCAACCCCATTCTATCTTGAGGACTGTGCAACAGGCCAGTCGAGTTCGCTTTTCACGCTGCCTGGCAGGCCGGCCCACCGACCGTATACGGCGCTCGGCCTCGAGCTGCAGCACAACCGCTCTTACCGTTTGGTGGTTGCACCCGAAAACGGCGTGGGTCTCGTCACACGATGCCCCACCCAGTGCGTGCTCATCGATACGACGCCTCCTGAGGCCGCAATTGTCGCTGTCGTGCACTCAGCGGCCGCGGCGCGCACGGGCCAACCGATCCACCAAAGGTTTCAGAAGTCGTCGACGCGCGTGTACGCCGCTGTCATCAACGGTGGCGATCCCGAAAGTGGGCTTGAGCCGTACCAGACCGCCGAATTGCTGATGTTGACACCGATGTCACCCGAGGGGCTGCGCGTGGGCCCAAGGGCGCGGATGTGGACAGGCGGTGAAATCCTCGTCGCATCGACCCTCACCCACAATGTGACATACCGGTTACGCGTCACCCGAACCAACCTCGCCGGCCAAGCCAACTCCAGCTACTCGCCGAGCTTCACGGTTGACGTCACGCCGCCCGTGATCGAGATGGTGAGCCACGGGCTGCAACCAAGCTTTGCGATGGTGGCAGAGCGAAGCGTGGCTCTCAACTTGAGCTGGGCGGCGCACGACCCCGAGAGTCGCCTCAAGGAGCTCTGCTGGTGCCTCGGGCAGCAGCCGCTGCACTGCGACGCCATACTCTGGAATTGTGTGCCCGCAAACGCCAGTGATGCCGTCGCACGGCTCGACAACCTCGTGGACGGACAGAACTTTTCGCTCACCGTTCGCGCGACTAACGGCGCAGGGGGCGTCGCTTACCGCGCTTCGGACCCTTTTCAGGTCGACCTGTCAGGCCCACTGCCTTGCAAAGTGTACGATGGTGGTGGTATTGACCGCGAGTTCATCGCGCCAGCGGCAGAGCTCGTGGCGTCCTGGTGCGCCTTTCTTGATCTGGGCACCTCAGTGCGGCGATATCGGCTGTCGCTCGTGAACGCGAGCAATGACAAGGTGGTCTCAGGACCCTTTGACGTTGGCATCACCACCAGCTCGCGCGTGCCTGCCAGCCTCGAGCATGGCCAGCGGTACCGGTGGCGTGTAGAGGGTGAGGACCTGCTGGGACACTCCACCGCCGAGCTGTCCAATGGCTTCACCGCCGACGCCACAGCGCCGACCTGCGGTAGCTTGCGCAGCCTGCTGCCCGCCACGCAGCGACTGCGCGACCGTGTAAATGTAGAGTGGGAGGGATGCTACGATGCGGACAGTGGCATCGAGGGCTACGAAGTGGC
>Ga0115013_10001302_pt1 | contig 14616 bp, 13 predicted proteins | sample SouAtlMetagenome_2_FD_88686 | JGI IMG/M metagenome (GOLD analysis project Ga0115013, IMG submission 88686) | Marine eukaryotic phytoplankton communities from Atlantic Ocean - South Atlantic ANT15 Metagenome | ecosystem: Environmental > Aquatic > Marine > Oceanic | place: South Atlantic Ocean...
AGCGCGGACGTGCCCAGGACGCGAAGTGACAGTGACCGCATGTGACTGTGTGGGCGCCGCTCCAATCTTCATTGATCGTGCGCCCCACAGGCTGGTCTGTGAGGCACAGCCATCCCCTGCACCGAGCCCTGCACTCCAGCGCCCGCTCGTCCTCCGCCGTCGGTCCTTGGTGGCCTGCCGCCCCTCGCCATCGGTGTCACCGGGCTGGCAGCGCCTCACTCCAAGGGCCCCCCTTCCTCGCCTCGTCGGACGCTGCTCTTGACGAGGAACTGGTCGATCAGCCAGACGTTGCCCGCCGCAGTCTCGGTCTTGCTCAGCTGGAAGGTGACGGGCACGGATTCGCCGGTCCGCGAGATCAGCTTGACGCGTTGCAGGCCGCGCTTGTTGTCGAGCGACATCTCGAGCTTGCCGAGGTACTGGATGGAGCTCCACTCGAGCAGGATGCCGTACTTACTCGTCTCGAAGTACTCGTAGAGCTGCTCCACGGAGACCTTGGTCTGCTCGTTGTTGATGCTCGAGCCCGAGCCGGAGCAGTTCATCAACACCTCCACCCCGTGCCCGGGGTACGGGTAGTCCACGTCCTGCAGCGCACGCAGCACGTAGTCGATCACGTCGTTCGGCCCCAGGGTCGGGTCGGGAAGCGCCATCTTGGTCAGCATCTCGCGCCGCTGCTCGAGCTCCGAGTACATCGGGTCGTCGACGTCGACGCGCGATTTGATGCCCTTGTAAAACTCCGAGGTCGAGTACTCGGGCCGCTTGCTCAGATGGTCGTACAGATCGTCTGTGAACTCCGACAATCCAGCGTTCTCGTCATCTGCGGGATCTTCGTCGCCGTCCATGCGCAAGCTCAGCTCGGCGTAGAGGTCCTTGCTGAACGCCTCGTCAACCGGCGGTTCCGCGTCCTTATCAGAGCTGGCAAGCAGGACACGCGACCGAGATTGCGCTGCACCACCTCTGTGGGCCAGGCTGTCGGTCCGGCGCGGCGGCAGGAGCAGGAAGGAGTGCAGTGGGGCTGAGCACGCCACTATCAGCGCGACAGTGCGCATCTCGTCAGCCGTGCCCAAGGAACCTCGAGATTATCTTCGTCGCGTTGTGCACCCACCCTCGCGGTTCGTCGCGCCGCCGCGGTGAGCGACGTGATGACCTCGAGGGGGCACCTCCAGCGGACGTTATCGCTGGAAATTACCGTGTTTTTTGCCCGATGCACACGTCCCGTGTTTTTCGCCCCATCGCACACGGGCCGACGCCGCCATGGAGCAGCGCCCGACCATGTCGCCGTGGGGAGGACCGGCGCCGGCCTTTCCCGCGCGGCCGTCGCACCTGCCGCCGCCGCCAATGATGCAGCCGATTCAGTCGTACGGCGCCTATGGGATGAACATGCCCGGCGGTGGCAAGGGCGGCAGCGGTGGCAAGGGTGGCGGCGGCAAGGGCGGTAAGGGCGGTGGTGGCAGAGGCGGCAGGGGGGGCAAAGGTGGTGGAGCCAAGGGCGGCGGCGGCGGCGGCGGCGGCAATGCCGTTCAGGCGTTCTACAGGCCTTCGTTCGTCGAGAACCCGTGGGCGAACCTCCTTCCCAACGACCCGCTCGGCCCACCCATCTCTTTGCCACCGCCCTCCTTCCGTCCACCGCCGGTGGCTACGCCGGCCGCTGCGGCATCGCAGCTGCCGCCTGCTGCGCCGTCGCCTTCGCCGCCGCACGCCGCTGTCGCCCCAGCACAGCCTCCGCCTCCCGCCAGCCATCCCACTCTCGCGCAGCCGCAGCAGCCGCTTGGCCAAGCGCCACCAGCGACGGGCGCACCCCAGCAGCGCAGGGCTATCTCGCTGCCGCCGCCGCGCGCGACGGCAGCTTCAGCGACGCCCGAGCTCGCGCCACCCGCCTCGGCGCTACCTCTGCCCTCGGCGCTATCTTCTGGGCTAGGGTCAGGCGGCGCGCCAGGCGGCGCCCCCGCCTCCGAGCTGCAGCAGTACCGCGGGATGGTGCGCAAGCTCGCCGAGGTGCTGGACGAGGTGCAGGAGCCCCGGCTGGCCGCGCGCCTCCTCCCCCCACTGCAGGCCTTCTACGCGACCGTCACCGAGGCGCGACGCACACTCGCTGCGGAGGCGGCGCCAGAGGCGGGGCTGGAGGCGGGGCCGGCCGGGACGGCCGGCGTCCCGGTGGCGCTGAACAAGCCGCAGGCGACGCCAGGGCCCGCGCAGCAGCACTCGCCGTCGCAGCCGCCCAGCAAGCGGAGCAAGCTGGAGCTGCCCCCGCCCGTCAGCAGCGCGATAGCGGGCGCAGGAGCTGGCGCGAAGGCCGCGCCGGCCGCGCCGGCCGCGCCGGCCGCGCCGGCCGCAGCCGCCGCAGCGGACGAGGAGGTGATGATTGGCCCCCAGCGGACCGGGGAGTGGCAGGGCGCTGGCTACCCGGAGGCACCAGAGGAGCCGTGCGACAGACCCGACGCGTCAACCTGGGGCGTGGGCGAGCTGAAACGCTACCTGAGCAAGCACTCGCTGGCCATCGCTGGCGCGATGGAGAAGGCCGACCTGGTTCGGATGGTGCTCGCACACCAACAAGGCGCGTGAGAGGTGGCGCCGCTGCATGACGCTAAACGCGAGCGGGGGCGACACAGACGTGCCAGCTCAAGTATGTACTAACTCTTACCAACTGGAACACGCACACGCACACACGCGCGCGCTCTACGGGATCCAGGGGGAAGACAGCGGACACTTTCGCCTCGGCGCTAGCTCGGCGCCCGGCGCGCCGCCGCCACTGCCGCCGGCGTCGCGCTCGTCCTCGCGCGCACGATGCCCGAAGACGAGGATGAGCACGTACACGCGGAGATGGCCGATTCGGCAAAGAAGAAGAAGAACAAGAAGAAGAAGAAGGGTGGCGGTGGCGCTGACGCGTCGACAGCAACTGGGGTGCTGACGGGCCCCAAGCCGACACCGCTTGGATTGACTGAGCTTGGGGAACCGTCTGATGACACCTCGATGCACTCGTCACCTGTGGGCGGTGAGGCATGTGAGGCGGAGAGGCCTCTTTTGCAAGAGTGCCCGCCGCCGTCGCCGCCGCAGGACTCGACGGCGAGACCTGACGGCGGGTGCGACTCGCCAGAGTTGTCGGCAGCGACCGAGGGTGGCAGTGAGCTAGCGCCGTCGACAGCGGCCGGGGGCAACAGTGAGCCAACGCCGTTGCCAGCGACCGGAGGAGACAGTGAGCCAGCGCCGTTTGCGGCCACCGGGGCAGCCAGTGAGCCAACACCGGCCGGGGCAGACAGTGAGCCAACACCAGCGCCGGCGACCGGGGCAGACAGTGAGCCAACGCCTTTGGCAGCGACCTGGAGCGACCGTGAGCTGCCAGCGTTGTCGGCCGCGAGCGCTGCACGCCGCCTGTCCCGCATCGAGGCCACCCTGCTCGGTCTGGACGACGCGGCGACCTTCGTGCGGCCGTGGGCGGCGCTCCACGCGGTGCAGCGGGGGGCATGCGCAACGGCCCAGCGACGGGTAGCCCAGCACACGGAGCTTGTGCTCCAGGCGGACGCGGCGGTACTCAGCAAGGCGTGGGCGGCCCTCCACGCCGAGGTGCGCGGCATCGCAGCCATCCAGGAGGTGGACTCGGCATCCGTGGCACAGCGCGCGTGCACCGAGCAGCTCGAGCAGCAGCGGCGGCTCCTCGAGGCGGCGGCGCGCGAGGACGAGGCCCGCGCAGCCCAGTCGGAGCAGCGCATCCGCGCCACCGGGGCGCGGGTGTCCTCGGAGCGCGCGGCGCAGAGCGAGGCGCTCCGGGCGGCGGCGAGGCAGGCCGGCGCGCAGGCGGCAGAGCACGCGGCGGCGGCGCGTGGCGAGCTGCACGCGGCGATGGCGCAGCTGTCCGAGGCGCACGGGGAGCGGCGCGCGCGGCTGGCCGCGGCGATCGCGGGCGCCACGCGGCAGCTCGCGAGGGAGGAGGCGGCGCTGGCGGCGCGCCAGGAGCGGCTGCGCGCGGCGGCGACCTCGGCGCGCGAGCTGGGCCGGCGGCGCGAGGAGGGGCATGCCGCCGCGCTCCACCACCTGCGGCAGCCGATGGTCGCCGCGCTCGCCGGCATGAAGAAGGCCGCGGCGAGCGGCAAGCTGCAGCTGCAGCGCGAGCAGCTCGAGCAGCAGGTGCGCGCCGTGCAGCGCGAGGCGCGCGTGGGGCACCTCTGCTGGCTGCGCGCCTCCTCCGAGCTACTCTCCGACGCGGTGCGCACGATCGGCGCGCACCTCGACGCGGCGGAGGCACAGCAGCGCACGGCGCCGCTCGGCGCGAGCAGCCGGCGCCACGAGGCGCGCATCGAGGCGCTCGCAGCCCGGATCGAGCGGCTGGAAGCGGAGGTGCACTCGTTCTGAGGACTGTCGACTGACTAAGGTTCGTAATGGGCAACCTTGCTAACCTCCATGGTCGCCAACTGTAGATAACCAGCTGTATACATGAAAGAAGTTGACTTCCTGGGTGTCAATCGGGAACCGATTTCTCGCGCGTTCGTATGTTACCACCCCTCTCGGAGGAGGAACTGCGGGACGGTCAACTTTTTCGGCGCCGTGCACCACGGCGCTCGCTTCACGCGTGCATCCTAGCGTCGGAACATGCCGCGAGGCATACCAGCGAGCGGTAACCGTGCCAGCGCGGGACCGAATGCCCGGATCGGGATGGCACCACCCAAGCGGGTGGGCCGCGATCCAGCGGTCACGCTGCTGCGCAGTCTCGCCAACGTGCCGGCGACTGTGCACCGAGCGCTCCTGAGCGTGACGGAGCTGGACGAGCGGACGCGGTCCACGAATAAACGGATGGAGATGCACGCCAACACCTACCTCCGCAGCGTGAGACCGGGCACCGTCGCCGACCCGGAAGCGCTCAAGCAGCTTCGCACCGAGCAGCGAACGGCTATGGCCCTGGTAGACAAGAAGATCCAGGTGTCGTCAGAGGCGTACGACCTGGTGGATAAGCACGTGGCGCGATTGGACGCCGAGATCGCGCGGTACGACATCGCAGCGGGCATCCCCCAGGGGAGAGAGTGCGAGGTGGGTGCCTCCTCGCTCGGGCCGTCGTGGGAGGAGCCCATGTACTGCACGTGCGGCCGGCCGAGCTTTGGAGACATGGTGGGGTGCGACAACCCCGACTGCGCGATCGAGTGGTTCCACTTCGAGTGCGTGGGCATCACGACCTCGCCCACCGGCGAGTGGCTCTGCCACGTGTGCCAGCTCCTACGAGAGGCCAAGGCCACCGCCGCCGCAGCGGCCCGCAAGTACCCCGCAAGCGCGGGCCTTGGCGGGCGCGGTCCCGGCAGCCGCGGCGGCAGAGGCGGGCGCGGCGGGCGCGGCCGTGGTGGGAGAGGCGGCCCGGGCAGCCGCGGCGGCAAGGTCCTCAGCAAGCTCGCCCTCCTCGGGGCCGGCAGCGTCGGCGTCGGCGGCGGCGGCGCTGGCGGCGGTGGCGGCGGCGGTCGCGGCGGCGGCAGCGGCAGTGCCTCGCCTAGCCGCGGCCGCGGCCGTGGTCGTGGCCGTGGCCGCGGCGGCGGGCTGAGTAAGGCCATCCTGAAGAAGGGCCTCACCTCGCAGGAGGTCTGCCCCGCGTGCAGAGGGAAGCACAAGGCGCACACCTGCGGCCGTGGGCGCAGCGCGGAGATGCTCCGCTGAGCCGCAGCCTCCACGCGCAGGCACGCGCGCATGCACGCCGAAGCGTGTGCGCCTGCCAGCCGCGCCTCTCTGCGCGTTCGGCCCGCCGTATACGACCGGCACACCACGACTCAGGCCCGTACTCCCAACGCCATTTTTCGCGCACAACCACCACCAGAGCACGCTCTTTTCAGATCACCCTCCGCAGCAGCTCACCTCGTATCCTGTTGTGTACCTGTGCGCGTGCGAGTACTTAGCAACTTGCCGCGTGCGTGTCCGCAGAGTGCCCTCCCACCGGCCGCCGTGTCGAGCATCGTCCTCGACCCGCAATGATCGCCAGCGTCCTAGGCGCTGGCGCCCTGGCGTTCGTCCCAGGTCACCTGCCGCCACTGTCGCGCTCCAGCCCAATCAGCCTGCGGGAAGCACGGCTCAGCCCAGCCGTCATGCAGTTCGACGACGTCACGAAGAGGGCGGCGGCTCCACCGGCACAGAAGGCCGAGAGCCCCGAGGACGACGATGCCAGCGTTGAGGGTGGCGTTCGGGCTCTCGGCTTTCTGGTTGGCGGGCTGACGGGCAACTTCGTCCTGTCTGTAGTCGAGGGTCTGACCAGCGCGCCAACGCCGACCAACACCGTGGCCCAGGTGGCAAGGGCGCCTGTGAAGACGGATGGCCTGTACAATGCCGTACTCCCGCTCTTCGAGAGCGGCGTTATCCCTAAACTCGAGCTTCCCGGCTTTGCTGGCGGCGACACAATTCGCGCCGTCAACAGTAGGGCGAACGAGAAGTACGGCTTCATGTTCCCTGCCGCGGAGGCGCCGCCGCCCGCTGTGCAGCCGCCCCCTCTGCAGCCCGCCGTGGAGGCGGTGGTGCAGCCCGTCGCGGAGGCGGCGGCTGGGCCGAGCGGTCCCACCGGCGGCAGCCTGCCGGACGACAGCGTGACGCAGCTGCAACAGCTGCAGCAGCAGCTGCAGCAGTTGCAGCAGCTGCAGCAGCAGCAGCAGCAGCTCCAGCAGCAGCAAGACGCCGGCAGCGCAGCCGTTAGCCAGCTGCAGGACACGGGCAGCTCGGCGCTGAACCAGCTCGCAGCGGCGCTCTCCCCGCTGCCCCAGCCGGCGCTCGCCGCGGACGGCCTGCCCGACCACGCGGCCGCCTCGCTCGCCACGCCGCTCGCCTCCTCGCTCGACGGCGCGAGCTTCGCCCTCGCGAGCGGCGGCGGCGGCGTGGGCCTGCTCGCGCACCTCCTCGTGCCGCTGCTCTGCGGCGTGCTCGGCGCCGTCGGCTTCGATGCGCTCGCCAAGCAGGAGGGCGCCGTGGCGGCTGCCGTCAAGGGCGGGGGCAAGCTGGTCGGCCAGGCGGGCCAAGCGCTGTGGGCCAGCGTCCAGGCTGGGCAGCAGGTGCCGGCGGGCAACGCGGGCAGCGGGGAGGTGCCGGCGCGGAGGCGAATGCCGTGGCAGGAGGACAGCGACCTGCAGCGCCAGTGGGAGGACGAGCAGAAGGGGCCGCGGTGAATTGACGCGGGAACATATGGAGCTAGTCGTGTCGCGCCAGCCCACGGACACGTGCAATGTGTGCGATCACCGATGAGGCGCGAGAGACCGAAGGGGCGCGTCGAGACGGCACCTCGGTAGCCGAAAATTACGGCAAATGTGTGTTGCGACACGTGCGCAGAGAGCAGGGGTGGCTCTGGCGTCTATCGGTCTATGGCTGCGGACTGCCCGAGTGTGGCGGCCTACTGTACTCTGTGTACAGTAGATGCCCTGGGTAAGCCCACGGGAATTTCATTTGTTTCCGCGTTACCCCTCGTCGGACAGGCGACAGGGAGGTTGGTAATTTATTACCCGTCATGTGTGCGAGATTGGGATGCGCCCAGTGAAGTCACACACTGTGTTTGAGCGCGCTCACACTGCTCGGTCTAGCGCGGCGCGCGTATAGATTACTCCCCTGATTATCACCCGCCCTCAGCCCTCGGCTTTAGGCCGAGGCCGAGGGAGGGAGATAACTAGGGGCGTACGTATAGATAGGCCGCCTTTAGTTAGGCCGTGTATAGCGCCTTTTAGCGCGAGCCGCGAGGCGCGACCATTTTCGACATTTTTCATATTTCATGCGTGCATGAAATATGAAAAAGTCGGCCTTCAGTCATTGACACAACTCTCACAGACTCTTACCTCCCACTCACCGTGATCCGTCTGTCCACCGGACTTCACCGTGTGTTTTTTGGTACCGTTAGTGGCCGCCACCAGCCACTCTCTAGATGCGCTCGCATGGGTCCACGGGTGGTAGCGGCGCCGTCGTCGCCATCGTCGGCGCTGCCGGAGCGGCAGCAGCCAGTTGAGGTGTTGGTGCCACCGCAGGCTCTGCACGTTGCGATGGGCCCTGCAGCTGCGGCTGCGGCTGCGGCTGCGGCTGCGGCTGCGGCTGCGGCTGCGGCTGCGGCGCCAGCCTCGAGGTAGGGCGGCGGAGCTGCGGAGGTGGCTGCGGGCGGGAGGGCGGCGCGCGCCACGGCCATGGCAGCCACCGGGCGCGGGGCTGCTCGGGTGCGGACTGCGGCGGCGGCGGCCCCGGCCTCAGGCGGGAGGGCGAGCCAGAGCTAGGTCTCAGGCGCCACTCGAGTCGATGGCGCGGCGCGGTGGCGGCGGCGGCGGCGGCGGCGGCGCCGTCGGGGCCGGGGCCGGGGCCGGGGCTCAGGGAGAGGTCGCCTCGGCACAGGGGGCAGCGCGTGCTCACGCGCAGCCACGAGTCGATGCACTTCCGGTGGAAGTGGTGCTTGCACGGCAGGAGTCTCACTGCGTCGCCTGGGCTGTAGCCGCAGCAGCAAATGGCGCACTCCTCGCACTCCTCCTCCTCCTCCCCGGCACCCAGGGCTCGGCACGCGCCCGCCTCCTCTTCGTCCGGGCCGCCCGCCGCGCGCCAGAGCATGACGGGCAGCGCCGCCAGCGCGTCGGCGCCGAGCCCATACCCGAGCGCCTCTGGCCAGCCACCGCGCCGCTCCGCCGCGCCGGCCAGGGTCTGGGCGGGGTGCAGCTGCGGCTGCGAGCCGTGCGCCTGGGCGGCGGCCTGCTGCGCCATGCCGGCGATGAGGAAGGGGAAGAAGAGCGTCATCCCGTAGTACCCGAGCAGCGGGAGGAGGAAGTGGCCACCCGCGAGCACCGTCGCGATGTGCTGCCACTCCCTCAGAGGCTCCTCCGCCGCAGGCCCGCCACCCATGTCCGACTGGAGCCCGATGAGCGCTCCAAAGGTGAAGAGGCACAAGCTGCCCACCAGGCTGACCAGCGCGTGGATCTGCACGAAGCACAGCCCGAGCTCGACCTGCGTGAGCTGGCGGCCCTGCGCCCTCTGGCTCAGCAGCAGCTGCCGCCGGTACCAGGCGAGCGGGACGCTCAGGAACTGCTGAGCCGCAAAGCACACGACCCATGACGCCTCCGCCGACCACGCGGACTCCCTGCTCAGGACGAGCACCACGATCGAGATCGCCGTGGTGGTCAACCAGAAGGCCACACTCAAGACAAAAGTCGTGACGGAGAAGCGTGCAGCCAGGAGCAGCACAAACGCGACCGAGTGTCGGCGGCGCCGGCGAGAGGTGCGCACCTCGACCTCGGGCGGGCCCGTCTCGTTAGTCGCCAGCCCGACCAGCGCCATCCGGAGGACCCTGAGCGGCTCGTCCGATAACGACGAACCGCGGCACAGCGGCTCGTCCCTGACGCGGGTGAAATCTGCGGAAACCCGGAACACCGCACGCACTGTCACGGCTCACACACCGGCACGCGGTGGCACATGCGAGGGCTGTGGGGGCGATCTCACAGTCTGAGTCCGAGAGAGACAGCGAGCCTCTCTCAAGTCATGAGCCAGGATGGCCGATGGCGCGTGAGTAGTCAAGAAAACCTACGCCTACGAATGTGTCTACGTTCTAACTACCACTCCAACCCGTGTACCCACGGAGCATATAAGTTCATAGATTTACTGGACAGTTAGTTCCAAGGCGGCCGCGGTGCTGCGCGTCATTGGCCGCAGCTTGCGCCATACGCCGTGTACCGGGCCGCGGGCTGTTTCCCGTTCGCCGGCCTGCGCACATCCGGGCACGTGCTCGGTGGGCGGGGCGGGGCGGTGGAGTGCTGTGGAGTCTTGCAGCGGGTGTGATGCAAGCGCGCGGAGGAGGGGGGCGGCGCGCACAGGAACTCGCATCGACCATTCGCGTTGTTGAACATGCAAAAGGGCACGCGCGTGCAAGAGTTGCAGGTCGTGTAGTAGCTGCATGGCTCGCCTGCCACAGTGAGTGGGGCGCCGGTCAGCGATTGGGCCGGACCGCAACTCAGGCCGACGCTGAGTTGAGTCGGTCGATAGGCACGGCCTGGTGCGATGGCAGCGTGCGAAAGGAGTTCGAATCGCGGCTCCCACCGACGCACTGCGACCCCTGGAAGTCTGAACAGGTGCCCTCCACAGTCCCGTCGCTCGCTATTGACATGCACGACGTGCTGCTCGCACACCAGCCGCAGCCCGAGTTGGCCAAACACGTGCCGCAGGACGGCAGGCTGTCGCACCCCGCGTTAGCCGCGAGCACGTGTGCTAACGCAAGCAGGGCCGTGCTGAAACCCATGATGGGCCCACACGCGCAGCGAGACAGAGGAAAGGCGAAAGAAGTTCGGCCCAAATAAGGACGATTGGCCCGCGCGAGCCCCGGATGGTGATAACCGCGGACCAAGCGAGCGGCCGCCTGTATGTGCTCTCGGGAAGGTACAATACGGAGCCACACTGACCCAGTCGGGCGGGTATAGTGGTTCCCGATTCCCTCAACCTTCAGTGTCCCTTCGCGGCCGCGCCCCCGGTTGGGATGCCTCGAGCCAAGAGGCGAGCGGGCCGCACTGGTGCCCCGCCTCCGTGCGGTGCCGCGGCGGGTCGCGGGAGGGGGCGGTGGGCGGCGGCGGGCGGCGGCGGGCGCGCTTCAGTCGTAGTCGTCGTTCTGGTCGTCGCTGTCGCCCTGCTGCAGGCGGGGGTCGTCGGCGGGCACGACGGTGAAGCGGCAGGTGGCCTCGGCCGCCACGCCGAGCACGACGAGCGAGAGGCAGCTCACCTTCATCTGGTACTCGCCCGGCGCCCTGGGCGCGGTCATCTTCATCGTGGCGCTCGCCTCGCGCTGCAGCACGTCCTCCACCTCCACCTCGAGGCGCGCGTAGAGCGAGCCCTTGGCGCCGCCCGAGCCGTCCACGTCGCGCGAGAGCAGGCACGTGTACGTCTCCATGATGCGCACCTGGTGCGCGCGCGGTGGGCGGCGGGCGGTGGGCGGTGGGCGGTGGCGTGGTGGTGTGGTGGGCGGTGGGCGGTGGGCAGTGGGCGGTGGTGTGTTGGTTTGCTGGCGTGGTGGCGTGGTGGCGTGGTGGCGTGGCGGGTGCGGTGCACGCGTGCGCGCGGCTGAGCGTGCGCGTGCAGCTCCCGGTGGCGCGTGCGTGCGCTGGGCGGCGCGTGCTCCACGGCGTGCTCCACCGGCTCGTGGCCGCGCATGGCGAGGCGCTCGTACGGCGCGTCACTCGGGCCGGCGTGCTGGCGGTGGACGGTGAGGCTGAGCTCCATCGTGCTCCCGGGGGCGAGAGCCGGCGCGCCCATCCAGCTCTTGACCGACGCCTCCACGGAGATGCGAGGGTGCGGCAGCCCCGGCCTTGCGTCGCGGCAGAGCTGCACGCACTCCGCCTCCTCCCATGACCACACGCCGCTCCGGTTGCACGCGATGAGGCGCGCGAGCGCGAGGGCGGGCCGCAGGCGCTGCTGCGTACACGCCGCCTCGAAGCCGCTCAGCAGCAGCTGCCCCACCAGCGCCGCCACCTCGTCGCGCTGCTGCAGCTCCTCGTCACTCAGGCGCAGCGCCCGCTCGGGCACCCTGTGCTGGTAGAGCTGGTGCAGCAGCAGGAGCAGGCTCTGCTGCGCCGGAGGCGGCAGAGACATCGAATCGAGCTCCGACCAACGCGCCACGCAGCCCGCCAGCCCTGCGCGCAGCTGCTTGCTCGTGCGGGCCGCGAGGCAGCTCTCCTTGGCGGCGTCCACGAGCACCGGAGAGGCGGCCACGCCTGCGAGGAGCTCGGGCACGAGGTCCTCCGCCGCATCGCTGCACTCCCGCACCAGGCTCTCCACGTGCGCCTTGTCCGCCGGGCCCGGCAGCGTCTCCCGCTTCTTGGGCTTCTGCCTCTGCTGCTTCGCCCGCTTTTGCACCCGCAGCGACCAGGCTACCAACAGCACGGCGGCGGTGGCGACGAACGAAATGATCTGGATGATCACATCGTTTGCCTCTTCGAGTATCACCTCCACAGGGGGCTCGGAACCCGCCTCCGGAGCGCCAGGCGTCACGGGCTCGTCCATTACGAGATCGCCTCGCGGGAATTAGGGATCCTCTCGCGGTTACAGCCCCGTAGTTTGAGCCGTAACCGTCACTTTAGGTCGAGAGTCCAGCGTAGTGAGTTGAGCGGTAACGTTTTAAGCAACATCTAAATGTAACCACATCGCCCGCTAAATGCCTCCCCACGCGCCGGAATGGCGTCGGCCCGCGTGGAGCTGCGGGCGCTCGTGGACGAGGTGCGGCGTGGATGCGTTCGTTACCCTTCTAGGCTGATTGAGGAGGCGTCACCGCGCTCCAGGCTGCTCCGGCAGCTCGCTGAAGTTGAGGTGAGCTTGAGTGGCAGCCAACACATCAGCCAGCACCAGATTGAGGCGGCACCGCCCGAGGAACGGTTCAGGCTGCTTGCTTCCAAGCAGCTAGACTGTCGTCTTCGCAAGTGTCGACGCGTCGGCGCCTGCTTGGCCTGCACGCTGCGCCCGTGCCTTTGCCCGCAGCTGCCGCCACTCCGCCTAGGCCACAGACGTGAGCGGAGCCGGCTCGAACACCCACGCTGCCGGGGCACGCTTCGGGCAAGAAGCACTGCCACATCCTCTGGCACAGCACCCTCACTCGGGGTGTGTGCACTCCTGGGTGGCAGTGTGGCTGCCATGCACCCTAACCCTGGCCCTAGCCCTAACTCGAACCCTCACCCTAACCCGCACCCTCACCGTGGCCCTCAACCAGTGTGGCTGGTCATGCACCCGAACGAGGCGCTGCGCACGACCAACTCGGGCAAGCTGCTGCTCCTCGCGCACCCCGACGCCACGCTCCTCATCGGCGGCCTCCCGGCACACGAGGCCATGCTGCGTGAGCTCGTCCGCAGGCCCAATGTGCGCGCGCGCCTTCCCTGCCAGCGCCTCTGCGCCGCGCCTCTGGGGGAGGGCACATGCGTCACCCGCCACGATCCGCCTGGAGCCCCTCCCACCAGCACGCCAGCCCCGCTGCCCCCGACTCCGAGCAGGCGGTGCTGCTCTATCCGGCGGAGGACGCGATCTCCCCCGCACAGTGCGCCGCGATGGCTCATCGCAACCCGGCACGCTGCGGCGGCACAGCCGGCGGCGGCAGCGCGGCGGCGGCGGCGGCGGCGGCGGCGACTCCCGACGGGTGCGCGCCTCTCGAGCTGATCGTGGTTGACGGCACGTGGGCGCAGGCCAAGCTGCTGGCGAAGCGCGTGCCGCCCAGCGTGCCGCGCGTCGCCCTCGCCGCCGCACCGCAGCGCTCGCTCTTCGGCTCGAGCCTGCGCGAGCAGAGCGCCGAGCGCGCGGCGCAGGGCCGCGTGTGCACGCTGGAGGCGGTGGGCATGCTCGCGCTGCAGATGGGCGAGCCGTCCGAGGAGGTCGAGTCGCTCCTCGGCTACCTCGCCACCTTCATCGGCGCGTGCGAGCAAACCGTTCGCCGCGTTAGCCGCCGCACGTGTAGCTAGCACAAACATCAAAATAGCTAGCGTAACACGCGTGTTTAAGGCGACGCCCGCTGGGCGCGCACCGCCGTCGCGCGTCGCCACCGCGTCGTGCGGGGAGGGTCTCGTCTCTGACGTTCTCTGACTTCTGCCGCTTAGCTTCGGACATCACCGTCACCGCGTCCGCGCGCGCGCCAGCCGCAAGCGGGTGGCACTTCCAGCGGACCAGAGTTCCAGCCGGCCTCCGCAATGCGCGCACCGTGACCGATCTCAAACTGCATGCAAAACTTGCATGAATGCATCGGCGATCCGCCCAAAGCGCTTGGTGTCGCATCCGATGCTGGTGGTGCCGCATCTTGTCGAGGCCCTTCTTGCGCACCCGCTGCGCACGCCGCTCGCACAGAAAAGGCCACTCGCTCGTGCGAGGTCACTCGCGTGCGACAGCGCAGTCGCGGATAGGCCACTCGCGTTGGACAGCGCAGTTGCGGATTTACCTGCGCTCGTTCCCCATGGCCGACTGGAGCTGCCGCCATCGTTGGAGCCGTCCACAGAGCGCGGCAACCGATTCAGTCTTCTGTCGTGGAACTGCCTGCTCCCCAACGGCGAGGACAACTGGTGGTGCGAGAAGATGTACCAAGCGCACGTTCCGGAGGAGGCCCGCACGTGGCCGCACCGGAAGCAGCTCATCAGAGATCGGCTCCTGCTGGCCGACGCGGACATCGTGTGCATCCAGGAGGCGGCGGGCGACACCTTCGAGTCCGACTTCGACTTCATGCACGAGCACGGCTACGCCTCGGTCCTACACCGGAAGTTCCGCTTCCGGTGCGCGACCTTCTATCGGCCCGAGCTGTTCACGCTGGATGCGGTCTCGACCGAAGACCGTCGAACCCTAGGCCTCGCCCAAGCCCTCGCCCTAGCACTCTGGTAACCCGAGCCCTGACCAGGTCGCGCACGAGGACCGCGCCCTCGTGACGGCGTTCCGGCCAGGCGACGCCTCCGCCGAGGAGAGGGTCTACGTCGCCAACGTGCACCTATCCGGCGGCGCGTCGCCCGAGCGGCGGCTGCGCCAGGTGCGCGGCGTGACAGAGCGCGTGCGCAAGTGGCAGGCGGCTCAGAAGCAGGCGGCTGCCAAGGCGGCCAAGCGCCGACGAGGCAAGGCCGACGCCGCCCGTCACGCGCAGGAGACGAGCCCCTAGCCGCCCTCGCCCCTAGCCGCCCTCGCCCCTAGCCGCTCTCGCCCCTAGCCGCCCTC
>Ga0115013_10001304_pt1 | contig 14597 bp, 13 predicted proteins | sample SouAtlMetagenome_2_FD_88686 | JGI IMG/M metagenome (GOLD analysis project Ga0115013, IMG submission 88686) | Marine eukaryotic phytoplankton communities from Atlantic Ocean - South Atlantic ANT15 Metagenome | ecosystem: Environmental > Aquatic > Marine > Oceanic | place: South Atlantic Ocean...
AAATCTTTAACTTTAAATTTTGGACCTCAACATCCCGCTGCTCATGGTGTATTAAGGCTTATACTAGAATTAGATGGAGAAGTAGTAGAAAAAGCTGATCCTCATATTGGTTTATTACACAGAGGTACGGAAAAATTAATTGAACAAAAAACTTATATGCAAGCATTACCTTATTTTGATAGATTGGATTATGTATCTATGATGGCACAAGAGCAAACGTATTCTTTAGCAGTAGAAAAATTACTATCTTGTCGAGTTCCTTTACGAGCTCAATACATTAGGGTATTATTTGCAGAGATTACTAGAATATTAAATCATTTATTAGCCGTAGGTTGTCATGCTATGGATGTAGGTGCTACAACACCGATGCTTTGGGCCTTTGAAGAGAGAGAAAAATTAATGGAATTCTACGAAAGGGTTTCTGGAGCAAGACTTCATGCCGCTTATATAAGACCCGGGGGTGTTAGTCAAGATTTACCGTTGGGTCTATTGGATGATATTTATATATTTTCAGAACAGTTTAGTACACGTGTTGATGAAATGGAAGAGCTTCTGACAGGTAATCGTATATGGAAGCAGCGCTTGGTAGATATTGGAGTTGTTTCAGCTAAGGATGCTAAAAATTGGGGTTTTAGTGGTGTCATGTTGAGAGGTTCTGGTATTTCTTGGGATTTAAGAAAAACTCAACCTTATGATGTTTACAATTCTATGGATTTTGATGTTCCAATAGGTACTAATGGGGATTGTTTCGACAGATATTTGATTCGAATTGAAGAAATGAGGCAATCTTTAAGGATTATTTCCGAGTGTATAAATACTATACCCGAAGGTCCAGTAAAATCATCCGATGCTAAAATAGTAATACCTTCACGATCACAAGTAAAAAATTCTATGGAATCTTTAATACATCATTTTAAACTTCATACTGAAGGTTTTTCTGTACCTTCAGGTGAAACTTACTCGGCTACAGAAGCTCCTAAAGGAGAGTTTGGTGTTTTCTTGATATCAAATGGTTCGAATAAGCCTTATCGTTGTAAAATTAAAGCTCCGGGATTCAATCATTTACAAGCTTTAGATTTTATGAGTAAAGGTCATTTAGTCGCTGATGTCGTTACCATAATCGGAACCCAAGATATCGTTTTTGGTGAAGTTGATAGATAAAAAAGGCTATTAATTTAGAACTTCTCTGTTTGAAAGGAAAAGTGGCTGAGTGGCTTAAAGCATTGGTTTGCTAAATCAACGTATACCTTTTTGTATACCACGGGTTCGAATCCCGTCTTTTCCAAAAGTATCCTTTTCAAAGTAAAAAATGCTATTCTTTAATAAAAATTCTTTTTGATGATACAAACGCAAACTATTATAGATGTTGTAGATAATTCAGGAGCGAAATCATTAAGGTGTATAAAAGTTTTAGGGGGCTTTAAAAAACGTTACGGTATTCTTGGAAGTGTTATTAGGGCGTCTATACAAGAGTTGCGTCATAAAAGCAATAAAAAGTCTGGATTTAAAAAAGGTGACCTCGTTTTTGCTGTAGTTGTTCAATTAAAATCGCCACAAAAAAGAAAGGATGGTCAGACTTTCAATTTTTTGAAAAATTCTGCTGTTATCGTAGATAAGCAAATGAAACCTTTAGCTACGCGTGTTTTGATCCCTCTATCTCATGAATTACGACAAAAAAATTTTGTTAAACTCGTTAGTTTAGCTCCATTTGTTTTTTAAAAAAAATTTTATAATGTGGAAAAACTATAACCGTTTTTATACGCAGATCATTAAGTCAGAAGTAGGCTCAGTGTATTTATGCAAAAATGTTAATCAGATACCTTGTATAAAGAAGGTATCTTTGACTTGTGTTTCTAGTAAATGGAGTAATATTAAAAATGTTCTTATGACTCTTAGTGCTCTTCAACTAATTGTAAATAGAAAGGCAAAATTGATAACGTCTAGGGTATCTATTGCATTAATGAAAATTAGAAAAGGTCAACCACTAGGTGCTAAAGTTTTTGTTACTGGTGGTACTGGTTTGCAGTTTCTAAATTTTCTCATTTTTAATTTAATGCCACGCTTAGATCTAACTCAATTAATATTTTATAATAAAGAGAATAAAGATTTTAAGTTATTTATAAGGTCGTCTTCTATTTTTAGTGTATTGCAGCCTTTTTTTAATTTTTTTCAATTTTTACCGTCGATTCAAGTAGTTTTTACCTTAAAAAGATCTTCTGATTTCAAAAAACTTTTTTTTTGGAGATTTTTAAAATTGCCTGTGTCGTATTTAAGAAAAGATAGTTGATTAAAGTTTTATTAATAGAATTTGTTAATAACTTATTTATAAGAAATTAGTTAAAATTTATCGATATGGTGTATCATATTAGTTTTATAGTAGTAAGTCTTTTAATCATTGTTATACCGCTGCTTATTTCAGTAGCTTATTTTACACTAGTTGAAAGAAAATTCATGGGATCCATGCAAAGAAGACGAGGCCCTAACGTTGTAGGTTTTATGGGTCTTCTTCAACCTTTAGCAGATGGATTAAAACTTTTTGCTAAGGAGACTGTTTTACCTAGTAATGCCAATATAGTTCTTTTTGTATTAGCGCCGATAATAACTTTTGTATTAAGTTTAATGGGCTGGATTGTAATTCCTTTCGGAGAAGGGGCTGTGGTTTCTGATGTAAATGTTGGAATTCTTTATCTTTTCGCTATTTCTTCTTTAAGTGTTTATGGAATAATTACCGCGGGTTGGTCTAGTAATTCGAAGTATCCGTTTCTTGGGGCTTTAAGATCTGCTGCTCAGATGGTTTCTTATGAAGTTTCTATTGGATTTATAATAGTAACCGTTGTTGTTTGTGCGGGATCTTTTAATTTATCTACAATTGTGCTCGCTCAAACAAAAATATGGTTTATTATTCCTTTATTTCCTATGTTTATTATGTTTTTTATTTCTGCTTTGGCTGAAACAAATCGGCACCCTTTTGATTTGCCTGAAGCTGAGGCAGAATTAGTATCTGGATATAATGTGGAATACTCTGCTATGGGTTTTGCTCTTTTTTTTTTAGGGGAATACGCAAATATGTTGATAATGAGTGGAATGACCACAATACTTTTTTTAGGCGGTTGGTTACCGCTTTTTAACATAATGCCTTTAAATATAATACCTGGTCCTTTGTGGTTTTCGATAAAATTATCAATTTTTGTAATTGCTTTTATTTGGGCTCGTGCAGCATTACCTCGATATAGGTATGATCAATTAATGTCATTAGGATGGAAAGCTTTCCTTCCTCTTTCTTTAGGATGGTTGTTGTTTACTGTGGCTTGTTTAATAAGTTTTAATTGGTTACCAGAATAAGAATGATTATAAAATTGCACATAGTTTCCCACAAAAGTTCTTTACTGGAAAATTTTACTGAAAAACTTTTAGACGTAACAAAGCTTAATCGTAAAGATATGCGTATTGTGCAGCTACCAACAAAAAGAAAACTTTTTACTGTTTTAAAGTCACCTTTTGTTAATAAGAAAGCTCGTGAACAATTTGGATTAGCTACGCATAAAAGATTAGTGGTATTAAAAAATATTGACTTGTTTATTTTTTCGTATTTTTTAAAAAGTGTCTCTTGTAAGGGAGTCGCTTTTAAAATCACATTAAAAGGGGGATAGTTCAATATGGTAGAATAGTGGTTTCCAAAACCGAAGGTTGTGGGTTCAAATCCCGCTCCTCCTGAATAAGAAATACTTTTTATTTATACTTAAATAAAAGATATTTCTTATTATATAGTACATAAATTAGTTTAAAACAATTTGTTAATAAGTACGATGTATTTAAATATTGTTTTTTTACCTTTTTTAGGGTCTTTTATTGGTGGTTTCTTTGGTAGATTCCTAGGACCACATGGCTCAGCTATTGTGACAACTAGTTGTATAGGCACTGCTTGCCTAATGTCTATGATAGCTTTTTTTGAAGTAGCTTTGGCTGGTTGCCCCTGCTACATAAAAATGGCGCCTTGGATAGATTCTGAGTTATTTAATGTCCCTTGGGGCTTTTTGTTTGATAGCCTGACGGTTGTTATGTTAGTGGTTGTTACCTTTATTTCCACATTAGTGCATTTATATTCTACGGAATATATGTCACATGATCCCCACTTATCTAGATTTATGGCGTATCTCTCTTTATTTACAGCCTTTATGCTTATTTTAGTAACTGGGGACAATTATATGCAAATGTTTTTAGGTTGGGAGGGTATTGGTTTATCTTCTTATTTATTAATTAACTTTTGGTTTACCCGACTTCAAGCAAATAAAGCCGCTATAAAAGCGATGATTGTAAATAGAATAGGTGATTTTGGTTTAGCCTTGGGTATCTTTATGATATATCTATTTTTTCAATCTATGGAGTATTCTAGTGTTTTTGCAATGGTTCCTTTTTTTACTGAGCAGAAAGTTTGTTTTTTATCTTTTAATTTCAACTTGTTGAACGTTATAGGTATTTTACTTTTTATAGGAGCTGTCGGTAAATCTGCCCAATTAGGTTTGCATACTTGGCTACCCGATGCTATGGAAGGTCCTACTCCAGTTTCTGCATTGATTCATGCTGCTACGCTAGTCACAGCTGGTGTTTTTCTTATGGCACGAAGTTCGCCTCTTTTAGAGTATGCTGATGGTGCACTTTCTGTAATTACAGTTTTTGGAGGTATGACAGCTTTTTTTGCCGCTACTACGGGACTACTACAAAATGATTTGAAACGAGTTATTGCTTATTCTACTTGTAGTCAGTTAGGTTATATGGTATTCGCATGTGGAGTATCTAATTACGCAGTGGGGGTTTTTCATTTGGCTAATCATGCATTTTTTAAGGCTCTTCTATTCTTAAGTGCTGGTTCTGTTATTCATGGTGTTTCTGATGAACAGGATATGAGAAAAATGGGAGGATTACGTAGATTATTACCTTTTACTTATGCAATGATGTTAATAGGATCTCTATCGTTAATGGGGATGCCATTTTTAACAGGTTTTTATTCTAAAGATGTTATTTTAGAAGTTGCTTATGCCAAATACACGATTCCAGGACACTTCGCTTATTGGTTGGGAACTTTTGCTGCTTTTTTTACAGCTTTTTATTCCATGCGCTTGGCTTTTTTAACTTTTTTATCTGAACCTAATGGATATAGACCGATAATTACAAATGCACATGATTCTCCTATAAGAATGGCGTTGCCTTTAGCAATTCTTGCTATACCTAGTATTTTTATAGGTTTTATAGCAAGAGATATGATAATAGGTTTGGGTTCTGATTTTTGGTCAAATGCGATTTTTGTTCATCCTAAAAACTTAAATAGTATAGATGCTGAATTCATACCGCATTCTATGAAATTATTACCCGTTGGCTTAAGTATTGCAGGGGCGGCCTCCGCATCTATTTTCTATTCATACAAGAGTCAGTTCTTATATGATTTAAAAATATCTGAATTTGGAAGAAAATTGTATACTTTCCTTAATCGTAAATGGTTTTTTGATAAAGTATATAATGAGTATATAGCACAAAATATGCTTTTCTTCGGATATCATATTTCTTACAAAATTATCGATAGAGGTATTATAGAAATTTTTGGTCCTATGGGTCTTTCAACAGCGGTAACTAAACAAGCAAATTTAATGCGTGAATTGCAAACAGGTTATATTTACCATTATGCTTTTTTTATCTTTTTAGGGACCGGGGTCCTAATAGGTCTTTCTTTTCTGGAAAGCTCTGTTTTATCTTTTATTGATTATAGAATTCTTAGTCTTCTAGTAGCTACTGCTTTTGTATCTAAGTAAATGAAGACTTCTTTATAAAGGGTTATTTTTTAATTTTACACCAAAAAATAAAAAACGATTTAATACTTTTTATAGTTATGATCAAACTTCTAGTAGGGATTCTTCTAATAGGATCTCTTTTTATTTTATTCATACCCAAGCATCAATTTTTTTTGATTCGTTTTGTGGGCAATGGAGCATCTTTTTTAGCTTTTTTTGTTTCCTTATTCCTTTGGGTTCTTTTTGATGATTCTACACCAAAACTCCAGTTCGTTGAAGAAATAGTGTGGTTATCACAATCAAATATTAACTTTACTTTAGGCATTGACGGTATATCTCTTTTCTTTTTATTATTAACAACATTATTGATACCTATTTGTTTGTTGGCTAGTTGGTTTAGTGTTACTATTTACGTAAAAGAGTACTTCATAGCTTTTTTATTAATGGAAGTTCTGTTAATTCTTGTATTTTCTGTTTCTGATCTACTTTTATTTTATATTTTTTTTGAAAGCGTCTTAATTCCAATGTATATTATCATTGGTGTGTGGGGATCAAGAGAAAGAAAAATAAGGGCCGCATATATGTTTTTTCTTTATACTCTTTTTGGCTCGGTATTAATGCTTTTAGGTATAATTTATATTTATGTAAAGGTAGGATCTACTGATTATGAAACATTATTAAACTATGAATTTAGTTGCTTGGAACAAAGGTTACTTTGGTTATCTTTTTTTGCATCTTTTGCATCGAAGATTCCTATGCTTCCTGCGCATATCTGGCTTCCCGAAGCTCATGTAGAAGCACCTACTGCTGGTTCCGTTGTTCTAGCGGGTATATTATTAAAATTAGGGTCTTACGGGTTTTTACGTTTTTCATTACCTATTTTTCCTGAAGCTTCTTATTTTTTCACACCGTTAGTTTATACTTTATCTATAATTGGAGTTATTTATACGTCTTTAACTGCTATTAGACAAACGGATTTAAAAAGAATTATCGCTTATACTTCTGTGGCCCATATGAATTTAGTCGTTATGGGTCTTTTTTGTTTTAATACTGTTGGATTAGAAGGTGCTATCATTCAAAGTGTAAGCCATGGTTTCGTATCTAGTGCTCTTTTTTTAATAATAGGTGTTGTTTACGATAGGCATCATACAAGAATGGTAAAATACTATAGTGGACTTGTCCATACAATGCCATTATTTGTTAGTATTTTTCTTTTTTTTACTATGGCTAATATTGCATTACCAGGAACTAGTAGCTTCGTCGGGGAGTTTTTAATTCTTGCGGGAGTCTTTAAAGCTAACACTATGGGAGCTTTTTTGGGGGCTACGGGAATGGTTTTTGGTGGAGCATATTCTTTATGGCTATTTAATCGTATATCTTATGGAAATTTAAAACTTCAATATATAGATCACTTTTCCGATATAAACAGAAGAGAATTTTTTATTTTTCTGCCTCTTATAGTGGGTACCTTGTATTTAGGCCTCTATCCAGAAGTGTTTCTAACTTCTTTACACTCAAGTGTGGTAAATCTTGTTGAAATTATTAACCCAAGTAACTTCGGCTCTTAAAGACCCACACTTTTAAACGTATTTAGTGCCAAGACTGCTCTTATTAGAGCAAAGCCTTGATTATACTTCTAATCCGTCTAGTTTATCTGCTATCCACGATACGTAGTTATCTAAGTTTACTGCTTCTACAACAATGGGCATAAATCCGTGATTTACTCCACAGATTTCACTACATTGTCCATAATAGACACCTTCTCTTTTTATGAACATAGATGTTTGATTTAATCGTCCAGGGCACGCATCTATTTTTACACCAAAAGAAGGGACGGCCCAACTATGAAGCACATCTGCTGCGGTAACTAAAACTCTAATGTGAGTATTAACAGGTAATACTAGCCTATTATCTACCTCAAGTAGTCGAAGACCCCCTCCAGTTAAATCTTCTTCTGGAATCATATAAGAATCAAAGTTTAAACTTTCTCCTCCTTCTAAAGTACAATAATCAGAATATTCGTAACTCCAGTACCATTGATGCCCCACTACTTTTAAAGTGATTGCAGGGTCAATAACTTCATCCATAGAAAATAATAACGCGAAAGAAGGTACTGCGATTAGCATTAAGATTATTGCAGGAACCAGTGTCCATACGATTTCTAAAACTGTGGAGTGCGTCCATTTTTCTGCTTTTGTGTTGACAGATTCTTCAAAAAGATAGATACATCTAACCATAAGCCAAGAAACAAATATCACAATAACGGTAATAAAGAACATTATGTGGTTATGAAAATTTACAATACCCTCCATTATAGGTGTTGCGGGATCTTGAAAATCCATTTGCCAAGGTCGTGATGCGTCAGCGAAACATACTTGACTTAAGACAAGCAATGTTGTTAATTTATATGAAATATTTTTTAACATTAGAGAATAAACTTTTTTTTATTATTTATACTTTTTTCATATTCCTTTTCTAAAAAGTAGGCCTATATACATTTGCTAACTAGTTAAAAAAAATTTTGAAAACTCTTTCTATAAGCAGATGAACACTTTGCCATTGTTGTTGAGTATTTAGGCAAGGAATCTGAAATATAAAAATCAGTTAAAAAAGGGCTGAAAGGGCTACGGAAGATACTAGATGGCATAGATCTACTAAAATCAGATGTTACAATTTGTTTTTTATTCAAATCGACCACCTCATAATCATATTCAAAAAAAGCATCCTTTTTTTGTATTTTTAACTCCTTTTTTAAGATTCGAAGAATTTTAAAAGAATCTCTTACTAATGCGGGACCAGAGGTTGCTTTTTGTGTTTTCTGAACTCTTCCTTCTAAATTCATGTAAAAACCTTCTTTTTCGAGAAAAGTCATCGATGGTAATATTAGATCTGCTTTAGCCGTAAATTCACAACCATTAGCAGCTATGAAAATAAGTTTAGTTTCAGTAGAAATACTTTCTATAATTTTATTAAGCTCCTCCTCTCTAAAGGATCCTAATAGAATACACAATTTTTGTCTTCCTATTTTTGAAAAATCAAAGCTATTTATGCCTATTTCAAAAGCACCGACTTGATTAGATTCTTGGTTTAAAAAAGATAAAGTCTTCCAACGAGGGGACTTCCTTTTTAAATTTTTGTTTATTAACCCCAATATTTTTTCTAATCCAGAAGAATCTTTACGCTCAGCTAAACTGGAACTATAAAGAATCAGAGGTTTTTTTGCAATTCTCAGTTCTTTACATAGTGGATGTTTTCCTTCAGAAATTTTTAACAAAGTGTAAGGACTTACTCCTAAAATTTCTGTTTTATATGTTTGATTATGAGGCACTCCAATAGAGGCTGTTTTATAAAGTCCTTGACGATGTCTCTTTCTTAATTTTAGATTAAGCATAGATGCTTCGTATCTAGGATTAACTCCTACAAGCAGACACAAATCAGACTGTTCTACGTCTACTAAAGAAGTATTGCATAAATATTTGTCTGAAAAATCAATATTTAGTTCAAAAGGTCTTGGATATCCAAAATTTTTTATCCCCAAAGAGTTTACCAAACTTTTTGCCTCTTTTAAAGTCTCTAAATCTGTATTTACGCTACACAAAAAACCGGTTTCTTTAGCGAGTGTTCCAGATAATAACTCTTTAAATTTTTCTATTGCTATTCGCCAAGAACATGCGGTTAATTCATCATTCTTTTTAATATATGGGCTGTCTAATCTTTGTATTTTCAGAGCATCGAAACTATATCGACTTTTATCTGAAATCCACTCCTCGTTTAATTCTTCATTTAGACGAGGAAGTACTCTTACTACTTCTGTTTCTTTAAAATCAACTCTTATATTTGAACCTACGGCATCTGAAATATCTATCGTTTCGGTAGAGCGAAGTTCCCAAGGTCTGGCGATAAAAGTATAAGGCTTAGATGTCAGTGCTCCTACAGGACATAAATCTACAACATTACCAGATAACTCTGATTGAAAAACTTTGCCTATATACGTACCTATTTCGGTGTCTCGTCCTCGATTCGTTGTACCTAGATCCTCTACACCAGCTATATCCATAGCAAATCGTACACATCTTGTACAATGAATACAACGTGTCATAATAGTTTTTATTAGAGGTCCGCAGTTTTTATCTTCAACTCCTCTTTTATATTCGAAAAATCTACTTTTATCACTACCAAAAAACATGGCTTGATCTTGAAGATCACATTCTCCACCTTGATCACAAATAGGGCAATCTAATGGATGATTCATAAGTAAAAATTCTAATACACCTTCTCTAGCTTTTTTCACCAGAGGTGTATCCGTAAAAACTTGCATATTGTTCATTACGGGCATAGCACATGAAGCAACAGGTTTTGGAGCTTTTTCTAACTCCACTAAACACATTCTACAATTACCCGCAACAGATAAACGTTCGTGAAAGCAAAATCTCGGAACCTCGATACCTATAGATTCGCATGCTTCTAAAACAGTAGAATTAAATGGAACGTAAGTTACTTCATTATTTATAAAAACTTTAACCATTTGATAAAAAATTAATAATTAATCACGGGCTAAAAAAACTGCACTATCTGCATTACGAGACAGCTGTCTAAAAATCAATTGATTTTTAACTGTTTTATTAAATTGTAATGTCAATACGATAGCACCGACCATAGCAACTAAAAGGATCATACCTGCAATTAGGAAATAAATGAAATAATATGTATATAATAATTGACCTAATGCTTCTAAATTTGTAACTTTATCTATTATAGATACCCAAGAAATAAAATTATCAGTTAAACCGTTATTTTCTGGTATAACGAAACTACAATTTATAGTTTTTAAAACCTCAAAAATAAATAAACTCCCTATTAACCCTCCTATTGGAAGATATTTAAAAAAATCATTCGATTTAGATGTAACTTTTATGTCTAACATCATTACAACGAAAAGAAATAATATTGCAATAGCACCAACATATACAATGATAAATGTTAATGGAATAAATTCTAATTGTAATACAAATAACATACCGGCGGCATTTAAAAAAACTAAAACAAGAAATAGCACGGAATGCACCGGATTTACCACCGTAATGACCATTGACGCGGCGAAAATTGTTACACCAGCAAAAATATAAAATAAGATATTTGACATATGATTTATTGGTTAATTTTCACTAAATAGTTTATATAAAATAAAAAATTTTACAAAAACGTTAAGACAATTTATACCTTTTCGTAAATTTTTTTGCGGATTCTTCATCCTTATTTGAAATAACTTTTTTATTGGCCTTTTGCCACAACCTATCCTTAAAAATATCTTGTTTATTTAGAACATATTTTTTTATGGGTACAAAATCTCGATTAAAAACAGTAGGTATTACACACCCGTTACTTTGTATCTCAAAAAAAAAATCACGATTCATAAAAATATTAAAAGTTTTTAAAGAAGCCATATTTGAGTAGATAAAAAATCTTTTTTAAGATTATGGGTAAACTGTTTACGTCCGAGCAAATTGCCCGAACGTAAATAGTTTCTTGATAATATGAAGTTACTTTGTTGATTCTTTCATCATAGCAGATTCTAAAATACCTAATCCAGGAAGTACAACTAAAAAGAAAAGAAAATAAAAAACAGTAGCTATTTGACCAATTTCAATATAAGGAGTTTCAACAACTTTTTGACCAATCCAACCTAGTATAAGGAAATCAGCTACAAGAAGCCAAAAAGCCTTTCTGTATAGGGGTCTAAATGCGGAACTTCTCACTTCTGATTGATTAATAAAAGGAATCAAAAATAAAACAACAATAGCACCAAACATAGCGAGTACTCCTCCTAATTTATCCGGAATTGATCTTAAAATAGCGTAAAAAGATAGGGTAAGAAACCGGGGCCTTTTTTCTTTAGCTATTAAAAAAAAGTCGGCTATCCAATAACTCCCCTCCGAACTCAGCGTGCAACTTTCACTGCACTGAGCTCTCCACAAATACTTAAGCTTTTCGTGGCGATACTCTTTTATCGTATCGTCCACTATGTATATCTTCATGGCATTTTCGACAAACCGGCACTTGCTTTCTACCTAGCGTTGCTGTTATGATAGAAAGTCTTGACTTTGATTTATCTATCCTTGATAATTTTTTTACGTGATGAATTTGTATGTTTTCAGTTGTTCCACAACAAATACAATTACCTCGCATTAAATGTTGGGTACGAACTGACCATTTAAGTATTTTTAATGGATCATTCTCTCTATTAGCAGATATCTTATAGTTAGAAATGTTCTTTCGAAAATTTTCAGGTATTTTTAATTTTAAACCACTTTTAGGGTCTTTTAAATAACCCCCAAATTTTTTGAACACTTTTTTACGACTTCCCAACTTTAATTTTCTGCCTAATGTTAAAGCACAAGAATGTTTTAATACAAATCCAATAAATTTATGGAAAATATGTAAATTATTCACGTGTGAGTAGTAATTTAAGTAACCCTTTATAATCCAATTATATCGATGCAATATTTCGGCATGATTATAATTTATCCAATGGGTTACTGCATTGACCAACCATTTGTCGTTTTTCACCCTTATAAAATTCTCTTTTATAAACCGTTCTTTTATTTTAGTGTAAGGAGCATCTATGTATACACTTACATGTGAAGCTCTTTTTTTAACACTACCTTTTTCAAAAAATGATTCTTTGGGAGTGGGTGAATAAATATCATAGCCAAGGAAATTCGCTTTTTCCTTACCCGCATGTGTTATTTTAGTTTTTTCAACAGACGTTTCTAAAAAAAGTTCTGTTTTTAAAAAGGTTTCGATTCTTTTTTGCACTTTTATCGAATCTTCTTTAGAGCCCCAAATTCCAACAAGCCAATCATCCGCATATCGTACATAGTACAATTTCATACCAATTCTTATACTGGATTTTATTTTTCGTAACTCTTGGTAACCTTTTTTTTTATCAACTCCCTTTTTAGATCGTAGCAAAGATTTTGCTTTGATATATGCAGGATTTAGCTTAGTCGTTTCCTTTGTATCAAGTTCCTTTTTTAAGGCTTCTACAAACACATCAAGCTCGTGTAAGTAGATATTACTTAACAGGGGGCTAATAACAGATCCTTGTGGAACACCTTTCCCTGTTTTTTGTAATTTCCCATCAACAAGAACTTTAGTTCGTAAAATTTTCCACAACAAGTCAAGAACCTGTTGGTCTTTAATGCGTAAACTTATTAAAAGCATTAATCTCTGGTGATTTATAGTATCAAAAAAGTCAACTATGCCACCTTCTATAAACCAACTAACACCTTTCCATTGCCTAATGTTTTTACAAACTGTGTGTGCTCCTTTTTCTGGTCGGAAACCGTGACTTTTTTCGCTAAATGTTTTTTCAAAAACAGCTTCAAGTAAAAATAACAAGCTTCGTTGTACTATTCTATCTTCTATTGACGGTATGCCAAGCCTACGCATTTTTCCATTATGTTTCGGTACTAGAACCATTTTTACAGGTGCTGGCTTGTATTGCTCCGCTTTTATTTTATTTGACAATATACTGAAATATTCATCATTAATGCCTAAACTATTTAAATCTTTTTGGTCAGTCCCAACTACCATGGACGCCGGGTTTGACTTAAGTTCAAAATAACTAGCCTTGAGTATTTCAGGGTCGTATACTACTTGATATACATTATGGATGGATTCAAGACTCCCATCCGCTACTTCTTTAAGACGTTCAAAACCACACATTGTAGCTAATTAATCTTTATTAGATTGTATCTGCTGTCTCCCTTCACCAGTGATTTTTTTGGCTAATATGGAGACTCTGTCACCATAGTCGTTACCAACCTTAGGCGATCCCGAATTCTTTAATATGTCTCCATCTAACGTACGCATTGTATTTAAACCAGCATACGTCGTAAACTTAGTATATTGATAATTACCACTATTCGTGGGCGACATTATAGCAGCTCTTTTAAGGAATCTCCTACCAGTATTCCCTAATGCTATAAAACAGGTTGCGTTGTCAATCCCTGCTAGACGGTACATTTTCTTGTCTATCATTCTTTAAATATACATATTTACATTAACTTGAAGAGTCTTCAAAAAGCTCATTGACAAGCTTCGTGCTCTCCTTTACCGACATGCTACACTCCCCTACCCTTTCGGGCTAATGACTTATTACTAAGCTCGGATAAGTCGGTTGTTTTATAGGTTTTTAGAGCAAACCTAAGTGATCGATGACTTCACTAAGAAACATATAAATTAGACGGCGCACGTAAAAAATACCATTCTGGAACTATATGTGCCGGTGTTACCATAGGATTCGCTGGAATATAATTATCAGGATGTCCTAAAGAATTTGGATAATAAAAGACAAAAATTGAAAAAAAAGTTATAAAAACAAGAACAGAAAAAAGATCCTTAAAATAGAAATAAGGATAAAAAGGTATTTTGTCTACAGAACTATCAATACCAACAGGATTATTAGAACCATCTCTGTGTAAAAGTGCGATGTGTGCTATAACTAAACCTGCTATAGCAAAAGGCATTAAATAATGAAGACTAAAAAAACGGTTTAATGTTGCATTATCCACACTAAAACCTCCCCATAACCACTCTACGATAGAGGGTCCAACAAAAGGAATCGCGGAAAACAAATTCGTTATTACGGTAGCTCCCCAAAAACTCATTTGTCCCCATGGAAGAACATACCCCATGAATGCAGTAGCCATCATTAATAAGAAAATTAGAACACCGGAACACCATAAATGTTCTCTAGGCTGCATATAAGATCCATAGTAAAGACCACGAAACATATGGCTATACACTACT
>Ga0115013_10001305_pt1 | contig 14593 bp, 10 predicted proteins | sample SouAtlMetagenome_2_FD_88686 | JGI IMG/M metagenome (GOLD analysis project Ga0115013, IMG submission 88686) | Marine eukaryotic phytoplankton communities from Atlantic Ocean - South Atlantic ANT15 Metagenome | ecosystem: Environmental > Aquatic > Marine > Oceanic | place: South Atlantic Ocean...
ACCCTGTCACCCTATCGGGAATCGAATCTATTGCCACTTCCCTCGGTGCAACGTCGTGCACCCCGGTAGCGCTAGAACGGGCCCGTTCCCACGAGGGCGGCTTTGCTGCGACCGCCTGTACAGACGAGGAGGCTGTTGATGCGTGCGTAAAATTCGCCAAGGACCACCGCATGCTAGTGGAACCAGCTTGTGGTGCTGCGTTAGCAGTAGCCTATAGCGAACGACTTCGGGAGGTTTATCTGAAGGACATCGAGGGCCCAATTGTACTAGAGGTCTGTGGAGGATCGGGAGTCGACATTGATTTGTTGCAAGGATGGAAGCAGGAATTTCTTTCCTCATCATAGGCTATTCGGCACAAAATAGGTCCAACAATAGAACTACTCTCATTGAGACAATTGCAGAACTTTTGCCTTCCGGTAACTAGAAATTAAAACATAGGCAAGTCTCTAGCTTAGATAAGTCTATATTCTTTATTTAAACATCTTTCTAGGTATTTATGGGAGATCGAGATTTTAGCAGCGTTTTATATACCAAAGTATCAAAACGACGTGGACTTAAAGGGCCGAGACGGATCGGTGTGTCTTCGTCTTCTTTGATCAAGGAAGCCAAACTTTTGCCCATTAACGGACCCCATGTTATTCCCCATGGCCCTCCACCGGTTGCGACAAACACGTTTACCAACAATTTTCCAACCACAGGAAGTCCATCAGGCGACATTGGTCGTATACATGCCTGTGTGTCGACGGATTGCTCGGTTGAAGGAGTACCGGTGACACACGGGCGTTCATACCCAGCTGCTTGTAGACTCGCCTGTGCGGCTGACGCCCGTGCAAAATCAGGACTGCAAGGAATTGTAGGTGATGGTCTTTCGTTACCCCTCATGAGACGTGTACCCATGACTTGAGACTCTCCACAACCCGAGATATAAAGCGATTTGTCCCGGCGACCGAAGACTTCTAGATGGCAGCCGTTTGAATCTTCGTCGAAAAAGAAAGCGGTTCCGATGTCTGAATCTAGAATCTCATCATTGTATATCAAAGAAGTCGAGAGAACTCCTTCGATAGGCATAGGGGTTTGCAGCCAATCCTCGATGCGGGAAGTCCAAGGCCCAAGGGCAATCACAACTGGTTCGTCTTGACTTACAGGGATCATTTTTAACGGACCGCTTTCGATATGAATTCCCGTCACACAAGATCCCGAAGTATCAAGTTCCAAACCAGAGACTACACCTTTGTGAAACGAATTACGTTTTTGGCTCAAAACCTCATCCATCATGCGAGAAACAAGTTCCTCAGGATCCACTAAGGCCGCATCCCCAGGGAGCTGCATACCCGTGTCATTCTCCACAAGTTTTTTCAATGATGATCTGTGAGAAGTTCTGTCATCGATGGATCGCCCATCAGCCACAAATTTATCGCATTCAGAAGCACCGCCAGTGCTATTGTCTGAGTTCCCTTCTTTTGATGAGAATGCTCCAACCCTAACACCTTGGTAGTTTGTGACGGAGCAAAACGATTCAAGTTTCAAGTCTTTTGCTAGCTGTAAATGAAGGTCGAATGATTTCTCGAACAATGATCCACGTTTATCTTTGGCATTCCCGATTCCTCGGCTAAACAAAGGAGGTTGGTTCGTGATAAAAGCACCCGCTCTGCCAGAAGCCCCGGCAGCGGGGCCAACAGCATCCAATATAGTTATAGGTGAATCCCCATACCCCGTGGTAGATAAATAATATGCAGTGGCTGCTCCAACGACTCCAGCTCCCACTATAACAACCATCGCGATTTCCTACGTCTGTTTTAGAAGAATCGATGGTCAAACATGGTGATCTCAGACTGTTCGATTGGTTCGAAGGAAGAGAGTAATCCACTGTGTGTCTCACTAATTCTGAGAGAGGATGTTTTGAAGTCAAGCGTATGATAATACGTATACAGCATACCATATCTAGTCATGAATGTAACAAGGTCATAAGCCACAGTCACAATGCCTGTAAATAATTAACGAATCGCAAATAATATGGCCTTGAAAATATTTATGGCATGATCATTTCTTGGTTTTCCTTGTCGGCAACATACAACGTTCTTCCCAACCAGATGAAGCCAGAGACTTCTCACAACGAGTGACAAGAGAAACCAGGCCTTACCCTTGACGACAGTAATATCAAACGTATCAGCATACTTATTTTCGAGAAACTTTTTAGAAGCTTTCTAGCCCTATTCAACTGAGAATAAACGTGTAACATAATCATGGCAGAGGTGCGTTCCATTCGTCACGGATTTATAATTTTTTTGGTATCGATGAACTTTTTCCCTAACGATAGAATTGTTGATTCGGGTAAATACCTATGTTCGTAGGAAAATACACACGGTTGTATGGCGAGTCTGCCACCAACAAAGGAACTGATTGGTTTGAAGATACCATACGGTGCCTGGGAACCCGATACCCTTATCACAGACACATTTGGAAACCCCATCTTTTCTGTTCTTGATGTCCAACACCACGCGATGGGTGCTTACGAGGCTATTTTTGGAGACGAAAATGGACACAAACTTTGTTATATAAAGCGACGATTGATCACAAAAACATGGTTGGATGGCTGGGACTTTTGCACTTATTCGCCCAACTTTCCCGGTCAACCGAAATACAAAGAGCGAGATATGTATGGAAAATCGGTTTATCCCTTTTCCTTCCTTTCGATCCGCCCGATGAAATGTCGGTATGCCTATTCAATTCATAACGAAGATATGGAAAAGATGAACACACATATGGAAGCAATGCATGGTTGGTTGGGAAGTATGACAGTCTGTTGTACCCCGATGGTTCGATTCGGAAAATGGCAACTCGATTTCCACCGTCCCGGTGCCGGTGATCCCGAAATCAACATTGACCAGTCCAAAAATTTACTTGAGGTAGAGCGAGGGAACGATCTATTGGCCGCACTCTGTATCGCATACGCATTCGACAAAGCTCTGTGCCAACCTATGGTAACCATTGTCGGATACCAAGAGAAAGAACACGTAGACGATGATGACGATTCATTGGAAGATTTCGACCCTAGTGTTGTCACTGGAAGAAGTTCACGTCAATTAGTATCACAAAGTTACCGTTCCCTCAATGCTGGCCAGAGTTTCCGCTCTCTTGTATCCCAGGACTACAGTAATAGAGACGACACCTATCATAGCGCTTCCGGTGCCGGCGGTGATGATTATTATGACGAATATGGTCAGGACTATGATCAACAGGGTGGTTATGACGATGGTTACTACGATGAAAATGAGCAATATAGTGAATATGGGGAATATTCCACTCATGATCAACCCAGTTCGTATTATAGTGGAGGCGATTACGATGAAGATGGTCCAAGCAGTTATAGATCATGATAATGAAGACTTTGATGAAGCACCTGCTTCCCCGTAAATTAGACCCGGGCGGAAAGAAAATAGTAAAAGCAAATAATGAACAATAGGTAGAGATTTATATTATATAATACTATAATACTTCCTTCCAAAGCTTACGGTTTTATAGCTTTACCAAAGACCATGATTCATTCGATTCTATACGATGTTGCCAGAGGTCCAGTAACAGTACTCCAAATTTATTCTAAAACACCCGTGATCCAAATTTTTGTTCAGTACATTATTTTTACTCTAATTCGAATCGTGGATTCTTCGTGGATTTCAACAAAAATTTGTATCGAAACACGACACGAAATACGTAACAATTATTCGATGTTGTGTTGACATACAAATTCGGGTGATAGACTATGCTTTCGTTCATTGACACGATCGTCAACATAATCATAGAAGCTTTGACTGATATCAACCATTCATAGTCATTTCTCAGTTGACTACAGGTGCTCTGTAATTTGAGAAACATTGATACCAACGTCATAACGTATAGCTAATCAGGATGCGATCATTGATGATGAGTGTTCAGGAATTTCTGGAAGACTTCGCGACTTCCCCTGAATCTTCCCTAAAACGCTCTGGAACTGCGTCCACAAAGTATTCTTCCTCATCAAATACAGAATGTTTCTCGTGCTCTAAGTCACCTTCGCATGACAGTGATTTTGAATCTTATGCTTCAACTATTGGATACGATCGTCGCAATTATAGAGTCAGAAGTTATGCTTCCAATGGAATGTCACTCGGAGAAAACACATTGCAATCATTATTTGAAAGCGATAGCAGTTATGATGAAAGCGAGTGCAACAGCTACCGGACAATTGAACCGACCACAAAGAACCGATCCCTCTCCCTTCAATGGAATTGCAGCAACACTAGCACGTCGCAATCACAACGCAAAGGTATCGTCGATGATTCATGTGAGCTTCCTGAAGGTATTTCAAAATCTGATATCATGGTCACCATTGACATTGACGATGAAGCACGATCATCACGAGCTGAAGAGCTAGACGAAGAAAATCTGGATGTTGAAATTCTTCACCACAAGAAGCGAAATAGTGGGGAAAATAGCCCTCGAAAGCTATGCCATGGATTGAGAAGGAAGTTTGAAGAAGATGTGCTCGATGGCATTATTGATGATTTTAAAAGCGTATACACAGCAACTCCAAAGACTGCAAAACTGGTCCTTTGTGTTGTGGTTTCGGTTTTATCGGATGGGACACTTGATCACACGTTTTGGAGTGGTGGAAGAGTGGGCTTAACCGAAGTTGTTCTACAATGGGTTTTGTTCGATGCCAATGATCTTCAAGTATATAAAAGAGGGCGGGTCGTGCAAAAGAAAGATTTCGGTTTTGGATCTCAGGGGTTGACCGAAAATGAAGGACAGCTTTGGTTGCGGTCATGGTTGGTACCGCGAGCAACTGCAGAGGTTATTAGTATGATAGGGAAAAGCACGAGCAACGAATTGCTCGCAGAGTTTTAAATCAATAGTAAATTTTTCAATCTGCTTCATGTTGTAAATTTATGGTTTCTTGCATAACTGTAGGATTTTCAATTTCTTATAGTAATAGTACCTCTTTCCCATATGTATCTGGATCTGACCACATCATATAGTGACAACGGCACAATCGCTCGTGATTACAAACATGTCAAGAATGGAACTCTGCTTACCAATTAGAAGCGATACGCCCCTTACTGCCTTCTTTGTAGCATTCCGAATCCCATGTTATTTCTTCTACCTGAGTTTCATTGTAGCTAGTTAAAAAAACTTGTCATCAATATTTTTTACTTCAGATTACTGAATTTAAGCGTCATTTTCAGAAATTGGCGCGACAAACAAGATTTTTGCGGAGCTTTGTTTAGACCTTGACATGAAAGATTTTTGCATCGAGCAACGCATTTAAGTGAATGATGAGTGTGAGTTCTAGCGGCCGAACCACATTGAGACGGGTAGGGCTAGCAATTGTTGGTCTTCCTCCATTATTAATCATTTCAGCCGCTGTTAATCACAGGGAGAAGCATAGGCCGAATCTTCCGGAGGGATATAAACTTCAAGATTTGCATGGGAAGACGGTAGTTGCGACCGGAGGTAAGATCAGCAATGGGGGTGTTTCTATATGTGACTTTAGATTTTCTCATTTTGGATGCTCAACCCATTTGATGTCATCGAATCATCATCAATATACGACGACAACAAAATGCAACATCAAGCCTCGTCCGGGATTGGCAGAGCTACAGTTGAAAAACTGCAGGCACTGGGTGCCAAGGTTCTGTCAGGAAGTCGTAGTGAAGGAAATCTTGATTTAGCGGATCTATCCAGCGTGAGAGACTTCGCAAAATCCATCGAAAAGTGCGACATTGTCCTTTCATGCGCAGCGGAGATTTACACAAAAAAGGGTGAAACAAGTATCGATGGTTTTGATTTGACCTTTGCGACAAATCACATAGGCTTGCAAGCATTGCTAGAAGAAATCGAAAAGAGACAACTCTATCCTTCTAGGGTGGTGGTGGTGGGAAGTAAACTCGAGCAGAACGGGCTTGTCGATCCAGGTATAGTGAGCAAGGAAAGGGGGATGAAATTGAACAATAGACCCGAGAGTGAATACACCGCCGTCAAGCACTACAGCGATACTAAACTGTGCAATCAAATGTTGACAACAGCACTTGCCGAGCGATGGCCTGGCACGAAAACTTTTAGTGTGTCGCCAGGAATGGTAGATACTGGATTATGGCGAAATTTTCCGCCGTGGTTCCAAGTTTTGACTTGGCCGATACGAAAGATTGCTCTGAGGACGCCCGAAGATGCTTCACTTGGTGTTGTGTATGCATGTGCTAGCGAGGAAGCTGGTAAGGAAGAAAGTGGAACATTCTTTGTAGATGGACGCATTGAGCTAGCAAGTGAGATCAGCAGAGATTCGAAGAAAGCTAGAAAGCTTTGGGAGGTCGTTAGTGAATTAATACGAGAGCGAGGACTCAAATAGCACATACTATGATGTTGCTGCGTTTGAATTCATTTTCTTTAGAGATCAAGCTTTTCTCCATCACGTGTACACTAACAAACCTTTACTTCAACCAAGCAACTTGGAATGAAGCAAATTTTAGAACGATAAGTACCTTACTAATGGATACTGCGGGTTTCAAGCCCTAAAATAAATACAGTTTCCTTTTTCTTCAAATAAGGCAAAAAGAAATTACTTTATTAGTGAAAACGGGAACTTTATCCTCTAACTAGATCCAAGAAGTGGTGTAATAAATCGGCATGTCGGAAGTAGAAGATTTTTGGACTTTTTACCATGCAACATCATTCGTCCAGTACACACTGACGGCGACTTTCGATGCCGCTTCCTTCTCTACTTGTTCGGTCTCAATAAGCCAATCCATTAGTCTATCGTAGTAATCGCTGGACATGCTGTTGTCGTTGGGGAAGGCAGGCAATGTCGCTGTCATTGTTGCTTCCATGACTTTTTCTTTATTTTCGTCTACCTCATTGTCATTTTCATCTTTCTCAGCAATAAATTCCTTGTAATATTTTCTTGCCAGGTCAGGATGTTGGTGAATAATCCCGGTAGCTCTTCGCATTGCAAGAACAAGCTGACGGAATGCGACTTTCAACTCTTGAAATCGCTGAGGTGTAGTCATGAGGACGAGTTGACAAAAGTCCGGGACTCCCCATTCCTTGAGAGAGAAGAAATCGACATCGTTCATTCCACGGGCCTTCGCTTCGGGGATCTCAAAGTTCCAGAATATAAGAGTTGCAAGATCGGCTTTTCCGGACTCGATTGCATCCGTATGATAGAAACTACCATTGTATTTTCCATATGATTGAATGTCACAATCCATCTTGCCATCCGCCTTCACCATCGTATTTACAATGGCAGGCCCTCCGGGACCTGGAGAGCCAGGATACGAAATCGTTTTTCCACACATGTCACGAGGACGCTCAATGCCTGACTTGCTTTTATCAAACATCACGCCACCGTCCGTGTGAAGGAATCTGGAAAACCCCAAAACCGGCTTCCCTTTAGCCGCGTCCTGGGCGAGGTGAAGCGGCTCTGTTACCGCCACGTCCAATCGTCCGGCTAAGATTTCCTCCTCGGCTTCCCAATGGTCAGCTGGCTCCACCAGCTCTACATCAAGGCCGAATAGATCAAATATACCGTGTCTCTTGGCAACAATTAGTGGAAGATGATCTGGATTCACGAACCACTCGAGACCGAGACGAATCTTGGTGACATCTTGTTGTTCGCATTGCTCTGTTGATGCGGTTGCGCTGCATGACTTTTCAGTGTTCTTTTTCTCTTCAGCGAAGATAGTACGGTGCTGGCTCTGAAATAATAGTAAGAAAGCAAAAATCCGCATATGCGATAGCAGAGTAGTTGCTGTAAAAGGTTTGGCCATGGTATTCTGATGTAACAACAAATCTGAAATCTAACATCCAAAATTGTATCGATGCAACAGGAGCGGCTGCTAGGATATTATTTTTGGATCAAATCCAGTCAAAAAACAGCCCAAGATTTTGTGGTTCAGGCCGTGTTGCTGATTCCCGTGCTTCCCAGGTCGGTGCGGCAAATTTCATATTCAAGGAACTATTTAAGGTCTTTTCTTTTGGTGATGGTTGATGCACTAATTGATGAGTTATGACACTTACTATTCACGAGAACATAATTTATTTTAAACAAGTGCATGATACTGCTAGCTGGTCGACTTCAGTTGCAGGTCGCCACCAAGGCGAGCGTCATTTTGACTTGAACTTTCCATGTTTTACAAATTACTCTATTCTACTTCACAAGGTTTCGTTGGAATGAAATTACCTTATGTATCGTCATTGGCGCTGTCCTCCTTGGCATCAGCTTTGACAGAATCGTTTCCTTCGTTTTTCTTTGGACTTCCATCAGATATTTCAATTTTGGAAAATAATTTATCAAGATCCTCTGCATCACTATCCTGATCCACTTTATTTTGTTTTTCGTCTGTTGCTACTGTATCTGGCCCAACTGTCCAACCGAGTAGATCTATCAGTTTTTTGACACTTGAGTCGCAGTCCCCGGGTACAAACATGTCTTTACCCTTTCGAATTTTCATTACTAATTCTCTGTTGAAGAGAACTCTCTTGCATTTAACCATATTTGGAATTTCAGACACAGGTGCCACTTTCAGTGAGGTTCCCATCACTAGCAACAAATCTGCCTTTGGGATATCCTTCTTGAGCAGTTTGAAGAATTTTCCTGGTAGTCCTTCCCCGAAGAAGACTATATCCGGTTTGACGTTCCCCCCACAATAATCACATATTGGTGTAGTACGATCGTTTACAATTGTTTCTTTGACTTTCTTCGCATCTGCGGGATGGTTGCAGTCAATACAAGACGCTGTTCGAAAATGCCCATGGCATTCCACGAGCTTTTCGTCTGGAATCCCGGCAAGAAATTCCAATCCGTCAATATTCTGGGAATAAATACGGAGTAACAATCCCTTATCTGCAAGGACTTTTAAAAAATGATGCGTCAGAGTTGGTTGATACTTAATACCTGGCCATAATTCGTGGGCTAAAGACACGAACGCCCCGGGGCGTTTCCGGTAATAGTTGATTTCGAAAATCGCTTCCGGATACGGGAGGTCATACTTTCGAAGATTGTCATATAGGCCTGTCCCCGGTGTCCGAAAGTCGGGAATTCCAGCTCCTAAGATTGTAAATTTTGTCGTGATGTAGAAAGAATAATTTTGAAAGCAAATTATAAGTGTTCGTTCATTTCACTCCTCCGTGTTATGATGATCAATACCAACATTGAAACCGATCATTCGAAAATTAGATAAATCGTACCTGTTGATATTCCTGCTCCACATAGAACGAGAATATTCTTAGCTTCGCCAATCAGTTCTGCGAGTTTCTCGAGTTCTTTCATCTTTTCGTTGTTTGTTCCCTAGTTCCGTATACAAAATCTGCTCACCTTCCAAAGTAAACAAATGGCATTAATACGATCAATACGTCTATTTTTCGATTGTCTTCTACGAGGGAGTCAGTCGTTGAGCTATTATTCCTAGAGTTGAGCCCAAGAGAAGTTTTGAAAGTTGTGCGACACTTCCAAAATTAAAATGTCAACAACGGTGAACGTTGTCTTCATCTTAAAAACCTAAGTAAGTACCGGGACTGACACTCGTGACTACCCGGACCGACTCACAGCCCCTCATCGAAGTGCATTGCGCGTAACCTGTTTCTCAAATCTAGTTACTTTTCGTAGCAATTGTCTCCTCGGCATGCCCTTGGCTCTCAGCATTTATTTTCTAGAACTGAAAGGCATCCGAAAAGTAACTGGTTTGTGATTCCCCGAGCTATAATCTCGATCTTAAAGTTTAATACGAAGTAATGGAGAACGCATACTTGTCAGAAGGAGTTGAGGTCGAAAAGGTACGAAGACTTGTACCACATTTTTTCTCCCATTTGGCGCAATGTACCATGCCGTCGTAGCTTTCTCCTTCGTATTTTCTCATATATTTCTTTTGTCTATTCACCTCAATTATATGTTGTTCAATAACACAAATGTTTGATTCCGCGGAAATAATACTCATTATTAATTCTCAACTGACAACCAAAATGATCATGTCCGGAAATGACACTCAACAATCCATGTGCTACTTTCTTGCATCTCTTACTCATCGGTTCAGGGCTCCAATGCCCGATTATCCTCCCTGATCGGGGCAATGGCCATTTCCGACTTAGTAAAAACCACGCTTGGTCCAAAGGGCATGGACAAAATTTTACAGTCGATTGACCCAAACGACCAATCGATTTCGGTTACTAATGACGGAGCCACCATTTTGAGCAAAGTTCCACTGGACAATGCAGCCGCAAAAGTCTTGGTGGATATCGCGAGAGTTCAGGATCAAGAGGTGGGAGATGGCACCACAAGTGTTGCGGTGTTTTGTGGAGAACTATTGAGAGAGGCCGAGCAAATGCTCCTACAGGCACGAATCCATCCCCAAACCATCTGCGCGGGATGGAGACTTGCGACCAAGGTCGCCCGGGAAACTCTGGAAGGATGTGCAACCGACGGTGTAACCGATGATGATTTAATGAAAATTGCCTCGACCACACTTTCTAGCAAACTGGTCAACAGCGAAAAGGAGCACTTTGCGAAACTTTGCGTATCGGCCGTGAAAAGACTCGAAGGCAGTGGTAATCTTGACCACATTCAAATCATTAAGCTTCCGGGTGGATCGCTCCGCAGTTCTTATCTAGAAGAGGGATTCCTTCTGGAGAAATCGATTGGTGTTGGCCAGCCCAAACGCCTCGAAAATTGCAAAATTTTGTTGGCAAACTCAAGCATGGATACGGACAAAATTAAAATATACGGTTCCCGCGTGCAGGTTGACTCCCTCAATAAGGTTGCCGAAATCGAACAGGCTGAAAGACTTAAGATGAAACGCAAAGTCGACAAGATCATCGCTCATGGGTGCAATGTTTTCATCAATAGGCAGCTTATTTACAATTACCCAGAATCGCTCTTTGCAGCTAATGGTGTGATGGCTATTGAACACGCAGATTTTGACGGTATTGAACGATTGGCGGCTGTTACAGGCGGAGAAGTTTGCAGTACATTTGACAACCCCGACAAAGTTCAATTGGGCTACTGTGATGTCTTGGAGGAGGTGAGTGCTTCACGTTGTTTGCAATGAAATCATATACCTGTGTTGATTGGTGTGATGGAAACTTCATTTCGTCGCCATATTGTCCGAATGTTATCTTACGCGACTATTTTTTTTATTTTTTTCCCAATAGGTCATGATAGGTGAAACCAAGGTCCTTAGACTCGGAGGCTGTAAATCTGGGGCTGCATGTACGATCGTCTTGCGGGGAAGCAGTAACCACATTATTGATGAGGCTGAAAGATCGATCCACGACGCTCTCTGTATCTTGGCAGCCACTATTAAGCATCCAAAGCGGATCTTTGGTGGAGGAAATACGGAGGTTGCCATGGCCCAAGCTATTGACAAGGCCGCCAAGGAAACTCCAGGGAAGAAGGCCATTGCCATGTCCTCTTTTGCGAAGGCACTCTTGCAGCTTCCTATGACCGTGGCGGACAATGGTGGGTATGATGCAGCTGAACTTGTTACTCAACTTCGTGCCGCCCATGCTGCGGGCAATTCTAGCAGTGGATTGAACATGAACGACGGATCAATCGGTGATATGGAGGAATTGGGAATAATGGAATCATTCAAGAGCAAGTTGCAGGTCCTGACGAGCGCCGCCGAGGCGGCTGAAATGTTGTTGCGGGTGGATGATATCATCAAATGTGCACCCCGACGACGCGAAGAAATGATGTAAACACTAACTAAGAACCATTATTAAAATACTTCACTGCCTGCGAAAGCGTATTCTAGAGGGAGGACAAACAATTTGTTACAGAACTATTTTCCATATTAGTCAATTTATTCCATTCCCGCTGGACCAAACAAGCCGTCACGTTTTCTTGATAGAGCAAGGACTTTGAACTTAACTCCCATATGTTCGGGCTTGACCAGGTAGTCGAAGGCATCGGCAAATGCCTGTGCTTGTTCCTCTGTCGTCTCTTCCTTTTCGATTACATTCATGGTGAGTTGTGCTATACCCATTTTCATGAGAAATTCTCCCTGTGCAACAGGACCAAATGCATGGATCGACGATGGTACTATTTTGGCATCATCGTTGTCGGTGGATCTGTCTTTGTTTCTCTTGAAGGCGTCCACTGAAAGACAATTCTTCAAAGCAAAGAAATCAACATCAGCGGTGACATCGACTTGACCGGGTCGCGAGGTCAGTGGGACTTGTTGTTGGCGAGAAAAGGCGCGGAGTGTGTCCGCCGTTCCTTCTTCTCCGTAGTCTATGATTAATGCTGCACCTTGGCTTTCTTCCAGGAGTTTTGCGACATCTTGGATGAGGAATAAAGCATCGGGGCAAATTTCGACAACAGTCCCCTCAGGAAAATGCTTGTATTGATCATAATTTGAAGAAAGCAACAATTCCACGGCTGGGGTGACATTAGGCGCCAAAACCTGGCGTAGCCGGGGAATAAGACGTTTTTCGGAAGACCCGGCGTCGTTGATGTCACTATGTATAGGTGTAGGAATCGGGTCACCCGTTTCGTCGGCCTCTTCACCCGAAACGACATCGATCATCCGTTCTCGCCAGCCGTCATCGGTTTTCTGAAATTGATGAACTGGTAATGCATCTAGAAATTCTTGCATGATAACCATCGTCGGTATAGTCTTGTCGCGCTTTGATTGAAAGGACGAAAAATCATCATGCCATTCGATTCGTATCGTGTTGACGTATGACTCTTCGACCTGATCGCCCGATTTTTCTGCATCTTTATCATCTTTGTTGCCGAGTGAATCATCACTAAACTCCAGTCGGACCAAGTGACCCAGTGCGTTCTTCAATGTCTTCTTCTGTTCTTGCCGCAAGTCTCGCGAAGCTTCCACTAAATGAACAGTGCGAATCGATTGCCCAAAATCAATGAGTTTGGACGAATGCGCCAATTCCAATAAATCAGCCATGAGAGTCCCTCGTCCCGGGCCGAATTCAACGAATTGTATATTTGAGGGTTTTCCCAGAGGCTCCTGTTGCCAAACTGCCATGAACCAAACACATAAAGAATGCCCAAATACACTCGATAGTTCTGGTGCTGTCACAAAGTCGCCGCCACGACCGAAAATATTAGATCGCCCAGATTGATTAGAATTGGTATTGGTTTCTTCGTCGACATCATAATCGTCATTGTCCCAGTCGTCGTCATTATTATCTTCCTGACTTTCTTTTGAAGTATAGTATCCGTACAATGGATGTGTCAATGCGTGACGCATGTACTCAGCGGTCGAAATGGGTTGTCCAGACACTCCAATACGTTGCATGAGAAAATCTGATAACGGAGTCGCTGCCTCGTAACCCTTCCAGTCTTTTGGCGCGTGCGGCAAATGAATGGTAGGATCGAACATTGAATCTCGGTCGATGACAAAACCATCGTCATCTTGATCGTTCAATTCGTTCCGGTTCTTCTGGCCAGCAATTGTGCTGCTGTTACGGAGTAGCAGACCGCTTGGATTTCCTCCGAGTGTCTTCGGGTTCAAATTAGCATTTGTTGGTGGGATCATTTTATTCGGTTCCCAAGTCATGGCGCTGTTTCCAACCGAGTTGGTATCGCCGCTGTAGTTTTCAGATAGATCATATTTTTCCAAGTAATCATCGAGACTAGGTCGTAGCTGCAACTTCGACAATCCTGCTTTCTCATCAAATGTTCCATTGGAATATGATATTGGGTCGGAGATGGTTCTACAACCCGAGAGTGCAGAAAAGGGATCGTTGCTGCGTTCTTTCTGAGAGGAGGTTGACGGCCCGATGGTGGATGAGGTCGCTATTGAATTTTGGTTTCTCTGCCGGCGCATGGCTTGTCTTTTGTTTTTCTTTGATCCACCAGAACTCATCAGCCTGTGCGGATTTCTCGTCCACGGAGAGATTTCGGTCATTGCCACTGATCCTGTCATGCCGCGAGTGAACAAACGCTGCGATGGACCAATCATGATATTGAATATTGTTATCGCAAAATTGAAAATTGTTTCGAGTTTCTTTTAGTCTTCGAACTACGAAATTTCTGTCAATAGTCTTGGAGCTATAAATATTGTGTGGTAGATTTCAATTGAGATTACAAATGACGTGATGCCCATCAGAAAGGTAGTCTTCCGAAGTCGACGAGTTGGAGTTTTACTGAACTTCTGGCGACAGCAAATTAGTGACTGACTCATCACACTATTCACGCATGAAGGGCTAATCTGGTGTTCAACCTAAAACTCAAAGGAAAAATTGTTGCGATGGATAGAAGTAGTGTATTGCATTTGAAGTGATTATTTACAATCGTTGGCAACAATAATCTCAAGCATTTGATTTTAAGCAACGGTCTAGGATTGGAAGATATTAAAATTAAAGATTTCCTCTTCCGTAAATTATTTTTTTCCAAAAAGAAGAGATAATTGAAGCCGAAGAATAATGGTGTAATTGGCTTCACCATGTGAATTTTGCTTGTCACGTTAACTGCGGTTTCTTAATTTTGAACATGGTGCGGATATCTACCTGCTTTTTTGCGTTGGATTGCTCTTCGATTCTGTTTGCTTCTCGCAGCTTTAAGCGCTTGTGAAGTTTTTCCGTCTCACCTATACACGAAGAT
>Ga0115013_10001306_pt1 | contig 14571 bp, 13 predicted proteins | sample SouAtlMetagenome_2_FD_88686 | JGI IMG/M metagenome (GOLD analysis project Ga0115013, IMG submission 88686) | Marine eukaryotic phytoplankton communities from Atlantic Ocean - South Atlantic ANT15 Metagenome | ecosystem: Environmental > Aquatic > Marine > Oceanic | place: South Atlantic Ocean...
ATCAATACCTGACCAATCTTTTTCTCTGATAAGAGAAAGAAATGCGTTTAAATTCACACCTGAAGAAAAGTGCTGTGCATCATTATGTACTATAATACCATCACCGTGGTCATTACATGCAGCATTAACAACATCCATTGAAAAGTTATCTAAAGTATTAGCTTTTGAATGAAATTCTATTAATCTATATTTATCATTTATACTGAACAGACTGGCAGACTGATTTTCAAAAATTGGCTTAAGTTTTTTTCTTTCCAAGTGAAATCTTATAGCTTTATTTGGTAAAATTATTGGCTGCAATTCATATTTATTTTTAGAGCTTTTGGAATAGTTGCTAACTAAAAGATTATCATTTTCAACTCTATAAAATGGGAAGCAATCAAATGAACTTGGGGTATTGAGCCCATTTTCTTTGAAGAGTTCTATGACAATGTTTTTTCCTAATGCATCAATAATTTCAAATGGTCCTCTAATCCAATTAAAACCCAATTTCATTGCATCATCAATATCTTGAGGTGATGAAGTTATTTCTGGGATTAAAGATGCAGCATAATGCAAAATTCTACCTAAAACATTTCTACAAAATTTCGTATATTTTCTTTCAGATGTTTCATCTGAATTATTGTTAATTAAATGAAAAAGAGTTTCCTCCCCCTTTTCTAGTAATTCAGCTGAAACTTTAGCTTTATGATTAATTTCTTCGCTTTTTGGTATAATTTTATTGTTATAAATATCTATGTAAAAGTTTTGGTCATTTTCTCCTGATCTATAAAAGCCACCCTTGCCTTTATTTCCTGTAAAACCATTATCAATCATTTCTTTTATTAGTTTTGCTGTTGGAATATTACTGGCACCAACTTTATGAAAGCTATCATTCTTAGGTAGAATTGTTCCCAAAGTATCAACTACGTCAGACATTAGATCTATTCCAATTAAATCATAAAGACCAAAAATTCCTGTTTTAGGGATGCCCATCGGTCGTCCCATTAAAGAGTCTGCCTCTTCAACTGTTAAATTTAGTTTAAATGCTTCGTCCATTCCAACTTGAAGGGCGTAAACACCAACTCTGTTTCCTAAAAATCCTGGGGTGTCATTACACGACACAACACCCTTACCTAAAATTCTGTCATTATACTCAGCTAGTTTCTTAATTATCTTTGGATCAGTATGTTCACCCCTAACAAGCTCTAGTAATCTCATAAACCTAACGGGGTTAAAATAATGTGTTATAGCAAATCTCTCTTTAAAAGATTGTGGCATGTCCTCAACTAATAATTTTATTGGTATCGTAGAGGTGTTTGAAGTAATGACACAGCTTTCATCAACCACGCCATCTATCTTTTTATATAACTCTTTTTTAATTTCTAGTCTTTCAACAACAGCTTCAATTATTAAATCGCATTTGGATAATTTGTGAAAGTCATCTCGAATATTGCCAACATGTATTAATTTTGACTTATTTTTATGCATTAATGCAGGAGGGTCAGATTTAATTAACCTTTTTACAGCTTCCTCTGTAATGCTATTGGGTTCACTGCCTGGTATATCTAATAACAAAACTTCTTGATTAGAATTTGCAATTTGTCCTGCAATTCCACTACCCATTGTACCAGCGCCTATTACAGCAATATTTTTAAATGGAGCATTTTTTGACATTCATTAACTCTTTAAGAAAAATTAAATTTATAGCTTATTTATTAATATTTTATATAAAAATCAATTAATTGTTAGTTGTCCATAACGGGCTTTACTTTTTCAATGGCCTCTTTTAAATTTTTTTCTAATTCTTTTTGTTTGGTATTAAATCTATGAGATGGAACTGGTATTGAAATAGAATATATTTCATTTCCAATTATAAATGATGAGCCAACTGCTGAGATACCATCATTATTTTCATCAAAGTCATAAGCTATACCATTAATGCCTGCTTTTGCAATTTCATCTTCTAGCTTCTTAGTATTTTTCCTTCTTGAAACCTGATCTTCGTTCATTAATAAAATTTTAACCTTATCTACATCAAGTAAAGATAATGCTGATTTACCACTTGCTGTTGTAGACATAGGAAGTTTCAGTCCTATCTTTGAGTTAACTCCAAGTCTATATGTACCTAAAACCCTATCAAGCAATAACATGTGATTATCTTTCAATATTGACAGATCGACAGTTTCTTTTGTTTTATTAGAAAGGGAATTTATTATTGGGCTTAATGACCGCACTACATCATCATTTGTTGAAGCTGCAAGTTTATAGATTTCATCACCAATAGAAATACCTTTTTGACTAGATTGTGACAAAAAATTTTCATTTATTAACGAGTTAACAATTCTTTGTACTGTAGATCTCGGCAAGCCCGTAATTTTAGCAATTTTTCCAAGACTAATTTTTACATCTTTTTCTTTTTTGATGATTTTCAGTATCTGAAAAGCTCTATTTAAAACTTGTATATTATTATTAGTTTTATCCATTCCAACTTTTTAAATTATTCTTGTCATTAAATTAAAAACGCCATATAGTAATACATGTGTATCAAATTGTGGTACACTTTAAAAGATAAATATTAATATTTGTGGAGGTTAAGTTGACAGTGAATATTCGAGGGATCGATTTCCAAGAAAATACAAATAATGATATGGGAATAGAATTTTATAATTTATCTCATAGATTTGGATATCAGTGTCCAAACTGGCCATATTTTAGAGATGTTAGGATTGAAAGAATGCACTATATGGCAAAGTCAGGTGTTCTTTCTCAAACGCTTACAACAACTATGCATGTAACAACTCATATCGACGCACCTGCCCACGTGGTTCAGTCGACACCTTTTATTGATGAAGTACCTCTACCTCATTTTTTTGGTTCTGGTCTTGTAGTTTCAATTCCCAAGAAAAAGTGGGAACAAATCACAGGTGATGATTTAGAAAAAGCCTGTGGTCACGCAATTAGAAAAAATGATGTCTTAATTCTAAATACAGGTTGGCATAAATACTATGAGGATGGTGACTATTTTCCATATTGTCCTGGTCTTGTGCCATCTGCAGCTGAGTGGATAATTGATAAAGGTATAAAAGTTATAGGTCATGATACTCAAGCTAATGACCACCCATTAGCTACAGCTATTGGTCCACAAAGAAATGGCCCTTTGCTACCACACTTAGCTGAGGAATATAAAGAATGGTCTGGAGGAATAGACTGGAAAGAGGCATTTCCAGTTTGGGAGCCCGTCCATAATATGATTTTCAAAGAAGGTATTCTAGGAATAGAGAATGTCGGTGGTGATCTTGATGCGGTTACTGGTAAGAGATGTACCTTTGCATTTTTCCCTTGGAACTGGGATAGGGGAGATGGTTGCATTATTCGACTAGTAGCAATGATAGACAAAAATCAATCTTACAGAATTGAGTCAGGGGAGAGCTTCTAATGTATGTTAAAGAATTAAAAGATACAGAACAATATGAAGCTCCAAACCATCAAAAATGCCATTCTGTGAGATTGGCAGGATTTGAAGAATATGGTCCAAAGAACTTTTGGGTTGGACATTCACAATTTCTGCCAGGTGGTGGTGCTGGACCTGATTCTTCACCTCTTGAAAAAGTATATGTAATTACTCAAGGAAGCCTAACTATCAAAGTTGATGGTGATACAAAAATTGCTAATCCTGGTGATACTGTTTTTATTCCAGGGGGCAAAGAGAGGGAAATAAGGAATGAAACTAACGAAGTGGTCATAATGCATGTAGTTATGCCTTATCCACCAAAAGATAGTTGAGGCGAATAAATGTTAGAAAATCCATATTCTTCGTTTGATATCAAAGGCAAAGTTGCATTGGTTGTTGGTGCTACTGGAGCTTTTGGAAGTGTAGCTGCAAAAACTTTTGCTGGTGCAGGATGTAAAGTAATTTTAACAGGCGGTAACAAAAAAGCCTTAGAAGAGGTCTCTAGTGAAATTAGTTCTTCTAAATGTGAGCATATTATTATTAACTCTCGCCCATCTTCTGAAGAAAACTGTAATTTAATCGTCCAAAAGGCTGTTAATAATTTTGGTAGAATTGATATATTGGTAGTTGCTTCAGGTATAAACAAGGTTTCCAAAGTAGAAGATATGCCACCTGAAACTTTTACTTCAGTAATGGATGTAAATGTTACTCAGTCATGGCTTATGGCAAGAGAAGTTACTAAACAAATGAAAGTGCAAGGTGATGGAGGAAAGATTGTATTAGTATCCTCAGCTAGAGGCTTGCTTGGTCATCCAGCTGGTTACACAGCGTATTGTGCCTCAAAATCTGCAATAGACGGTATTACAAAAGCATTAGGCTGTGAGTTAGGAGACTCAGGAATAACAGTAAATGCAATAGCCCCAACGGTATTTCGTTCACCTCTAACAGCATGGATGTTTGAAGATACCCCCGAAGCAGAAAAAGTAAGATCTGGATTTATTACTCGAGTACCTAAAGGTCGGCTTGGTGAACCAGAGGATTTAGCGGGACCACTGCTATTTTTATCATCAAAAGCATCAGATTTTTATACTGGTCATATTTTATATGCTGATGGAGGATATACTGCAGGATAAATATGATAAATAATGTAACAATCATAGGTTCAGGTTTAATGGGTCATGGAATAGCTCTTAAATTTGCACAATTCGGATTTGGAGTAACTGTTTTTGATCCTAATGAAGGTTCATTAAACACATTATTTGACAGAATAAATAGAAGCTTATCTCAAATGTCCGTTCCAGCTTCTAAAATAAAGAAAATTCTTTCCTCTATTACAAAGTCTAGTAAACTTTTAGAATCAGTGCAAACAGCTGAGCTTATAATTGAAGCAGTTCCAGAAAAATTAGAATTAAAACAAAAAATTTTTAGAGAAATTGAAACTTTATCAAATTCAAAATGTATTTTTGCTTCTAATACTTCAGTAATTCCAATTACTAAAATTGTTGAAAAAATGCATGATAAAAGCAGAGCATTGGGTACACATTGGTGGAACCCGCCACATTTAATTCCTCTTGTTGAAGTTATTAGAACAAAATGGACGGATGAAAAGCATATATTAAAGACAATAGATGTTTTAAATAAAATTGATAAAACACCTGTGCGTGTTGAAAAAGACGTGCCTGGATTCATTGGAAATAGGCTGCAACACGCATTATGGAGGGAAGCTATCAGTCTTGTGGAAAATGGAGTTTGTGACGCTAAATCTGTTGATACTGTAATTAAATCAAGTTTTGGAAGAAGACTATCAGTCTTGGGACCTTTGGAAAATGCTGATTTAGTAGGAACGGATCTAACATTAGATGTTCATGAAAATGTTCTATATGACTTAGAAAGTAGTAACAAGCCTTCAAAACTCTTGAAAAATCTTGTTAAGAGTGGAAAACTTGGAATGAAGAGTGGGGAGGGTTTCCAGCGATGGGACAATAAAGATTTAGAACAAATTAAATTAAAAATAAGTAAATTTCTATCAGAATTAGAAAAAATTATTTAACCAACATGGAGGGAACAATGAAGTTAAATAAACTAAGAAAAGATTTTTCTAGGAGAAAAATCTTAATTGGAGGTGGGGCAGCTTTAGCAGCACCAGCAATACTTTCAGTAACTAGAGCATATGCTGCAAATCCAAAACTAAAAGTGGGTTTTGTCAGTCCTAAGACAGGTCCGTTAGGAGGCTTTGCTGAAGCTGATGACTATGTTGTTAGCGCTATTCAAAAAGTTTTTAGTGCTGGGCTATCAAATAATGGAAAGACTTATGAGGTTGAAATTATTTCAAAGGACTCTCAGTCTAATCCAAATCGTGCGGCAGAGGTAGCAAGTGATTTAATTTTACGTGATGAGGTTGACATAATATTAGCTCAAGCCACACCCGACACTACCAACCCTGTAGCTGATCAGGCCGAGATAAACGAAGTGCCATGTATCACTACTAATTGCCCTTGGCAACCGTACTTCTTTGGAAGAAATGGGAATCCTGCAAAAGGATTTGATTATACATATCATTTTTTCTGGGGTCTTGAAGATATTATTGCTGTTTTTACTGACTTATGGGGTTCAAGTGGTGTGGCAAAAAATGTTGGTGGACTTTTCCCAAATGATGCTGATGGAAATGCATGGGGCATCCAGAATTAGGATTGCCAAAGCCACTTTCTGAGATGGGCTATAATTTAGTGCACCCAGATCATTATCAACCGCTATCGGATGATTTTTCAGCCCAAATAAATGCATATAAAGAAGCTGGTTGTGAAATTGTTACTGGAGTGATGATACCACCAGATTTTGGAACCTTTTGGGCACAAGCGGCTCAACAAGGATTTAACCCAAAAGTTGTTACAATTGGAAAAGCTCTTCTCTTTCCATCATTTGTAAATTCTTTAGGTAATAGAGGAAATGGATTAACATCTGAAATATGGTGGACTCCGGACCATCCATTTTCAAGCAGTTTAACAGGAACAAAAGCGAAAGAACTTGGTAATGATTATGTTTCAAGCACTGGAAGAAAATGGAACCAAGGATTAGGTTTCCAACATGCTTTGTTTGAGGTTACTGCAGATGTAATTCAAAGATGTGCAGACTTAGATGATGTTTCGGCAGTAATGGCTTCTATAAGTTCTACAAATTTATCTACAATGGTAGGACAAGTTAATTGGTCAAATGGTCCAGTTAAGAATGTATCAAAAACGCCTTTAGTATCAGGTCAATGGCAAAAAGGTAATGATGGATTAGAATTAAAAATAACCAACAATTCTCATGCTCCTGCTATCCCAACAAACGGAAGCTTACAACTTCTTTAAAAATAAGAATACCAGCTTAATTTATAATTAAGCTGGTATTTTAAAAACATGCAAAATATTCTTGAAACTAAAAATTTATGTAAATCATTTGGTGCTGTTAGTGTTGCAGACAAACTAAATTTTAATATTTTAGAGAGTGAATCTGTAGGTATTATTGGGCCCAATGGAGCTGGTAAAACTTCATTATTTAATTTAATTACAGGCACTATTTCTCAGGATAATGGAAGTATATTTTATAAAGGTGCAAGTATTGATCATTTAAATCCATCTGATCGATGCCACAAAGGGATTTCCCGATCATTCCAAATACCACAACCATTTGGTGGTCTAAGTGTTTTTGAGAATGCCTTTGTTGCAGCAGCTCATGGTGCCCGTCTTGATACAAAAAAAGCAAATGAATTATGTATAGAAATTCTTGAACAAACTGGTTTATTAACTAAAGCCAATCAAATAGCTAATACATTAACTTTACTTGAAAGAAAAAGACTTGAGTTAGCAAGAGCGCTTTGTGCGAAACCAAACATTTTGTTGTTGGATGAAATTGCTGGTGGGTTAACCGAGACTGAATGCCAGTCCTTAATAAAAACAATAAATAAAATTAAATCAACAGGTATTACTATTATTTGGATAGAGCATATTGTCCACGCTTTACTCTCTGTTGTTGATAGATTGATTGTAATTAATTTTGGAGCAAAAATAGCTGACGGAAATCCAAAAAAAATAATGTCAAGCAAAGAAGTGAAAGAGATATATATAGGAATTGAAGCAGATGCCTAGAAAAATTTTAGAAACGAAGAAACTAAATGCTTTTTATGGTGATTTTCAAGCTCTTTTTGAGGTTTCAATTGATTTATTTGAAGGGGAAATAGTCTCAATAATTGGAGCTAATGGTGCAGGAAAATCAACTTTTATGAGGTCTGTAACAGGTCTAATAGATAAAGTAGATAATGAAATAAATTTTAATGGTTTATCAATTAAAAACCTTAGGGCTGATGAGATAGCTCAAAAAGGTATAGCAATGGTTCCAGAGGGTAGAAAATTATTCCCTTCTTTAACAGTTGAAGAAAATCTTTTAATCGGAAGTCAAACAAAAAGAAGTGGACCTTGGAAATTGAGTTCAGTTTATGAATTTTTTCCAGATTTATATGATAAGAAAAATATACCTAGTAACTTGCTGTCAGGTGGCCAACAACAAATGGCTGCAATAGGAAGAGCATTAATGTCAAATCCAGAAGTAATATTATTTGATGAAATTAGTTTAGGATTGGCTCCAATAATTATAAAAAATATTTATCAAAACTTACCATTGGTTATTAAAGATGGAATGAGTGCCATAGTTGTTGAACAGGACATTAATAAAGCTATAGAAATTTCAGATCGAGTGTATTGTTTGCAAGAGGGGAGAATTGCTCTTACGGGTGGATCAAAAAAATTGACTAGAGAGGAAATAAGCAAAGCTTATTTTGGTATGTAATAGATGGATTGGGTTAATTCAATTATTCAAGGTGTTTTGGTAGGAGGTCTATACGCTTTATTTGCAGCTGGTCTATCTCTGATATTTGGTGTGATGAGACTCGTTAACATTGCACATGGTGATCTTATAATATTATCTGCTTTTTTAGGTTTAACAGTATCTACGAGTTTAGATTTAAATCCATTTCTAAGTTTAATAATTGTGATACCTGCAATGGCAATTTTGGGATACCTTCTTCAAAGAGGAATATTAAACAAAACTTTAGGTAATGATATCCTTCCCCCTTTACTTGTAACATTTGGTCTTTCAGTGATTATTCAAAATAGTCTTCTAGAATTATATACTGCTGATCCTCAAAAAATGAATGCTGGGAACATTGAAGTTGCAAGTTTAAGTTTGCCTGGCGGTCTAAACATAGGATGGTATCCTCTAATAATGTTTATTATTTCCATATTAATTATTGGAATATTACAATTTATTTTTTATAAAACTTCGTTGGGCAGAGCATTTCGTGCAACATCAGATGATCAAGAAATAGCTCAACTTATGGGTCTTAGTAAAAATCATATTTTTGGGTTAGCTATGGCTATCTCAATGGTTGTGGTTGCTATTGCTGGAATTTTTCTTGGGGTTAGAACAAGTTTTGATCCAGCTGCTGGACCAGGCAGACTAATTTTTGGATTTGAAGCTGTAATAATTGGAGGACTTGGTAATTTATGGGGAACTCTAATAGGCGGAATTATTTTAGGAGTAAGTCAAAATATTGGTGCAAAAATTAATCCAGGTTGGCAAATTCTTGCAGGGCACATTGCTTTTCTAGTTGTGTTAGCTGTTAGGCCCAAAGGTCTGTTCCATAGGATGGATGGTTAATGAAAACAGAATACAAAGTTATTCAATCCTCAAATGCTAGTAAGTTCAGTTCGATGATTGCTCTATTTATTATCATTTGTTTGTTCTTAGCACCATGGTGGGCAGGAAGAGCAGACATTAGATTAATGAGTGAAATTTTTCTTTATCTATCTTTAGCAAGTCTTTGGAACTTGTTAGCAGGATATTGTGGCCTAGTTTCAGTTGGTCAGCAAGCTTTTGTTGGTTTCGGTGGCTACCTGCTTTTTGCATTAACTATTTTTTCAGGTTTAAACCCTTTAATTGCTATTCCAATTACAGGTCTATTTGGTGCTTTGATAAGTTTCCCAATCGCTTTTTTAATTTTCAGGCTTAGAGGTGCATATTTTGCAATAGGGACTTGGGTAGTTGCTGAAGTATTTCGGCTATCTTTTGCGCAAATTCAATCCCTAGGAGGTGGTTCAGGTTCAAGTTTACCAGTTGCAATAGTCAAATCCATTGCCTCAAGTAAAGCGATGAGAGAATCCTTAATATACTGGATGATACTTTCCCTAACAGTTTTTATTTTATTGTCAGTATACTTTATTCTTAGATCTCGAAGAGGCATTGCCTTAATTGCTATAAGAGATAACGAACTAGCTTCAGAAAGCTTAGGTATAAATATAACTAAATCAAAGTTATTTGTTTATATTGTAACATCTGGATTAACAACAGTTATTGGAGCTTTAATTTTCTTGCAAAAATTAAGGATTTCACCTGATGCAGCTTTCAACGTTAATGACTGGACCGCATTTGTAATATTCATCGTTGTAATAGGTGGGATAGGAACAATAGAGGGGCCTATAATAGGTGTATTAGTCTTTTTTGTTTTAAGAGAGACACTTTCTGACTTGGGATCAATATACTTAATTATGTTAGGTTTTGTAGCTATTTTTGTAATGATTAAAGCTCCAAAAGGTATTTGGGGTTATATCAGTAATACTTTCAAGATTGAATTATTCCCACTGAGTAGAAAATTAACAAAATTTAAAGGAGAGTGACATGCAATATTTTTCTGAGGAGCATTCAAGTGAAGTTGTAAAACAACAGTATAAAAACTGTAAAAACTTAAGGCTTAAACAAATAATGGAGAGCGCTATAAATCATCTTCATGAATTTATTAAAGAAGTTGAACCATCTCAAGAAGAGTGGATGTACATGATAGAGTATCTTACTAAAACAGGCCAGAAATGTGATGATAAAAGACAGGAATTTATTCTTTTATCTGATGTATTAGGGATTTCAGCACTTGTTGATACAATCAATAATCGTAAAACTTTAGAAGCTACTGAGTCTACAGTATTAGGACCTTTCCATGTTCAGAATGCTCCAAAAAGAGAGATGGGTGAAAACATAAACTATGATGGTAAAGGGGAGCCAGCATTTATATTTGGTTTAGTTAAAGACACAGATGGAAACCCAATTAATGGAGCAGAGATAGATGTATGGCAGGCCAATGAGGATGGTTTTTACGATATTCAGCAACCTGACGTGCAACCTGAAATGAATCTGAGAGGTGTATTTACTACTATTGAAGATGGTAAGTATTGGTTTAGATCAGTTAAACCAAAGTTTTATTCAATACCAACAGATGGTCCAGTGGGCGAAATGATTTTTGCAACTGGAAGACATCCTAATCGACCTGCTCATTTGCATTATATTGTAAGTGCGCCAGGATATAAGCCTGTTGTTACTCATGTGTTCGTTAAAGGGAGTGAGTACCTAGATTCTGATGCTGTATTTGGAGTAAAAGATAGTTTAATAAGTGAATACGTTCTAGTTGATGATGAAAGTAAAGCAAATGAACTTGATTTTAAATCACCGTATTATGAACTTGAATTTAATTTTGTTTTAGAAAAAAATTAAATTTAACTTGTTTTGAATTATTAAATTTTTAAATATTTAAGTATGAAAATTATATAAAATATTATTGGTTAATTGGAGATAAAGATGACTGAAATTAAAACTGATGTATTAATTGTTGGAACTGGACCTGCTGGATCGTCTTCAGCTGCTTTATTAAGTTCATATGGAATAAATAATGTTTTAATTAATAATTACAGCTGGTTGGCTGACACTCCAAGAGCTCACATAACTAACCAAAGAACAATGGAAGTTTTAAGGGACTTAGGAAAGAATGTAGAAAAAGAGGCTTATCTCCATGCTACCGAGCAGGATTTGATGGGAGAAAATATTTTTTGTACCTCATTAGCGGGTGAAGAACTTGGAAGAATGAAAAGCTGGGGTAAGCATCCAAACTCTCGAGCAGAACATTTGCTTTCTTCTCCATCATTTATGAATGATTTACCTCAAACTTTTATGGAACCTTTATTATTCAAAACAGCATGTTCAAGAGGAACTCAAGCAAGAATGTCGACTCAATATTTATCTCATAAGGAAGATAATGAAGGCGTTACATCGACATGTTTGGATAAATTAACAAACAAAGAAATTAAAATACGATCAAAATATTTAATTGGGGCAGATGGAGGTAATTCTAAAGTAGCTGAAAATATAGATCTTCCTTTTGAGGGTAAAATGGGTGTTGGAGGATCAATGAACATACTGTTTAGAGCAGATCTCTCAAAATATGTGTCTCATAGACCTTCAGTACTATATTGGGTTCTTCAACCTGGAGCTGATATTGGCGGTATTGGTATGGGCCTTGTCAGAATGATACGACCATGGAATGAGTGGCTCATCGTTTGGGGATATGATATCAATCAGCCTGCTCCAAAAGTTGACGAAAAATTTGCCACAAAGGTTGCCAGAGATTTGGTTGGTGATCAAAATCTTGATATTGATTTACTTTCTGTTTCAACTTGGACTGTAAATAATATGTATGCAAAAAAAATGTCTAAGGGAAGAGTATTTTGTGCTGGAGACGCAACGCATCGCCACCCACCTTCAAATGGATTAGGTTCTAATACTTCAATTCAGGATAGCTTTAATTTAGCATGGAAATTAGCATATGTTTTGAAAGGAAAAGCAGGTGAAGATATTCTTAAATCTTATTCCGATGAAAGGTCTCCAATTGCAAAACAAATTGTAACGAGAGCAAATCAATCTATAGCAGAGTTTGGACCTATTTTTGAAGCTCTAGGTCTTACAGATACGCAAGATCCTTTAAAAATGAAAAAAAATATGGATGAGCGGAAGTTAGATACAGCAAAGGCAGAAAAACAAAGAGAGGCTCTTAGGAAAGCTATTGCATTTAAAAAGTATGAATTTGATGCACATGGTGTTGAAATGAATCAAAGATATAAATCAAATGCAATTCTTGATGATGGCAATAATGAACCTAATTTTGAGAAAGATAAAGAGTTACACTATCAGCCAACGACTTACCCTGGGGCAAGAATTCCACATGCATGGGTTTATGATAATCTGGGCTTAAAACATTCTACTTTAGACTTATGTGGTAAAGGTAATTTCTCTGTATTTACTGGGATAGGTGGTCTGAACTGGATTAATGCTGCAAAGATCATTGAAAAGGATTTGGGGATATCAATTACTTGTAATGTCATTGGACCTGATCAAGATTATGAAGATCACGCAGGAGAATGGTCTGATATTAGAGAGATAAATGACGATGGAATAATTTTAGTGAGGCCAGATCAACATATTTGTTGGCGTTCTAAGAACATGCACTCGGATGCAGGTAAAAAACTTATGGATGTTATGAGAAAAATTTTACACAAAAGGTAAATAGTACTCTCTAATCTCATCAATACTTTTGTCTTGGAGACGTGTTGCCTCATCCTTTTTAATTTCAATAAAAGCATTACAAAACTTTTCCCCTATTTCTGATTTGAGAATTCTATCCTTATCAAGCGCACCTAGAGCCTTTGATAGACTAGAGGGAACATGTTTTGTGGCTCTTACATTTTCCATTCCATCTAAATCTTCAGCATTAGGTAATTTATATTTATTTTTGATTCCTAGTAAACTGGCTGTAAGAACGGATGATGTGACTATGTATGGGTTTCCTGCTCCGTCAGCAGTTCTATGCTCTATCCTTGCTGAATTAGAAGATGATGTTGAAGTTCTAATTGTAACCATTCTATGATCACCTGCCCAATTTGCCCAATATCCAGCCATTGATGCAGGTTGTAATCTATCATAACTATTTACAGTAGATGCTAATAAAGCAGATAATCCCTCATGGTGATTAATTAATCCAGCAATACAGTTATTTGCAAGATCAGATAATTTACCATCTTTTTCGATTACATTAATTTTACTTTTATCAGTAAAACTAAAATTAACATGTAATCCTGATCCACCTCTTTCAGGTATTGGTTTGGGCATAAAAGATAAAATTAAACCTTCTTGAAAAGCAACTTCTTTAGCCATAGTTTTGAAAAGGAATGCATTGTCGCATACCTTTAAAGCCTCATCAAATCCTAATGTTAACTCAAACTGCCCATTATCATATTCACCATTGATGCTTTCAACTGGTAACCCTATTTCTGATGCTTTTTCCCAAATTTTACCCATTAAATTTTTAGGGTCATTAGATGGGCCTGTTCCATAAACAAATGCACCTGGTGTATTATAAGGGATCCAAACTCCATCTTGATCTTGTTCAAAAACATAAGCTTCAAACTCAAGACCAACCATGGGATTAAGATCTATTTTTCTAAATTCTTGAATTACTTTTTTTAAATTAGTTCTAGCACACAACTCATAGTCTTTGCCTTCAAACTTCAAGTCTCCTAAAGCAATTTCAGTATTTTCTTGCCATGATTTATAACGATCTTTATCTAAAGAAAGTTTCATGTCTGGTATACCGTCGAATAATCCTGTGCCAGGAATATTGAGCAAGTCTCTGTCAAATGATACTGCAAGGGCGCAGGCAGCAAATCCAATATCACCACTTTTTGCTAAATCAGAAGGAATGTATTTACCTTTTGGTAAACCTAGGAAGTCACAAAATAATGCTCTTGTTCTAGTCATTTTATCGCCATTCAATTAAAAAAAATTTAAATAATGTAATAGGTAATTTGTTACCATTAATACTAAAGTGTCAATAAAGAAAATTTCATTCTATTCTTAATTTACTTTAACCTTTAAACTCTTAACACCACATATAAAATTTGACCTTGTCCATGTTGGTTCCGAAAGTGGTTTTATATAGTCAATTTTCTTTATTAATTCTTCTAAAAGAATTCTAACTTCCATTCTAGCAAGCCAAATTCCTAAACAAAAATGAACACCTCCTTGCCCAAATGAAATATGTGGATTTGGAGATCTCGAAATTATTGGGTCATGTGGGTTCTGAAATACATCTTTGTCACGATTTCCAGATACAAACCACAGTATTACTTTATCACCTTTTTTTATGTTTTTACCTCCAAAATTTATGTCAGAAGTTGCAGTTCTTCTAAAGTACATTGTTGGTGAGGCTAATCTGATAAATTCGTCTG
>Ga0115013_10001309_pt1 | contig 14543 bp, 10 predicted proteins | sample SouAtlMetagenome_2_FD_88686 | JGI IMG/M metagenome (GOLD analysis project Ga0115013, IMG submission 88686) | Marine eukaryotic phytoplankton communities from Atlantic Ocean - South Atlantic ANT15 Metagenome | ecosystem: Environmental > Aquatic > Marine > Oceanic | place: South Atlantic Ocean...
AGATCCAGCCCAACGCAGACACCATCCAAGCCCGCATAGAGGAGGCTCTTGCGCTTATCGCGAAAGTCCCTGTGCGTATTCATGGTTCTGGTCGCACCGATGCCGGGGTTCATTCAATCGGTCAGGTCGCTCATTTTGACGCTCCAGCCGAACTCACCATGAATCCAGTCAATTGGTTGGCAGCCTTGAACACCAAGTTACCTGCAACCATCAGGGTGCTGGAATGCGATGAGGTCCCCGCCGATTTTCATGCCCGGTTTTCAGCCTCCTCAAAGACATATACCTACGAGCTCTCTACCTCTCCGGTCCTCCCTCCCTTCCAAGCCAGCCGGGCGTGGCACCTCCCTCGACAGCTTGACCCTGTCACATTGGAACAGGCACTGGCGCTATTTGAGGGCAGACACGATTTCAAGGCATTCTCCGCCGTCCGGGGAAACGAAGATGAAGAAACAGACTATCGGAGAACTTTGAGCGAGTCCTCTCTGCGCCGTCTCCCGGAGGGCTATCTTCTCACCTTCACCGGGGAGGGATTCCTCTACAAAATGGTCCGGCTGCTCACCGGGGCTGCCGTCCAAACGGCTCAGGGATATTTTCGACTCGATGATCTGGCGAGCCTCCTCGACCAGGAGCCGGAGCTTCCACGAGGCAAATCGCCTCTTTGCGCACCCCCTGACGGACTCTCTTTGGTCGAGGTTCGCTACTGAGACAGCCGGCCCCTCCAAGGAGGGGCCGCTTACTCGTCTGAGAAACAACTACATAAGAAAGTAGGCAGGACCTAGAAGTAGGTCCGAAGAGCCAGCCACAAGGTAAGCGCGTCCACGTCCCCACCAGCCGTATCGAGGGTTTCCAACTCGATTCCAGTCATGATCTTGGCGTTGTGGCCACAGGCATAGTAATTCAGTCCAGCATAAATACTGTGATGCTGATCGCCACGGCCGCCGCCGACATCCGCGTCATGGTTCCTTCTAAGATAGCGGGAATTGGTCGCAATTCCCTCTGCCTCATCTGCTCCCTGGTAGGAGTAACGCACAACGGCCTCGATTTTATCGGTGAGGTCCCGGGACGCCATTGCCACGAAGCCCCAGAAATTCCCGCCTCGCTCGCCTGCTCCGTCATCACCATTATCTCCGAGGGTTCCCTGGAGAAGAATATCCCATCCGTTTTTCTCGGTGAGGTAGGCTAACGCGACAGCCCACTCATAAAGGCCAACTTCGTTATCAGGCGTTCCGTGCGCGTCATTGTAGAGAAAGTCTGCGATAAGACTATCTCCGCTCTGAAGCTCCCAGCTGCCATTTGCATATAAGGCGAGACCATCTGTTTCGCCGGATAGCTCCGGGGTATCCTCGGTGCTGAAGACTCCGAGCGTTCCTGAGAAATTATCTTTGGATTTCTCGAGGGTGATCCCGGAGAGCCGTGCTGGATAGACCTTGTTGGCTACCGCGGATCTCTCAACGGTCTTGATCTTCTTCGACGAAGTATGGACTTCATTGCTCATGGTCACCTTATGGCGTCCCACGCTGACGTTCACTCCATCAAGTGCTCCACCACCGAGAAGAGCCCCTGCATCAAAAGAGACAAGCGCAACATCGAGGCTCTGGTATCCAAAATCACGGGACCCTCCCTTTGGCTTCCCGTCGCTCACGAAGTTGGCATTCGCCTTAAGCTTGAAGTGCTTAAGAATCTGGACCTGCGTTCCGAGTCGGAACCTGCGGACCTCATCAAAGGTCTCGGAGTCATCTACCCCGTTGACTCCATCGATGTCAGTCGATGCGAACTGCACCTGAGCTCGCCCGAAAAACTTGACGGCCTGAATCAGCATGGCGTCATCATTGGAATAAATCGGAGATCCAAGATCTTCGGTAAGAAGGCGGCACCAATCTCCTCCATTAGACCCGTCCGCCGCGAGAGCTGGGAGGGCGGAGGTAGTAAGGGCCGCAAGAATTGAAGTAGTCAACTGCTTGGGTTTCTTCATCTGGTATATATGTATGGTTATCTGTAATTCGCATTATTCGAGTGCCAGGCACTCCCTAGAAACAAAAAACCGCAGGCCCACTAGAGATAAGCGAGACCCTGCGGCTGGATGCCGTTTCGCTGAACGCCGACCGACGTTCGGTTGTCAATTCTCGCTTTCGCCTCATGGATACGCAGTGTTCTGCTGGAAGTAAGGCTACGGACTACCCATCCGGAAAGGAGAAGGGAAGTCATATTCTTACTCACCTCTGCAGCTTACTCACAACCGGGCAATTTATGGCCTTTTTTTGGTGTCTTATTCGTCACAGGGAAGAAGGGTGTCCCACCTCACCGCAAGAGTAAGGCCTCTGTCCACCCCAAGGGCCCCCTTGCCATGTAGTCGTGGGCGAGAACCACCTACTTCACTTCGATCCGGTAGGTCCCGGATTGGATCACATTTAAGGTGATCTTCTCTTTCTTGTCCGTCTGTAGGAATCCACCGGGAAACCGGTTATCCGCCCCCGGCGCCTTTCCATCAACGAGGAGCTTGGACGCAGGGCCCATCGGTAACCGCACGGTCGCGGTCGTCTGAACCGGTATCGTAAAGACGTAGAGAAGTCCCCCGCCCTCCAAGCGGTTCCATTGCACCTGAATGCGGCCCCGCACGGAGTCATAATGAGCTTTGACCCAGCTTATAGGCGTGCCTTCGCTCCCTTCCGGCTGGCTTTGTGGAATCCACGGCTCCAGGCGGATCCGCTGGAAGCCAGGGATCGTCGTATCAATGCCCGCCAACTTGGCCATCAGCCAACCACTGACCGCGGAAAAGCTCTGGTTAAGCCCTGCGGCTCCTGGCGCTCGTTTCTTTCCGGCGGGCCCCCATCCCCTCTGCAGCGTCGTGTCGCCCTGCTGTACTCCATATCCCCACGACGGGAATTTTGAGGTCTGGAGAATCTTGAGTGCCGTATCATGATTCCCAGTCCAGGTCAGCACGGGGAGAAGAGACTTTGTCCCAAGCGCTCCACTCGTCACTCCACTCGTTTCCGCGGTCTCCTTTGCGGCAAGGAGCTCGAGGAGGTCGCTGGTCACCTTGGTTTTTGAAGAATCGGTCAGAAGACCATACCGAAGGGCAAGCACGTGGCCCGTCTGGGACCTTACCTTCAGACTCCCATCTTCCTTGACGAACAATTTTCGGAAATCCGCCTGCAGCTCCCCGAAGGTCCTATTGTAAGAGAGGTGGTTGATGGGGTTTCCTGCCACCCGTGACATCTCCGCCATGAGCCGAAAGTTCAAGGCGAGCATCGCGAGATCGATAAACCTCGTCGATGTTGGATCGTTGTAGTGCATCACGTCTCCCTCACTGATTCCAAAGGCTCTCCCCCGTAAGGCCCGGTAGGCATCATAGCGAGCTTGCAGGTATTTCTTCATCGCATTCCAGTTCTCCTTCACGACCTCGCCATCTCCGTACATCCACCAGTGATCAAACACAGCGTGAATGCCCGCATCGGAGAAACCCGCACCGTGAGAGACTCTCCCTGAGGCAAAGGGAAAAGGAGCATATCTACGATAGTAGCCCTGCTTGTCCCGGGCACCCCGCATGGTGGTAAACCACTGGCGCAGGAACCCCGCGTTATCGGCATGATAGCAGGCGGATCTCGCGGAGAGTTGAACGGGGCCAAGAGCACCCATACGTTCATTCACCTTCTCAGAGGTGGAAGGCAGGCCAATCCAGTTCGCTCGCTGGGTCCAGAGACAGCTCTGGTAGATTTTGTTGACCTGCTCATCACTGCATTCGAAACCACATGTTAGCGGAGTATCGGTGTGAGTCACCAGTCCGGTAAGAAATCCGGCTTCCGGCGTTTCCAGTAATCCTTCTACTTCCGCGAAGCGAAAGGTGTGCAGAGTAAACTTGGGCGCCCATCCTTCCACTCCCTCTCCCTTGCACACATAGGTATCTGTCGCTCTTTCACTCCTCCCAAGATCACCATCAAAGTCATCCTCCGTAACTCCGTATCGAATGATAAGCTTCTGCCCCTTCTTCATGCCCTCTCCCTCTAAGCGCACGTTCCCGGTAAAGTTCTGGCCGAAATCAAAACGGTAGCACTGAGGACGAGGCTCGCTGACTTCAACCGCTTTCCTTTCTTCGATGATCCGAATGGGGGGGGCGGCATAACTCTGCAAGACCTTTGGCCTGACAAACCCGACCTCCGCAACCCGGCGGCCTTTACCGTCATTAAATGGTGCCTTCACGGATTGATTGGAGGACGCTTCCACGCTCTGACCCCATTCCTTGTCATCGTAGGCGGGCTGCGACCAATTCGTGAGTTCCCGGGTGGCGTCATAGCCCTCACCCATCAGCGGGTCGGCCTCGAACTCTGGCCCGGTAGTCACTTTCCACGTGGGATCACTGGTGACAATCCGCGATGTTCCGTCCTCGTAGTGGAGGTGCAGTTGCACGAGCAGGGCCGGAGTCTTGCCATAGAGGTTTCGACCTGTCCCAAAGGGCCCGAACCTTTTCCTTTTCGCCGAGCCTAGATAGCCGCAGTACCACCCGTCTGCCACAATCGCCCCGAGGCAGTTGGAGCCCGCAACGACCTTGGAACTCACATCGTGGCTCACGTAGTTGGCTCTTGCCTGATAGTCACTCCATCCCGGGGCCAGAAGGGAGTCCCCTATTCGTTCCCCATTCAGGTAGAGCTCCATCGCCCCGAGGGCACTTGCATACAATTGCGCTCTCGCCACTTTCTTGCCCTCGTCAAACGCCTTCCGGTAATACCGCGGGGCGGGAAGGGACAGCTCACCGGGGTTCCGGTGAAGAGGGGTCTCATCGTTATGGGAAATCCAGTCAGCCTCCCAGTCATCCTGTCCAAGCATTCCAACGGTGAAGTGAGCGACGCTGCTCCAGGGAGAAGGCTCATCGCTCTCATCCCACACTCGGACCTTCCAGAAAACCCGCTGCCGGGAAACGAGTTTCTCAGCGCCTTTGTAGAAGATCAGATGGTTTTCGAGGCTGGCTTGCTTCCCGGTGTCCCAAAGGTCTCCTTCCTCCCGAGCAAGGGCATCCGGAGAACTGGATGCAATGATCCGGTAGGCTCGTTGCGCCTTTCCCTTCTTGGTGGATTTAAGGTGCCAACTCAGGCGGGGAAGCTCGGCATGAAGAGCACTCGGGTTGATCTGGTGCTCGCAGGCCAGTTTGGAGACCTCCAAGTCTGCACCAAACAGCAGGGAAGGAGTAAGGGCGGTGATAAATAGGATCAGGGTTCTCATGGCGCCATCAGGAGAGGGGTGTATCTCGCTGCGATCGCAAGAGAACAGCAGGTTACGTGGTTCGGCAAGCACCTCCTACGGCACATTGGGCATCTCAGGAGGCCCCCCAAGTCCCGGAGACTCGTACAAAAAAATACCTGCCGGTCTTTCGACCGGCAGGCACTAAAAAACGACCTAGGTTCTGAGAACCTGGTGCACCCCTACCGCCTGCGGCGGATCAGGAGCGACAGACCAGCGAGGCCAATAAGAAGGCTGCTGGAAGGCTCCGGAATGGCAGCGAGCCTGAGCGCCGGGTTTTGGCGCGGGATAGTCGCTGGCTGGAGGGTGAAGGTGTCGAAATCCCCAAGGAATGGAGTTGCCGTAGCGTTGTTCACGAAGATCGTTGAAACTGCAGGCTCTGAAGTTGGGAAAGACCCAATCTCAAGAATTGCTGCTTCAGTCGAACTCGCAAGATCAGCTCCGTTACCGATCACCAGGTGAATTGGTCCCGAGAAACCAGTGGTGGTGATATCTGCTCCATTGTTGGAGAAGTTATATACCCCGCTGAAGATCGTCTGGGTGCCAACTGTGCCAGTTGCTCCATCGAACACGCTAAAAGCTGCGTCAAGGTCTGCCCCAGAGGACAGCGTTGCGAGCTGGGCAACATCGAAAGTGCCGATGGCAGCAAATCCGCCGTCAACCGCTGCTCCGCTGTTGTCCACTACAGACTGGGTGTTAACCGGTCCCTGGTTGTTAGTCACCGTGATGCTGGCTCCAAAAGCGGAGACCGACATGGCGGCGAGGGTAGCTACTACGTGCTTCAATTTCATGTGGGTAGTAATAATGAGTTTGTTATTGAGAGAGAATCACGGGAGCAGGGAGGCTTGGCCTCGACTGCTCCCGCAGAAGATTTCCTAGAGGTCAGCGTAGAAGGCTGGAGGAGTGACGGTCGCGTTGAACGCGGCGCCAGTTCCGTTCTGGCTGATGATGATGCCGGAGGTCAGCTCAACATCGCCTGCAGCTGCGAAGGTCGCGGAGTTCAGCCATCCGTCAAACCCTGCGAGGGTTGAGAAGAAGTACTGGTCGTAGCCGCTTGCGTCAGCCTTGGGAAGATACACGGTATCAGCCTCGGATGGGTCAGCGTTGGCAGAAGCACTCACACTGTCGGCCAGTCCGCTGTTGCCGAGAGTGGCTCCAACAGGGTAAGCAGTGCCGAGGTAAGTGAACGCGTCACTCACTGGAAGGTTCGTGCTGGTGGTCTTCACCATGCCGGTCACAACGAGCGAAATGTCGTTGGCGCCCTTCTCGTTGACGATCAGACCGTCGACGTAGTTGAGAGGCAGGTCGGTGGCATCAGCAAATGTTCCTGCGTCAAGCCAGCCGCTGAATCCAGCGAGGGTGGAGTAGAACACCTGAGTGAATCCGCTCCCATTGGGAACGTAGATGACACTAGCCTCGGAGGGGTCTGCGTTTGCAGAAGCGGCAAGCCCAGCGGAGTTGTCTGCACCAAACACGTCACCAATTGTCTTGGCGGCACGGATGGTGTAATCGGATGCATCCGCTGCTTCGACACCAGCAAGGCCGGTGAGGTCGCTTCCGCTCCAGGCGTCAACCTCGATCACGGTTCCGGAGTCGGCGATCTCAACGAGGTAGCGCTTACCTGCAGTGAGAACGTCCGTAAAGTTTACGTCGTTGTCTGTGAGACTGTCGCCAGTGTTGGCGTCAAATGTTCCAGATACTACCTGTGGCTCGTGAAGACGAAGGCCAAGGACGTTGAATTTGCCCGCGTTGATGGTGAGCGTCTCGTAACCGCCTGCGCCTGATACTGCCGACTGTGAGAAGGCTGAACCAGCGAGGAAGCTAAGTGAACCGGCAACCAGTGCCGCTTTTTTTAGTGTCGTTGCTTTCATGACTAATAGGTGACTCTATTGTAGAGGTCGTTTTTGTTTTTTTGGGTGTTGTTCTCAGTTTCCGCAGGCAATCCACCTGCAAACTACCTACCGGAAGCCCCTCTGGTCAATTTTTTTCTAAGTTTGCCCTGAAAAAACAACTTAAGGAAAGCTAAGGGGCGTTGAAGGCGGTAAACCCCTACAAATTAGGGGTTTACAGGACAACGTCTACGCCAAAAAAAAAGAAATCAAATGCCCCAAACGTCGCTATGACAAATGTGTCACCCCCTGAGGGCCGGGCGCGGCCCCAATTTGGAGGATTTGGAGCCATCTGGGCCGCTCTGTTGCCCATTTTCGCGATGGCTACCAGCAGCTGATATCCGTGAAGGTTTGAAGACGCTCCTCAATTTCAAGGGAGGAAAGGTCCTCGATCCTCCGGGTCGAAAAGGCCTCGCAAGTGAATGATGCCATTACGGTCCCACGGACGATCGCATTGCGAATATCCTCGAACTGGTAATCGGTGTTGCCGAGGGAAGCGAGGTATCCCGCCATCGCTCCCAGAAAGGTGTCTCCTGCCCCCGTCGGGTCTGCAACCTCGCGTAGGGGAAATGCGCCGCATCGGAAGATGCCATGATTAATCTCGGGAGGTCCGAAGAGAATCGCTCCAAACTCTCCCAGCTTAATGATCACATAAGCTGGTCCCTTACTCCGAAGCAGTGCCCCTGCTTCTACGAGGTTTGACGTCCCTGCATATTCACGAGCCTCAGTTTCATTAATGACGAGGAGGTCGATCCTCCCGAGGACTTTCTCAAGCTCTTCCCGAGCGATCCCGATCCAGAGATCCATCGTGTCAGCTAGAACGAAACGGTCCTCACCGACGCACTGGTCGAGCATCTCCAGTTGGTTCTTCGGAGCCATGTTGGCAAGAACGACGACGGGAGAAGCTGCGACGGCGACCGGCAGATTGACCTCCCAGCTCTCGAGAACATTGACCGCCACGTTGTGCGTGGTCCGGTCGTTCATGTTCTGATGATACTCCCCGCTCCAGCTAAAGGACGCTCCCTCGGAGCGCTCTACCCCGCCAAGAGTTACTCCGTGCCGCTCAAGCATGGCGAGATGCTCGGGGGGATAATCGTTTCCGATCACACCCACAAGGTGAACGGGTTTCGTAAAATAAGTGGCCGCCAACGACGCATAGGAAGCCGACCCGCCGAGAAGGTTAGTCGCTTCATCAGAGGGTGTCTTGACGTTATCGATCGCAATGGAGCCACCAACGAGTAGAGGGAGGGGATGAGACATCTCCGCGAAGTTCGGCCCCTTTCGGATCAAGATTCAAGCCCGATGTTCGGCACTTTCTCCAATCACCTGCCCGCCAAGGAGTTCACGGACTTGCCGACAGGCTCCTTGAATGTCTTCTGCCTGCAGAAGACCGGAAACAATCACAACCCGGCTTGCCCCGGCGCCCAGCACCTGACTCAGGTTTTCTGCCTTAATGCCTCCGATACAGAACACAGGTATCTCTGCTCCAACAGCTCTCTCAACCTCTTCGAGATCGCCGAGACCAATTCCAGGGCGCCCTTCCTTGGTCGGTGTGGGGAAGAGAGGGCCAAACCCGATGTAGGAAGCGCCCTCCTTGAGGGCCGCGCGCGCCTGCGCCGGGGTATGGGTAGACCGCCCCACCAGTGAACCAGCCGGCAAGGCCGCACGGGCGTCACCGATCTCTCCGTCGTCCTGCCCGAGGTGAACACCGTCTGCTCCAACCTCCCGTGCAATCTCAACGAAGTCATTCACAATGAATGGAACATTCCCAGCCCGGCACAATGGAACGAGCTCGTATGCGATCTGGGTAATCTCTCTCCTCTCGTGCCCCTTGGCTCGGAGCTGGAGGACATCCACTCCGCCCTCAAGCAGCGACAGGGTTGCTCGAACGCAATCATCCGCCGTGAGGTAGCCCAGGTCTACGATGCCATAGAGCCGGGCGGCATCGAAGCTCAGCTGACGAGCGGGGGTCATTCCGCAGAAGCCACGGCCTCACGCTCCTTCAGGTAGCGCTCGACCCAGCCAATGTCGTAACGCCCCTCAATAAAGTCAGGATGGTCCACGATCACCTGCTGGAAGGGAATCGTGGTTTTTATGCCACGAATCATGAACTCTGAAAGAGCACGACGCATTCTTGCAATGGCGACATCTCGTCGAGCCCCAGTCACAATAAGCTTCGCAATCATGGAGTCATAATGGGGAGGAACCGTGTATCCTGCATACACGTGGGTGTCGACTCGCACACCTTTGCCGCCGGGGGCATACCACATGGAGATGTGTCCCGGACTCGGCGCAAAATTGTTGTAGGGATCCTCCGCGTTAATCCGGCACTCAATACTGTGCCCGCGCGGCGTTCCTTCGCATACATGAGAGGAGAGAGGCTCTCCTGCTGCTACCCGGATCTGCTCCTTGATGAGCTCACACCCCATGACCTCCTCAGTGATCGGGTGCTCTACCTGGATTCGGGTGTTCATTTCCATGAAGTAGAAATTCTCCCCGCTCTCATCGACAAGATATTCGATTGTCCCAGCATTCTCGTAGCCGATATTTTCTGCCAGCTCGACCGAGGCCTGCCCCATTCTTTCCCGAAGCTCCGGGGTAAGTAGCGGACTAGGGCACTCCTCAATGATCTTCTGATTACGGCGCTGCATGGAGCAGTCACGCTCTCCAAGGTGCACCACCTTGCCATGCGAGTCTGCCATGATCTGGAACTCGATATGGTGCGGATTGAGCACGAGCTTCTCGAGGTAACAATCTCCATTCCCGAATACCGCGTTCGCCTCGTTACTGGCCGCCCTGAACTGATCCAGAAACTCCTCCTCGTTAGTAGCGGCACGCATCCCCTTGCCCCCGCCACCCGCTGTCGCCTTGATCATGACCGGAAATCCGATCTGACGGGCCGCCTCCAGCGCCTCCTCTTCACTCTCCATTACCCCGTCGGTCCCGGGGGTAACCGGTACCCCATACTTTGTGGCGGTGGCACGAGCAGTATTCTTATCGCCCATCGCCCGGATCAAGTCCGCTGAGGGCCCGATAAACTTGATTTTACAGCTATCGCAGATTTCCGCGAACCGGGGATTCTCCGAGAGAAACCCATATCCAGGGTGGATGGCTTCTGCTTCCGTGACCTCCGCCGCAGCGATAATACGATCCGGCTTCAAGTAGCTGTCCTTACTCGGGCTGGGGCCAATACAGACCGCCTCATCTGCCAATTGCACGTGGAGCGAATCCACATCGGCTTCGGAGTAGACTGCTACCGAAGCGACATCAAGCTCACGGCATGCCCTTATGATCCGCAAGGCGATCTCACCACGGTTGGCTACGAGGACTTTGGAAAACATCGCGGGGGAATGGGAAGAAAGAAAAAATCTGCACACTTGGTGCAGGTCAGATCAGGTCACGCGGAAAAGCGTATCCCCATACTGAACCGAGCTACTATCGTCGACACAGATCTCTGATACCGTGCCGCTAACCTCCGCCTTGATCTCATTCATGACTTTCATGGCCTCGATGATGCAGACCGTCTGTCCCTCACTGATCCGGTCTCCCACTTGGACGAAGTCATCCGCATCCGGGGCAGGCTTCCGATAGAAGGTTCCCACCATCGGTGACTCAACGACCTTTCCGGGTAGAGCGGCTGCGTCCTCCTCGCTGGCCGCCGCCGGGGCCACTGCTGCCGGAGCCGCCGCCGGAGCCGCCATCTGGACTCCAGGGCTCAGGGCTAATCCTCCCAGCGCTTCACGAAGAGCCTCAGGATCAGGAGCTTTTTTCAGCTTCACGTTGACGCCTTCCTGCTCCAGGTGGAACAGACTGAGTCCGTGCTCTTCCATGAGCTCGACGATTTTTCGGATTTCCTCCAGGTCCACAGGGTAAGCAGGTGAGTTGGCTGTAGAGTCGGGGTCAGGGCTGGACTGGTCAAGCGCCAAGGAAGCCACGATTCGGGATTGGGTCCGGGGCTTCCAGACCTTATTTTCCCACTGTGAAGCCGATCCCACGCCCTGCGGAGCCCGGAGAGTTCCTCCCAGAGAATTATTTCTGCCGCCTCTCCTCCAGCGAGTTGTTCACACGAGAAGCGCCGCTTGAGGTGGATCTCGGCTCCGGTGACGGCAGTTTTGCACTCGCGATGGCTCGCCAATTTCCAGACCGCAACTTTCTCGCGGTGGAGCGCCTTCTCGGACGAGTGCGCAAAACCTGCAAACGCGCGACCCAAGCGGAACTCCCGAACCTCCGGGTGTTACGGCTTGAGGCACGCTACACGGTAGAGTGGCTTCTCCCGCACGCCTCGGTAAGCAGACTCCACCTCCTCTTCCCCGACCCCTGGCCCAAAGCCAGGCACCACCGTCGCCGACTCATCAACGCTGAGTTCCTTGGTGCTCTTTCCAAAGTGCTCGTCCCGGGAGGAGACTTTCTCTTCAAAACCGATCATGAAGGCTACTTCGAGTGGGCAACCGACGCGCTCTCTCTCTCAAAACACTTCAACTCCATTTCATGGCACGATCAATCTGGCGAGCTCTCAGGATATCCGCAAACCGATTTCGAGGCCCAGTGGCTGGCAGAGGGGCGTTCGGTTCATAAGCTTCGGGCACGGAACCTGAGCCACTGAGTCCCTACTTGCGAAGAATCAGCTTCTTCTTCGGGTTACGAACGCTCTGCAACTCCAGTTCCTGCTCAGAGAGCTTGATTGTTACCGCTCCGGTTTGTCCCTGACGCCAAAGTTCAATACCGGACTGCCGTACCGTCTCGGCCCAGCGCTCGGGCACTCTCTCTGCCACAGGATATCGATCCTCCTCCGCTATGATCACCCTCGGGTCAACCGCCTTCAGGAACTCCACCGTCCCGGTATGGTCGGAGCGGTGACGCCCCATCACCCATAGATCACACTCTGGATCGCTCCCACTACTCAGAATCTCCTGCTCGGTATCAAATCCCGCGTCCCCCGTGATCAGAATTCGCCAGCCTCGCCAATGCAGGCGCATCACCATGCAGCGGTCGTCGGCACGGCTCCCGGTTTCCTCGTTCGCGACCCGTAAAATCTCAATTTCCGCTCCATCTCCTAGTCGATAGCGGGCACCATCTTCCCCGAAGTAAAGCTTACTCCCTATCTCTCCAGCACTGCGAACTAACTGTTTGAAGGCCGGGCTATTGGCGCTCCTGACAGGCAGGAGAATCTGCCGGGGAGCATAGTGTTCAAGGGCAGAGACCAGTCCACCTGCATGACCTTTTTCCGGGTGGGTCAGAATCATCGAATGGGGGGCTGCTCCAGACCTTTCCAGCGCGGGTTTTACCGATCTCCCAAACTGATCCGGTGCTCCACCATCAATGAGAACTCCGTCACCTGCCCCAAGATAGATCGCTGCGTCGCCATCCCAGAGATCGAAAATGAGCATGTCCCCTGACCATCCCCCAGCCCTTTCCAGCTCAAAGTGGCTGCCGGGAACGGAAGCCACCTTTTCCGCTATAGAGTAGGTTGTCTCAGCGAGAAACGCATTCATCTGATTCGAGCTAACCTGCAGCGGCTCCCAGGCCACTCCCAACAAGGATCCGACGAAGGCGGTCGAAAGTATCACGAACACCAATGGCACCAGAATCACACTCGCCACAACAGAAGCGGGCGTGATGATCCCAAAGTGATGCCAGATCAGAGGCATCGATCCGATCCAAGCTGATATCGAAACCACAAAAAGGCCCACGATGTATCTCCGTATTGTGAGACTCCCCCTTTGCCAACGGGTGTGCAGGCGAGGCGGCACAAATGGATCTCCTTCGCCCAGAGGTTGAAGCAGCCGGGCGAGAGGTGGCGCAATCAGGATGATCATTCCGACCACGACGTAGGACAGCTGAAACCCCACCTGCCCAAGCTGGTAAGAGTCAAGAAGGAGCACCACGGGGAGGCTGGCAAGCAAGCTATTGGCCAGGGAGGGTTTCCGCTTAATAAAGAACCCCGCAAGTAAAACCGAGGCCATGAACGCGGCCCGTAAGGCAGGGGGATTGAGGCCCGTCACAAGAGCATAGATCCAGATGATACACACAACCACCAACAGCCCCCATCGGCGAGAGGCTCGGCTTATGCGAATGAGAACCCATGCCAGCGCCCCTACCAGTCCCACATGAAGGCCACTCACCGCGAAAATATGCATCGTCCCACTTTTGCGAAAAGCGCCGTAGTAATCGCTACCCTCCGAGCGCTCACCAAGAACGAGCCCCCTGATCAGAGTAGCTCCAGCGCTCCCTTCTTCCAGCCCGGCAACAATCCGCGAACGTAATTCCATGCGAAGTAGCCACGCCATCCTTTGCAGGCTCAGCGAAACTCTCCAACCCCTCAGCGCTCGATACGATTCTAACCGAATCTCTCCGCTCAATCCGTGACTCCGAAGCCACCTCCCACGATCAAACTCAGCCGGGTTGCGTGGAGCAGCAGGAAAAAAAGTCCTCCCCTTAAGCAAGAGCTGGTCACCCGGAATCGCGCCATCTGGCAACTTATCAACCGCTATAAGGCAGCCGCGCAGAGGCTTGGGGTTGCCCTTGTTCTTGGTGACACGCAACACCCCCCGGGGAAGAAACGCACTCCGCTCACGCATTCTGACGACCGCCGCCTCGATTTCGACCTCGGGCCGTCCGTGGGCATGAAACCACACCTCACCCCCAGCCTGCGTTCCGAGCCGTTCTTGATGGACTCCCCATAAAAGGACCCCACAGCCTATCCCAGCTGCCAGCATCCACTTCCTTTTCAGCAGGAACAAGAGGGCGCCCAGAACCCCAAGGACTCCCCACTGGAAATTCCATCCCCAACCCGCACCCAAAACTCCCAGACAACTCCCGAGAGCCAAAGGCGCGAGGGGTATGAGCGCCAAACATCGAGCCGCCCCCTCTTTCACGAAACAAATCCCTTAAATCGCGCCCAATTCCCGAAGGCGGTGGGTCGCGTTGGCGGAGTGTCGGGTCTCCGGAAAAAGCTCCACCACCTGTTGGAGGATACTTACCGTTTGCGGTGTATCGTCCTTCACCTCCTGGAAGAGCTCTGACAGCCTGAACATGAAAAACGCCTTGTCGTTTACCGCCCAATCACGACTTTCCATGGCAGTGCGAAGGGTCTCAATAGAGGCATCGGGGTCGCCGAGATTATCCTGTTGAATTTTGGCAATCTCCACCCACGGAAGCCGGTTCTCCGGTTGTGCGATTACCACCGCGCGGTAGGCAGCTATCGCGCCGTCATATTCTCCCTGAGCATAAAACGCGCGCGCGTCATGCATGGGATCTTCTTCCACCTCCTCTGCAGACCCGTAAAACATATGGGTGAAGCGGTGGACAATATTGGGCAGAACAAAAACTCCAAAAACTACCGCAGCATAGGCCGAGATCCCAAGGATGACCACGATACCCACAAGAATCTTTGCTCCCATGGAGGCCCCCTTGGGCTTCCAG
>Ga0115013_10001311_pt1 | contig 14540 bp, 25 predicted proteins | sample SouAtlMetagenome_2_FD_88686 | JGI IMG/M metagenome (GOLD analysis project Ga0115013, IMG submission 88686) | Marine eukaryotic phytoplankton communities from Atlantic Ocean - South Atlantic ANT15 Metagenome | ecosystem: Environmental > Aquatic > Marine > Oceanic | place: South Atlantic Ocean...
TCGATTTTCTTTTGGATTTTCATAGTTTTCTCACTTTCTCTCTTGATTATATTTACATTATACACTGTTATGATAACAATGTCAAGTCTTTTTTTTAATTAATTGGGCCGTCTGGGTAATTTTCCCAAGCTTCCTCAATCATTATTTCGACAATTTCTTCCATATCATCATCACAATGTAAACCTTTATGATAACCAATTTCAGACATTTGTTGCCAAGTGTCGAAATCACCATTATCGACCTTACCCCAGATTTCATCTGCGATAGATTCCATTATTTCATCATTAACTAAATTTGACATAAATCCTCACTTTCTAACTAAAATAGTCACCAGTTTCGATTGCAAAGATTTCGTCCTTTGCAACACCCAAACCAAATGAACCGAATTTTTCGTGGACAATAACCAACAAAGCATCTTTGGTTTTGATTTCACCGATAGCAACAAACTGACCATCTTCATCAAAATAATCCCAAACAAACTCTTGAACGTCCATCATATAATTTTTAACTTTTCCCATAATTTACCTCTTTCTCTATTATATTATCATTGTACCATGTTCTAAGAACAATGTCAAGCCTTTTCTGCAAATAATTTACCCATTCCTTCAAAGACCACATTATAGGCATTTACCTCATATATCCAAACTTCAAAGAAATCATCATCAGTAAGATGAGCAGGATTAGTACAATGACTATTCCATATTGCGTTCATTTTCTCCATACCACCCAAAAGGTCACCTTCTCCAAGACCTTTGATAGTAGTTACAGCATCATCCCACTTAGGGGTTTCAACATAAAAATTAGGAATTCTAAACATATTTTTTCTCTCTTTCTTTATCTTACTCTTAGAGTATACCTTGTTTTCATAACAGAGTCAAGTCTTTTTTTAAAGCCTAAAAAACCCTTGAAAATCAAGGGTTTAATCTGGTCTATTTTTGGGAAATTTTTATGATTTTTGCGAATCGGAGCGAATCACTCATAGATTCTATTATGTGTATTATTCACACGAACAAAAGTCGTGCATTTTGATAAGGATTTGAGTTGTCTTGCACCCACATAAGTACAGGCAGAACGAACTCCACTTAGGATATCTTTAATCGTATATCCAACTTCACCACGATAATCTATCTCTACAGTTTTACCTTCTGCACCACGATAGTTATTATGGTTACCGTGTTTACCCATTGCAGTTTCAGATGCCATTCCATAGAACTTCATTTTACCATCTTCTAGTTCTCCAGCACATTCTTTATGTCCTGCTAACATTCCACCAATCATTACAAAGTCTGCACCACCAGCAAATGCTTTTACAATATCTCCAGAATTAGTACAACCACCATCTGCAATAATATGTCCACCCAAACCATGAGCTGCATCTGCACATTCTATAACTGCACTAAGTTGTGGATATCCAATACCAGTTTTAATTCGTGTTGTACAAACACTGCCTGGCCCAATACCAACCTTTACAATATCTGCACCAGCAAGTATCAACTCTTGTGTCATATCAGCAGTAACAACATTACCAGCAACAATAGTTGCATCTGGACACTTTTCTCTTAGTTCTTTTATTGCATCTACAAAACGAATAGTATATCCATTCGCAACATCAAGACCAATAAATTTATACATTACTGAGTTTGTTTTGATAACATCTATATCATCAATTCCACCCATCATACAAAGGTATTCATCTTTATAATTTGAACTAAATGCAGTTGGGTCATTTTTGAGATACCATCTTGCTGGACTTGTTATCATACCAAATTCACTAAGAACTTTGTGCATATCTGGTGTACCAACGGTATCCATATTTGCGGCCATAATTGGTATGCCTGTCCATTCTTCTTTTGAGTGTAGGAAAGTGTGAGTGCGTTTCATTGAAACATCACTTCTAGTATTCATTGTTGACCTTTTAGGTCTAATTAGTACATCTGAGTAGTCAAGTTTGATATCGTCTGCTATAAGCATTTTCACCTCATTTAAATAATTTGTCTATTTTTTTGGGTCTTCTAATAACCTTTTCTTTTTTAGGTTCTTCTGGTTTTATTTCTGGTTTTTTAGGTTCTTCAGTTTTACTTTTCCACTTTACTTGTTCTCTCATAGTAAGTTGATTTTTGAATTTATTTCTAACTGCTGGTGCATTACCAGATTTGTCAATAAACATATTAAGTGCAACATACCCATCACCTTTAAAAACCAAACGACCATTTACGAATAACGTACCTTTGCCTTCTTTTTGTTCTAATTTAAGATTTTCGTATACATATGTTCTCATCTCTCATCTCTAAAACCTCTTGCCTGTATGATAGAATGATATTAAGGAATAACGATAATCCTCAGTTAAATCTGCATATGGTGAATGGAACTTCTTTCCATTATACAATGCAACCGAATTATATTTTGTAGGGATTGTGTAATACTTTTCCCAATCATCATCTCCATCAAAATTTTTCCAAGGAACAGTTGGTTCTTTGGGTTTTCTATAATCTGGTATTTCTATTTCGTGTATACTAGATTTTCCTTTATACTTATAAAATGCAGTTCCACCATTATATTCACATAACCATAAATTACAAACTAACTCATAATCGTAATGTGGATACATAGAACCTTTCATAGTTTCAACACCTTCCCATGCAATATTAGAACTAGTTATAAAACTAGTAGGGTCAATCTTCATACCAATTGTTTCTACTATCGCTTTGTATCCTTGTAGAACTGGAACAATATCCATTGGTGTAAAATTTTGTCTTGCACCAGGCGTTGCAACTCCACCATTTAATGCTGGATATTGAAATAACATCCATATAGCTTTCTCTGGGTCTAGAAAAAAATTATCTACACTTAAATACTCAAAATCATCATATTTAACTTTTTTAATTTCAAGATTAGGATTAACTTGTAAACTGTCGTAAAGTTCTTTTCTATCTACTAAATTAAACTTTCTCATCATGTAACCTCACAAAATATTCTGCATCTACCACAACCAATGGTTTATGCTTGTTTCTTTTAATAACAACTATGGGTTCATAGTCACCAGAGTTTTCAGTTGCTTGAGAATATGATTCCCACACATTTAATTTTTCTTGATTTTTGCACTCGACTGAGTAAGGAAACTTTTCTCTTGCCGCTCTTGCCATAATCAAATCTTCACCACCAGCACCCATTGACCTAGATTCAATATCTTCTGGATGTACTTCTAATTTTTCTATTAATTGGTCACGAATCCATTGTTGTAATCTTCGACCTTTCGCTTTCGCACTTTGTGTTTTCATTCTACCCACTAAAATCCATTCTCCAAGGTAACATAGTATAACCGAATGATGCTAGGAAGATTTCTTCCATAAAGTATAATAGACCTAATGCTAATATTGCTCTAACCCACCAAGGCCATTTAGGTACAGACTTTAACAAAGGTCTTAATACCCATTCTATTAATCTTGTATATGCTCCCCAAAAACGGTCACTAATACTGTAGGGTGGAGTTTTTAATATTACAAGACCAAATGCTATCCACCAAACCCATATTGGGTGTTCTTCACTTACCCCATATCCAAACATAAATGGTAACAACAATACCGTTAGATATAGTCCAATATACTTTCTTATATGGTTCACTTGTATGTTCCTTCTTCTAATTTATCTATCTTTTCAAATAAATCTTTTTTCCTTTTTGACATTGGTTTGGGGTATCTGTCAAGTAATAACCCATTAGTATGATGACCTAAAGTTCCAAACCCCTCTCTATCTTTACTTGTTAAAAGATGGTGTCTTAGTTTTACTTTTCTTTCTGATATTGGATGCATAATTACCATTGGTGTTAGTGGTTGTATGTTTATATCTTGTTGTATATCTTTTTGTTGAAAGAAGTAATTCAAATTAGAAAACATTTGAGATTTAAAACTTACTATGCCTGGTGTCAATATTAAATTAAACATTGTATCTCTTTGATTCCAAATTGGTTGTGTAAATGTAAAATTTATCTCTTCTTTACACTTTATAAACCAAGGAGATATTATTTTTAAATTATAACCATCTTCCTTTGCAAATCCTTTAAACTGTTCTTGTTGATGTTCAGTAATACTAAACTCTTTCTGAGCACTTTTCCAAGTAAATAATCCTTCCCCTTTTGGGTTAATCTGTACTTCAACTTCGCACCACATTGGTAAAACAATACCTTTCGTGTAGTACTCAATAAATGCTGGACAGTTTTTGATTGTTGGATGTTTTTCTATTATTCGTGGTGTATTTTTCCACCATTCTGGGATGTAATGATGACCATGATTTATTTTTGCAAAATTATATGCATAAGGATTGTAGGTATAACAGTCAAGAATTATATCATCACTACTCTTTCTCCACCTTTTCATAATATTAAATATTTTCATCTAGTCACTATCGCCTCATCTGTCCAAGTTTCATCCCAAACATCATCACTGACATTAGACCATCTATTATAATCTTTTTCACACACATCACAACGACAATGATGACAGACTAATACTTGTTTACTTTCTTCAAAGTCTTTGAATAATTTAGTATCACAATGTGATTCGTATCCACAGTTTTTACATTTCTTTGTCATCAGAACATTCACAATTCACACAAACATCATTTACACACTCTGGACACTCTTTACCACAATGACAATTATGTTGACAATTTCTACATTTAGTCATAGTCATACTCCTCGTATTCTTCGTTTACTTCATCTTCGTCTTCAATATTTATCTCACCACCACAAAAGACACAATGGTTAGCGTGGTAATGATTTGTTGACATTCCAAATTGAACTTTAAATTCTACATCACAATCATTACAATAAAGAACTTTTTTCGCCATATTTAAGCAACCTCGTATGCATCATCCCAAGTTCCAGATAAACCAGCAACCTCATATTCTGTTACTCTGTTTTCAAAAAAGTTAGTATGGTCTGCACCGTTAAGTACCCACTCCAACCAAGGTAAAGGATTTTCTTTCACTTTAAAATTAGGTTTCAAACCAAGTTGTAACAACCTTCGGTCTGTGATATATCTTATATAGGTCTTTACATCAGAGGCTTCGAGTCCTTCTGGAGCACCCATCTTATATGTCATTTGCACAAACTTATCTTCTAGTTTTACAGATAATCTTGCCATCTCATAGATTGCAGCTTTGAACTCATCATCTACTATCTTAGGATATTCTGTACAGAACTGTCGGAATAGTTTTGCAATCCCTTCCACATGGATAGATTCGTCACGAATAGACCATTCTACGACCTTTCCCATACCTTTCATCTTACCGAACCTTTGGAAGTTCAACAACATCACAAATGATGCAAATAGAGCGATACCCTCATACATCACTGATTTTGCCATTGCAAGTGCAAGACCTTTATGAGTTGATGTATTTGAATCCATCATAAAATCAATCTTGTCTGACATTTCTGAATATTCCAAAAATGCATGATATTCCTCTGGTGGAAGACCAAGTGTTTCATTTAGAAGTGCATATGCTCTCTGGTGGATTGCTTCTCTATTTGCAAACGAACCTAACATATTTCTAACTTCGTTATTCTTAAATTTAGGAATGAGTTGGTCATAGTAGTTTTGTCCAACTGCAACATCTGCTTGTGTAAACAGTCTAAGTATATTGGTAATATAATCTTTTTCTGCTTCACTAACTTTACCACCCTTCCAATCAGCAACATCTTCTGCAAGGTCAAGTTCATCCTCAATCCAGTGAACCTTTTCGTGTCTTGTTGTGATTTCAACTGCCCAAGGATAATAGAATGGTTTATAAGTTTCACTAAATTTTAACAGACTACCACCACCCCTTTTCTTGAATAGGGTTTCTGCATATTTCATCAGATGGTCATAACCACCAATGCGTTCACCATCAACAAAAATCTGTGGTACAGAGTTAACTCTACGAACTTCTGTAGGTTCTCCAATAACTTCTTTAATACCATTGATTGATTGGTAAAATGCAAGTCTTTCTTCTTCATTATCCATGAGTATAGTTTCATACTCAAATCCATTTTCATCTAACCAATTTTTGGTCTTTGTGCAAAATGGACAATCTGATTTAGTGTATACTTTAATTTCCATCTCTTTGTCCTTCCATATAACAGTTACGATAGGGTCTAACGCCTGTCATTTGTTCTACCCAATCTAATTCTTGAATAAGACGATTATACCACGCAACATCATGGTCATTATGTGCCTTCCTCATATCTTCTTGTAGTTGATTTTTTCTTACTTTAATATATTCTTCTAACCTTGACACGCTACGCACTCCTCTTGTGATTGTAATTCTTGAGTTTGATAATCTCTTAATGCATCTCTTTGAACTTTCTCTGCAACATTTTCAGCTTTCTGAGTTGTCTCTGTTCTTAAATAATAAAGACCTTTTACTTCTCGTTTCCATGCATTAAAATGTACTTCGTGTAAATACTTACGTTCTGCACCAGCAGAGAAAAATAGATTTACAGATTGACCTTGACATAAGAACCTTTGTCTAGTTCCTGCTTGGTCAACAATTCTATTCTGGTCAATTTCTATCGCTGTTTTGAAAACGTCTTTAATATCGTCACTTAAAAAAGAAAGGTGTTGTACTGAACCACCATTAGTAATAATATCAGTCCATACTTTATCAGTATTCTTACCTTTTTCTTCTAATACTTTCTCAAGATATTTGTTCTTAACTAAATGTGAACCAGCTCTAGTTCTATGAGTATATGCGTTTGCTTTGAGTGGTTCGATAGATGGTGAAGTTCCACAAATTATAGAACTGTTAGCATTTGGTGCTATTGCAAGTAAATGTGCATTACGTCTACCAGTGCCTTCCATATCTGGTGCTTCACCCCTTTGAGAACCCATTGTTTTACTTTCCTCAATCGCTTCTTTCTGGATGTATTGGAATACTACATTATTCCAAACTTGTGCTTGTTCTGATTCAAATGCAATATTTTTTCTGTGTAAAAAAGAGTGCCACCCCATTGCACCTAATCCAAGTGACCTTTCTTGTGTTGCAGAATATCTTGCACGACTAATTTCATCACCAGCATTATCAATAAAGAATTGAAGTACATTATCTAAGAATCGTGTAAGGTCACGAATCATTGTAGTACCTCTCCATTCGTCAAAGTGTTCTACATTCACAGATGACAAACAACAAACAGCAGTTCTGTCCTCAGAAGTTGCAAGGTGAATTTCATTACATAAATTAGAACCGTGAATCTTCAAACCCAAATCTTTTTGTGTTTGTGGTAATGCACGATTAGCGGTGTCGATAAAATTAAGATATGGTTCACCAGTTCTATATCTAACTTCTAAGATTTGTTCCCATAACTTTCTTGCAGGCATTGTTTCTCTAACAGTTTGGTCATTTGGGTCAATCAAATCCCAAGTCTCACCTCTTTCTACTGCTCTCATAAACGCATCTGTAATATTGATTGCATTGTGTAGATTTAAGTTCTTACGATTCACATCTCCAGTTGGAACTCTCATATTTAAGAATTCAATAATATCTGGATGGTCAACATTCATATAAGCTGCATAAGAACCTTTACGAGTTTTACCTTGACGATATGCAGTCATATCTGCATCTACTGTATGAAGGAAAGGCATCGGGCCAGGCGCTTTGTCTGATACTGCACGAACATCACTCCAGTGACCACCAACACCACCACCTTTAACTGACAACCAACGTAGTTCAGATGAGTGTGCAATCAAACCTTCAAGTGAGTCTGGTACATAAGTTAAAAAACAAGAGATAGGAAGTGCTTTTACTTTTTCGTTTGATGCAGGCGCATTTGACAATACTGGTGATGCAAACATAAACCACCCCTTAGAAACATAATCATAAATTCTTTGCGCTAAATCCATATCACCATATGAGTATGCAACTGACGCTCTTGCATATGCTTCTTGTGGGGAAGTTTCTTTATCCTTACAATAATAATCTTTTACTAATTTATGTGCTTGGTCTGATAACAAATTATCACGACTTTTATCTATATTAATTCCTAAGTATTTTGTTGATGATTCTGATAGTGGTAACTGTACCACCTTAGCCTCTTGCGCCATGGTATTCTCTCCTATTAAACTTTTTTCCAATGTGATATTTGTGTCTTTGCGTGTAAACCAGAAAAGGTATTTCTATGTATAATATCAGAGATTTCACCATTTGTCAAACCAGAAATTATCATATCATTTATATCCTTTTCTTTTATATCTTGAGGCCAGATTACGACACTATAATCTTCCTCAATCGCTTTTTCTATGTTCTTTACAATTTCCCTATTTCTAGGTTCATTGTCAAATACTAACGTACTTTTTTCTTTGTACTGAGGTAACCGTAAATCCCCTTGAGCCACTGCAATACAATTCGGAAGAAAAAAACTATCAATAGGGCCTTCACAGATAAGAATACTCCTACTGTTGTCCAACCTATCAAGACCAAAGATTTTCTTTTTATTCTTGTCAAGTACAATTGTAATGTACTTTGGTTTTTCTTCTCCAAAGGCTCTTCCTTGATACGCAAATACTTTACCATCTGCATCACGAAAAGGAATCACCATTCTTGGATGGTCATTCGTCAAATCTTTGAACTTGTTGGGTATTAACTCATTAGTCCAAGTAAAAAACTTATTGACCAAATAAATATCGTTATATCTATTTTGTGGTATAAGACGGTTTCCAATAGATTGTACAGCTGGGTGGTCTTGTCCAAGTTCTCTAAACGATTTGTGTTTTGACAATATGTCTTTTTTGATAAAGACAGGCTTTGGTATATTGAACTCTGGATTCTTGACATTTCCACCTCTTCCATTTGCTGTAGAACCTTCCTTGTATCTTTCAACAAGGTATTCTTTATATAGGGATTCATCAACCTCTAAAACTAAGTTTGCAAGGTTTGTACCCTTAGAACAGTTATGACATTTATAGAACAAATCATTCTTTGTCCTATAGACATAACCTCTCGCTTTTGATTTATTTTTTTTACTATCCCCACAAAATGGACAACGAAAATTCCAGAGGTAATCTCCTTTTTTGGAGAACCTCTGCAATCTGTGTGACATTAAGTTGAGATATTTAATATCTACAAATGTACTCATGTTGTAGATAATACAGTAAACTTAACAGAAAGTCAAGTCTTATTTACAAATTAACGGTAATAACCTTTTGGATAATGAAGCCTGCGACAATTGAACCACCAACAATGACCCACTTCCATTTTTCCAACATACCAACACGATTTGACATTTCTTTTCGTATTGATTGAAGTTCTTCTAAAAGTCTACGTTCCATCTCTGACATATGTTGAGATGTTTCCTTTGCGTTAGTGGTAATACGAGAATGTAATTCTTGAATATTATCCCTTAATTGTTTTTCTTGTTCGTCCAATGCTTCTTCCTGCCTAGCTAGTTTTTCATCATGTACTGCCATTATCGTATGTAATGAGGAAGAAACATCTGCAATCTTTTCAATAGCCGCATCCAACCGAACATGAATACCCTTCATATCTGATACTTCTCTTTTTAAGAGTTCTATTTCCGTTTCCACATTTATAGACATACGACTATTTAGTTATTACGATTTGCGAGTGGGTTGTCTAATGACTTTTGAAGTTTTCTATTTAAGTCTTCTTCAAGTGTGTTTAGTTCCCTTTTTACATATCCTTCCATACCATCAATCTTATCATTAAAACGATTGTTAGCATCTGTAATTGCATCTCTGGTTTCTTTCTTAGTTCTATCCATCAATGCAGTTGCTTCATCTTCTAGTTTGTCAATATCGTTTTCTACCTTTTCCAGTAGTTTCTCTGTACGAATGATTTCGTCACGCAAGTCGTGTTTAGTGTCACGCATCATATCAACTGAATCATTGACACTATCTCTGATAATAATAATCTCTTCTTTGAATACTGCAACTGTTTCCTTAACAATCTTCATATCCTCATTCATCACTGCAAGTGACTTATCAAATCCAGATAAATCTGGTGCAGTGTAATTCTGGATTGTTTCTTTCATATCCATGTAGTCTTTGTAAAATTCAAATCCTGCCCATAGACCACCACCTAACATTGATACCAGTGGTATAATCATAAAGAGTTTACTTCCAGTAAGTTTTACTCCCCCATATTCTACTTCAGCCATTTCTCTCTCCTATTTGAAGTTATATTGTGAATCTTCCATTACACCAAAATTTGGGTCATTTAAAAACCATCTTGCATATGCATGGTCTACAGTTGGTTTTGGTGGATAGAAATTAACTTGGTTTATTTTCTTTTCTGCATAATCAAATCCAGGCACATATGAAATCAACGCAAGTAGTTGTCTCTGTACTAACATCTGTTGTTCTATAGATACTGACTCTTCTACTTTTTTAGTTAGTTCAATCGCTTTCTGTGCAAGTAACATTTTTATTTTTTCGTTTCTTGAAGTTTTCTTTGGTGCATCTTTCTTTTCTTTTGTTTTGTTTTCTAACTCTGCAATCTCTTTTTCAATATCATCTTCTTGATTAGATTCACCATCTCCCATAGAACCGTCAGAGTTGCCAGGCAGTTCTTCATCTGAACCATCATCTGTTATAACAACAATCTCTTCTTCTTCTACCGTTTCTTCTTCCTCTGCTTTTTCTAGTTCTTTAATTTCTTTTTCAATATCATCTTCCATTGCAAGTGCGTCACCCTCTACAATATCATATTCTTCTTCTATGATTGTTTCTTCAATAACTATTTGCACTGATGGAACTTCTGGTAAGGTCATAACATTAGGAATACCTTCAATAACAGTTGTTGTTACAACATCTATCTCTGTATCAGTTATACCATCATCAAAAATATCATCAGTAGTTTCTTGAAGTGCAATCGCTTCATTATACCCTATACAAGTTACATCATAAAGTGGGTCTGATTCACATTGTTTTTCAACATATGCTTGTTGATACCCTATACAAGTTACATCATATAAAGGGTCTAGGTCACATTGTTGTAACAGATAAGCATTTGCATAACCATTGCATTGTGGGTCATATAAAGGGTCTAGAGAGCACTGTTGATTCAAATACGCATTTGCATAACCAGTACACCCACTATCATAAAGAGGGTTAAGTTGACATTGTTGGTTGTAATATGCATTTGCATAGCCTGGACAAGTAGGGTCATATAAAGGATTTGCACTACATTGTTGTGTTAGATATGCATTTGCATAGCCTGGACAAGTAGGGTCAAATAGTGGGTTTTGTGTGCATTGTTGATTAAACAACGCAGTTGCATAACCTTGACATTGTGGGTCATATAAAGGATTATTATGACAAGGATTAGTTTGAAATATTAATTTAAATTCTGAATCTCTTACGTTGAACTCAGGCCCATACAAACCAGCCCAGTTTGCACTATCACTACCTTGTGCATATATGTTAATATCTGAAAAATATGATGGGGGTAAAAATTGATTTGGAAATGTTTCTGCACCAGTATGATTAGTCCAGTTATGTGAATGACCGTAATCATATGTGTATGACTGATATATGTTTCCATTAGAATCTAAAACATCTACAGTTATTTCAAAATCATCTACGCCTGGCTGTCCAGCAAACCAGTTTGCATTACCATTCTTGACTCTCCACTTGTAAGTAAATCCATTTACTTGTATTCCTGCTTGTGCTAATGCAGTATTAATTGCAATAGATGTACTAATTATATTGTTTGCACCACCCCAGATAAATCCACTATTATTTGGTATTCTATTAGGAATAGTTCCACTTGGACTGCCTGGATTTGTAGACCCACCCCAATAACCAGTACCATAAGTACCAGACCAGTTTGAAGCACTAGGGTCTAGTAAATCACCAGTAGTTGATGGTATAGTTACTTGCTGTGCGCTAGAGTAAGAGGAGTAGAAGAGCAAGACCACCGACAGTAGCACCGATAGTAGCGTTTCTTTTTTGAACATCTGATTTAGTCTCCAATACAACTGGGTCTGGAATTCTATTTGGATTTGCTTTCCATTCGTCTGTCGCTTGGTCACCTATCTTACCCAAGAACGGGCAAGGTGTGCCGGCCATTTCCATTGCATCATATACTCTTCTATCTTGACAAAGTACAGATACAGCGGCGACTTTCATACCCATATCGTATAATGTTTTTGAAATTTTTAATCGTTCACAGTTTTCATCACGAACCATCTCACCAGTGGATACACCCAAAATTTGTGTTTGGACTGCTCCAGATACACCAGTGGTACATAGGTCAGATGATGAAGAACCAATTGAAGGTGAAATTGCAGAAGGTGGAGGAGATATAACAATCGTCCTTCCTTCTGTCTTTACGTCAGATTTACTATCAGTGGTTGTATTAACTACTGTTTGTGCTAGGGATGACGTTGTTGACACCATTAAAAAAAGTGCAACCATCCATAATTTTTTTACCATGCAATTTACTCTCTCGTTAGTATACCATTGTATACAATACTATTTATAAGTAATAACTCTTTTGTCAAGAATTTGACGGCACCTTTATTTGACTTTACTTAGTGTCATTAGTGTGACGCTCTTCTAACTCTTGCAATTTTCGTTCCAACTCATCAATCTTTTTTGTCATATATGGATACTTTTTTCTCCATGCGTCCTCTGGTTGTTGTAACCAAGTCCACCCCCACCTTTCAACGAGATAATCTAATAATAAATCGAACTTTGCATAACACCAAAGTCCTGCTCTTGTTCCTTGAAAATATGCAAGGAAGGCCGCACCAAAAAGTGAACCAAAGATACCAGTGTATATCCATAATCTATCAGATGCCATTCTTTCAATCATCTCTAACATTATACGTCATATCCTTTAACTCTTTTAGCGTAAGTTGCAATATCGTGGTCATAAACTCCATCAAAGAACTGCCATTTTGACCACGCTCTGAATCTACCAGACATACTATCTATAAACCTTCTCCACATATTCATTTTACATATAGTTCCATTAAAACCAATATATACATTTTTTCCATGATGCCTGTAACCCATCAACCAGAAAGGTACTTTACATACCACATCATTATTGTTCTGAAAACGATAGTGGTCTACTTGTAACGTACTAACCCATTTTTTATCACCAACTCTTGGTGAACCATATGTATATAGACAATGTGGTTCAATACCTTCTTCTTGTAATCTTTTTGCACAGATAGTTGCCATTGCACCACCAAGAGAATGTCCAGTAATATGGATTTTTCTATCTTGAATATCTGCGACTGTGAAGTTTAAGTCATCCCAGACTTTATTGATTTCTCCTTGGAAACCACCGTGAACATCACCTTTATTGTGCAATCCTCTTCTTTGAATTGCGTTTAAGTCTGCTTTAACATCAGACATTTCTTTTGGTTCTGTTCCTCTAAAACAAATAATCGCATCAGTATCATTCCATATGATATAACACTGTGCGCCTTCTTTGTCAATAAATCTATGATTATGAAAACCATATTTTTCAAAAGTCTTGTTTGCATCTTCTGGTTCTCTATAAGCAACACCAGATAGAATAGCCATTAAATATGGTTTATTCTTTATCTCCGTCATCTTCTTTCCTTTCAGTAGGTTTTACAGCCTCTTCATAGTAAAGAATGATTTGTTTCTGTTGTTCAATATATCTTCTCAGTTCTGCAAAGTTCTTTCCAAGGTTTTCGTAATCCTTTACTGATATTGCAATGTACGAATCTGCACCATTTTTTGATTCAAACTCTTTTTTAAACTCTTCAAAGTTTTCCTCTGGTGATACAACATAAATCTTAATCTCATTCATCTGTACTTGTCTAGGGTGAGGAACAGTTGGTATCTGTCTCTCTACAAGTTTTGTTACGGTAACAATTTCTTTTTCTGGTTTATAGAAACTAGAACAACCACTAATCAGTAGTGTTGTCACTAGTAACAGACTCAAGGTCACCCCATAGTTTATCTGTCGCATCTTGCATCCTCTTCTCAATCAACCCAGGCTTCTTATTTGCTAGATGGGTTAAATCGTGTTTGTTTAATGTCTCACGCAACTGGTCACCATACTCTTCAGACTTTCTCAAGTCTTTGTTTAGTTGGTCAGTAAGTGCGTTCAACCTTATGCTGTCTTTTTGCATTTTTGTAATTGTTTGTTGGTTCTCCTCATTTGCAACTTCCAACTTTGCATTATTTTCACGCAACTGTGCAATAGTCGCTTGTGTTGTGTCATAGTAATACTTGGCGGCATATATACCACCGCCAAGTAAACCTAGAACTACAATTATTATGTAGACTCTAAACATATATTACTCACTCTTCCAAATCGTCCAAATACCCCACGCAATTGCAATACCAGCAGCAATTTTTGCAAGAGGTGCCATGAATAGAATCATAAGTCCAAGACCAATGCATACTGCACCATCCCAAGACGTTCTTTCACCTACTCTGTTTTTAATCCAATTAATCATTTGTTTTCTCCTTAATTTAGATTATGCATAATTTATAACTTTACTAGTTGTTTTAAAATCTTTCTTTCGCATTATTGTTTTGTTTGTTACTTCAAAACTATCA
>Ga0115013_10001318_pt1 | contig 14501 bp, 11 predicted proteins | sample SouAtlMetagenome_2_FD_88686 | JGI IMG/M metagenome (GOLD analysis project Ga0115013, IMG submission 88686) | Marine eukaryotic phytoplankton communities from Atlantic Ocean - South Atlantic ANT15 Metagenome | ecosystem: Environmental > Aquatic > Marine > Oceanic | place: South Atlantic Ocean...
ACACGGTGAGTGGTAGTATGGATTGAGCAAGTATCACCGTTAAGGTAGGGGCTACATGATAGCCGGCTATGAATACAAGCATCATATGAAGAGTGTCAAGTAGTGCCATCAACCCAACATCGATTAATGGGATTCCCAAGGTGGTAAATTCTTTTCTCGAATCTTTCAGTATTAACATTCCGCAGCCCACCATAAGGGCGTGTGTGAGCATCACAACTTCAACTGCAAGAAGTCGAAAGGGCCCAGATCGATCCACTAAGAGTTTGTACGAGACTCTCTCCATTGTGTAAGAAGTAGCAAGAATAAAGAACCAAAATAATATGATACAGTGATTCCTTCTTCTACTTTCACGTCCTTCAGTTGTTGCTGGCGAATCCCATACATTTTCCACGTTGATTACAACCATGAAGCATTCCTTAATAGATGACCAAAGGTTTACACTTATATCCCTGCCCCTTCTCCTCGGATTACGCGCATCTGAGTCTTTTTCTGTTTCCCAATACTCGTCGGCACCCAAAGATTCTTCTTCGCCATCGATACGATCTTCGGTGATATCATTATCATCGTTGTACAAAATCCTCCCGTGGAAATCATTATCGCCTTTAGATATGCTTGACGATGTTCCATACCCATAGTTTACTGTGTCATCGTGCGTTGGTAGTAGTGCATCCTTCTCGAGCTTATTCTTCTGCAGTTGTTTTTCTTGGTTCTCTGCCTCATCAATCGCTTTTCGCAACATTTCGAACGACGAATTTTTCGTAGAGGATTGAAGCTATCTGTTCCACCTTCTACGCTAAGTTGATTATCTTCTCTTTTGGCCCAAGGTTGAAAGAAGAGGGAAAGAATGCAAAGGATTTTGATGTATGTTTTTCGTTTCTCATCTCAAGATTTTTGTTTCATCGAGATACCGCTAAGGACTAATAATTGAATCAAATGAATCTACTGCGAGCGCGTCAACAGCGCTGAAGCATCCACAAACCAGGCCTTCGTACGTCGTTAGCAAAGACGCAGAGCATCTTCAAACAGTTGTCATTTCTGAAAAGCATCAACACAGACGAGAAGATCCACTCATCGAAATTAAGCACGGTGCAAATTCATCACTTCTAAAGTAAGAACAAAATCATAGGACATTGCAGCTAATAGCTTTGGCTAGACAAGATACCAATATGTCGGATGACGCATCGATCGTTGACAAGGTGAAGGAAAATATGAAAAAGTTTCTCACACCAAATTCAAAGCCGACCATGGAGACGTTCCCAGAATTGGTGGACTGTATTGTTTGGTTGAGATTTGTTTTAGCAGTTTTCTTCGGAGTTTGGATTGGGAAACAAGGTGGGGGTGGCTCAAGCATCCTGGCTATATTGAATTTCATCACTTTCCCACCGATATTTTACTGCCGAACATTCCTAGCAGCCGACGCAGATTCTTACGGGAGCAAATTATACTTTTCCGGAGTTGTCCAAGGGCTCGCATTAGCTACGTTGATCTGGGTTTATTTTTTCACTGATTCTCATACGCAGGACGAAGTGGCACTAGCTTCGGTGTTAGATAATGTTGCTGCCGATCAAGAAGTTGTTGCTTCAAACATTGGTGATGATGCCACGATGGACGTTGATTCCGAATTTTGAGTTGTATGTTGTAGTGATAACAAAATATTACTCTCTAGCGCATGTTATTTCGACTCTTTGGGTGTCGGACAAGAAGATTAGAATTTGTTTGACTAGTTGGCTACGCACACACTTCCAGATATTACATTAAGCAATTTCTATCATAACAAAGAATAAAGCGAATTTGTTGTATGGTGATAAGTCAAATGTTTATGCTCCTACATGTTATCTCAATCCTAATGGCTTAGCTCGAAATCAATCGGCGGATTTACTGTTCCATCAACTCGAAAATGGATCAAATTGGTTTGTTGAACCTGTAAATGATTGCTGGGTTGAGTGCCGCGAATGCTGTTGGGATTGATGCTGGAGAGGATGTTGTAAGTTTTGATGAGGTTGTGCGCTTTGCTGTTGCAACGAGCCCCCAGCATATTGGTGGCTTTGTAACATGTTTGATCGTTGTTGGATTGGATATCTACTATCAACCAGATGTTGCTGCATCCTACCTGTCATGTGGTTGAATACTATTGGTTGTTGCTGTGGGACGACCATAAACGGTTGTTCATGTAATCTGTGGTAGTCGTTGGCAACGAACGCTTGTCTTTCTGTTACCGGGGTGTTGGCGACGAACGCTTGTCTTTCTGTTACCGGGGATCGGTTTTGATCGATGGATCCTTCAGTAGATCTCACTGCAGTTGGTGTCATTCCGAATGATACGGGCATTACCAAACCATTCTGACCCATATACGTGTTGCGGAGATCATGCGATAGGGATATATTTTCTGAAGTAGAAGGAGCTTTGACGGGCAAACTCTCAAACGAAAGGGGGGTCGGAATCGATATAACCGGAACAGTCGATTTGAGCGGATCAAAATCATGTAGACTTTGTGTATGCTTGTGACCAGAGAGTTTAGATCCATTCGTATGTCCCTGAAGAGGGAGCATTAATGGCGGAGTGGCTATTTTAGACATGCTCTCGACCCTTCTATGTGATGCCTCGGATCTTTCTTTATTTGGTCTCGATACTACCGAACCTTCGATTGTTGCCGTCCGTCTTATTGGTTCGGCTACATTCTGACGACCAACCCCATCAGTCCCATTTTTCAACTCAACTTGTTCTTTTGTATTATGCTCAGCTTTTTGAGGATTTAGCAATGATTTGGTGTTAGCACCTTTTACAGTAGGAGTCGATGGTGTCGATGATAATTGCGAGATGTTATTGTGAGAATGTGAGCTCCCTACAGTCAAGACCGTATCACCAGCGCCAGCATTTTTTCTTGGCGATACTCCATTCAATATTCCGGAATTGGCTTTAGTTATTCCCTTGCTACTGATGGGCGGTTTCGCTTCTCTAATACCAAGATCAGGAGTTTTAACCTTGTCCAAAGTAGAATCGGTAATCTTCCGTGCTACTTCATTCTCTTGTTTGGGAGAATTTCCATTTTGCTTTACAGATTTTATCTCATCCTTCGCTTCACGCAACTTCTTTCGAAGATCAATGGCCCGCATCTCGGTCTTCTCTCGAATCGCCTGTTCCTCACGCCATTTTGTTTCTAGCTCTTTGTTCCTGGCCTCCAAGTCTTTATTCTTATCCCGCTATACCGAGGACAAGACAGGACAACAAAACTGCGTGAGTGTAAACTAAAAATAGAGATCGACTGAAGTCTCAATATCGTTACGATAGCTCTTACCAAAAGTTTTATATCAGTTTGGAGGGTTTTGATACATTGGTCGGCATCGGTCACCTCCGATTTCATCTGTTCTAGCAGGTAGAATACTTTGCCAAGTCCGATCGAGCTACCCGTACCATTACTATCAAAGGATTGAGGTACCTTTCCACTTCTCCCCTGTATAGTCGTCTTCTTCTTGATAACAGGTTTTGTCTGATGCTTCTCCAAATTTGCGTGCGTTGGTGGCTTTGGGACCGGTGTATTCGGTAGATGGGAACTGGCGGATGGCCGGTGGTGCATAGGAGACGATATAGATCCTCCAGGAGTAGTTGGTGGGGTAGCTGTACTATGAGTCAGACTAACCGCCTGTTGGTTTCTGACAATAGAGTCCGACGGAGGTATTGGCTGGTTTTGAACCATGTGACTAGCTCTGGGAACAAATTGTTGCTGTTGTTGCTGCTGCTGACTATGATAAACCTGTTGTGCCTGCGGTACTGTAACAGAAAGTGGTTCACATACGTTGTGCACAAGTCGGTTTGAAGGATACAAAGTATGCTCCACTGGAGGTAGGTATTGTACGTAATTTTGCTGACTTTGAGTGTTGAAAGGAACGCTCGAATATTGCACCGTATGAGGAGGAAGATCTTGCTGAAAATCTTGCGATGCTGATGGTGAATGGTGAGTGTACCTTTGTTGATAGTGGTGTGGTATCTCGTATGTCTGTTGTATTGTGGACATAGGCTGGATCATCACGGGTTGCAGAGGTATCTGTGGAACATTTGATTGCTGGAATGTTTGTCGCATAATAGGAATCGGCTGATTTTGTGAAAGCGATGTTTGCAACGGTACTTGTATAGTTGTTTGAAATGGAGATATTTGTTGATGTTGCAATGCAACTGATGGATCATGATTGTTAGGCTGAGATTGATGCTGTTGTTGATCCTGTTGCGAACTTATCGCATTGTTATCAGGTGCTGTTGACGCAACATCTGGGGTTGACTTGGTTTGAATCTGAATGATAGAACCGGGATCTTTCACGTTTGTTACAACAAATCGACCTTTTCTCTTGACAACGGGCGCGCTTTTTCCATCAAAAGTTTGTGGTACTGTGTGAACTGTGCTTCCTGTACTAACTACTGGCACAGGTGATTGTTCCCTTGAAGGAGGAACGTTTGTAGTTGAGGTAGCGGAATTGTTTTGAGCTGTATCATTTTGAATTTGCGAAGAATTCGATATAGGTGGTGTAGCTCCGACAATATTAGGTATGACAGGTGTATCTTGCAACAAACTAAAGCGCCCTTTCTTTTCTTTTACGTAATGAACGCCCCCTCCTTGCATTTTAATTATCGGGATCGCCCCGACCATACCAATAATTTGATCCTCAGTTTGTATCGGAAGATGCGAATGTGATATGGGAATTGCCTCCTGTCGCACCATTTCTTCACTTTTAGTACAAATGTCCTGTTCTGCTTCGACTGGTAGTGTAACAACGCTAGGGAGAGGAGGAATTTGGTAATACACGGTCTGCTGTTGTGGAACTGCTACAACCATTTGCGGTCTCGCTGCCTGTTGACTATCATCGCATACTATCGCTTCTTTTTCCGATTGCCTCGATTGTTGACCCGAAGGTGTTGTTGCAGTTGATGCTTCAGTCTGAGATGATTGTGTAGGACAAGAATTTACATTCTTCGAGCCGTTTCTTTGAGCTTCCGTCCTTCCCTTTGTCGGAGCGTCGACTCTGCAATTACTGTTGTCTATTGCAGTAGAAGTAATGGCCCCATTAGTAGACGGCGTTTTTGGCAGAGCTGAAGAAGACGCGTTGATAACGGCTACCTGAGATGAACTCTTCTCTGTTTTAAGTTGTTGGACTATATTGCCTTTATTCAAACCATTTGGGCCCGTGTCGTTGGAATGGTCTACAGAAGCCTTAACTTCCTTCACATTTGATATAATGGGCGGTTTCTCAGCTGGTACGGGATCTCTGGCGTCACTTTCGCAATTATCGACATTTGTAGCTATTGCCCGTTGTTCCATTGTCACATTTTCCTTCACAGTGGGCTCCTTTTCGTGTCTTTTATCCATGGTCTCTCCAGTCCCTTTTTCCAGAGTGTCCGATTGCAAATTAGGCATACCTGAATTCCGTTCATGTTCACCCATTGTTGCTGAGATTGTTGCGGTGAACCGACAAATGTCTTTGGTTTCCAGTTCTCATTTCCTGGTAAAGTAATTTACTGCTCGACAGTTGAGACTCGAAAGCGGGACATAATCAACGATTAAGTATTACCCATAAGTAGGTACGAAGGTGGGTATAGGGGTATGCGGGCATTTTGGGAAATTAAGGGGTTTTTCGTTTGTTCGGGAAAAACTTCGAGAGCCAATCATGCCACAAACTCACACAATTATTTTGATTGTTCGGCGTTGCACTTTTTTCTTTCCCTTCAAACTCGCTTTATCTGTCGCACGTCGTATTCCTCGAACTACTACTGTATCTCATTACTATTTTACGTTTGAAACATGACAGCTGAATTCGATAGCTCTGGATTCTCTGCTATTGACAAGTTCTTCGGGGCCAATACCGAAAAAGCTGTAGATCAGAAAAGCTCAAATGGACTGCCCACCGCGGGTAGTAGAGGCAAGCGACGAGGTGGTGTGGGTGTAAGAAGTGACGGCAAAGATTCGCATACGAAAACTTTATCGTCTGATCTTCTTGCAAAACAAGTATTGCGTGTTGGTAAAAAACGACACAACGATGATGCTGACGAAGGATTCGACGCTGATAGCATTGATGATCATGGTATCCATGACATCGATGCTGACGGCGGAAGAACTTCTATCACCAAATCAAAAGCAGCAATATCGGAAAGGTCGAGCGGTAAGGATAAAGAATCAAAAGCCAAGAAAAAACTCGGGAAGAAGGAGCGCGAACGACAAAAACATGTGGTTCAGAAAGAAACAGTTGAAGCAAATGCAAAACAAGAACATCAAAGTAGTTCTACGGTGATCGCCGCTTCTACCAATGACAAAACAGATGATAAATCTCATCACACTAATGATAAACCGCAAAGAACAAAGCGAAAGCGAAAAAAAGTACGAAGCCGACAAAAGAACATACGAAAGGACAATCGTTCCGTCGATGAAAAACCCGACTACCTAATTCCTGGTAGTGAAAACTATCAGGGCCGACCTATGACACCAGCCACTCGTGAAAAACTCAACTTACCACCACGAAAGAAGAAGCAAAAAAGCGAATTCAGAAAGAATATAGACACTAATTCTTCGTTGTTTGTGATTGATCGCAATCCAGATTCTGCCGGGGACGACGTAGGGGTTAAGCTAGCAATCGATGAATTTATGGATACCGTTCATAAAGGCGACACCAATAACAATGGGCCGCTCAATACAAGCAGAGATAAAGTATCACAAACGGTGGATAGAAAAAAATCATCGAAGAAGAAGAAAAAGCGATATAAAAATCTAGCTTAAGGCTTGTCAAAATTTTTAACATCCAGTACTCTTTTTGTGTTATTGAACGGTTTTCCCCGGAACACCCAACCTTTGTTTTCTATTGGGCCAATCTTTATAATAATTTTTGGCTCAGTCCAAATCACCATCATCTTCTGGAACGCTCTCGTCATTGTTGACTTCTCTGGCAGCCTCCGATTCCAATCGTTCTTTCAATATTTTTACAATAGCTTTTTGAGTTCGTCGCTCCAATTTCGCTATTTTGTCAGCGATATCTCGTTTCAAATCCCAATTAATTTTTTTGGGCGCCAAATCTATGACGGTGTCAGGTTGAGTGGTTGATGATGAATTTGTAGTTGGTGCTTCTTTTGGTTCAACTGGGTTCTGCTGTTCCGCCTCATGCAATGCATCTTGAAGAGCCATGGAGGAAGTAACCTGTGCCGTGCTGCTCTCTTGCGCCCGTGGTCTTTTCGAAGGAGGGGATTTCATTGGATCTGACTCTTCTTCAATTGCCAGGTCTCGTTCGCTGCCTATAGATTTGTCCATTGGGGTATAATTGCGAAACACGATGTTTGGTTTCCCTGGTGGTGCGTCTCCCGTAGTACCGCTTCTATCCTCCGCCGCACCGTCGCCATCATCTGCGGGTAATTTATTCCTACCAGCCTTATTCGCCAGTGCTCTTAGTCTTGCTTTTCTATCGTCTGCCATCTTTTAAGAGTCTTCGGTCTCCGCACACTTCATGTATTTTTCACTTTTATGGCTTCGTTGTTTGTCCTATAACGCGAATACCGCAATAGGAAGGAGGACAGACCTCGTACACACAAAACGAAAAACAATCAATAACAAACCATCAACGAGCACAAACAAATAGTAGTACAAAGAGTCGTCGGATGTTATGTCAAATTGGTTTTTCAAGCTGACTGACTATGGACAACAATGCGTTCAAGGACTTAGTACGATCGTATGGCGACAAAAATTCCTCTTCTAAAAACGGGAGCAGTTCCAGCAAGGCAATAGCCCGGAAGGCAGTGGAAGAAGAGTTTCGGAAGAGGAAACGCAAGCACACTCGCGGGGGCGATCTCTCTTCCTCTGACGAAGATGAAGACCATCGACCTTCTCATAAAAAAGGTAAAAGTCAACAAGAATATGAAAGCCATGAAAAGAATGGCGACGATGCTCAGGCGATTCAGAAAGACTTATCTTCACGATATCGAGATCGCGCTAAAGAACGGCGCGAGGGAAAATTGGGAGAAGATGCTGCTGTGACCGACAATGTCGCATCAGACAACCTATTGATCGTGCCGCATAATAAAAAGGGTCTTGATCTTTCGCTCATAAGGAAAGAGCGACTCGACCATTATACAAAATCTGGCAGGGGAAACAGCAAATTGGTAACCGCAGTAACCACGAAGACTGGACATAGCAACGAGCAGGAGATTACGAGCAAAATTGATTCTGTGGATGAAGTAAGGGATCAATTGCCGACAATTGACGAGGCTAACCAAATATTGGAAGATTTTGTTTTATGCAGTGATCATGAAAATACCAACGATGATAAAAATGGCAATATCCCTACCAATCATCTGAACAACAATCTAGTCAAGTATCTCAAAGAACTTGTAAGTTGGAATACTTTAGATGTCTCCAGTTGGGAAGGTGAATCTGCCAATGCAGGTCATTCGTTACAACAGACTAGATTCTCTTTTGCAATTGATGGAAACCCTTCCGATCCGACGAGAGCGTGGGAAATTCCAAGACAGTATACCATGTCACGTAATTTTAGCGGAGGTAGTGTCTCGCTGTTTACAAATGTCATGATGAATAAAATTAATTTAGTTTTCCAGAATCAAAATCTCATTCGAAAGAAAATGATGGAGAGAGAAACAACAACTACGACATCCTCAAGAGGAATTGATCGAAAAGAGGGATCAACATCAATCATGAATGACAATAATTGCGGGGCTGAAGATGAAAGCGATGACGACGACATGTTTGGTGGTCTTGATAATTGAACCAATTGTAAAACATTTGTCTATTATTAACTATTAAATGGCGTTAGCTCTCCTCCTCGTCCACGGACTAGTCCAAATGTAACGGACACATGGAAATCGTTTGATACCTCGAACCCCTGAGCGAATGACTGTCGTTGATAGCGTCTATTTTCGCATCAAGTATGCTTTTGCTACTTATTTTAGGCTTCGCAATCAAAAATTCTGCGTACTGCTCGAGGAGATTGTTTGTTTGCTTTTTGATGTCTTTTCGAAGTTTATGCATTTGTTTGAAAATTGGTAACCTACGCATCACTAACTTTCAATACGTAGGAATCCGCGGCCGCACATGCACCACCCAGGACAGCATCTTCGCCTTTCACACTAAGAAATAAATCCAGCCCCGATCCACCAACAATCGCCGCTAAATTCACCGTCAAAAGTTCTTGGACTATCTCAGATTCACCCGGAACAACTACAATGTCTTGTGTCGCGAATATAAATTGTTGCGTTCCAGTCATTGGTGTGGTTTTAATAGCAGATGTCAAAAGCATATTTCGATTACCCAAATTTGTTGCAACGTATTGAATAGTAAGATCGGCGTATATGACTTTCAATCCTTCGTCTTCATTTCTGTATCCAACAAGCTGGAGTCCTCCAAAAGTATCCAAGAGTGTTAAGGAATCCTCTTCTCTGCATTGCACGCTCATTTCCATTAACTGAAGGAGTTGTCCAGCACCAAAATCACTAGTCAGTTCTCTAATTTCGATGACCGCCATATTTGAATCATCAGTGACGAAAATCGAGAAAATGTTTCCTTCGTTGACGATTCCTTCGAAGAAAATAGAACTACCAAGAGAAGCCTTTATGTAAACGGTCGAGGGTCGAGTAGTGTTTGAATCGACACAGCTAAAACCCGCCTGGGTGTTATTTCCCATACAAGGAGAATTCGCAGTGTAGATAAAACGTAACTCTTGAGCATTTCCTCCGGTGCATGTTTCTGCGACAGGATTGGAGAAGTCACACGATCCATTGTCTTCACTTATACACGTTATATCCGCTAGAATATCACACGATATTGACGATGGCTCAGCACTTGAATAAGTTGGAGCATTTGAAGATGATGGTCTCATTGATGAAGTGGGACTGTGGGATGCTGTGGGAGACATGGAGGATGAAGGAGCACTTGAATGTGAGGGTGCATTTGAATATGAAGGTGCATTTGAGGATGATGGTCTCATTGATGAAGTAGGACTATGGGATCCTGTGGGAGACATGGAGGATGAAGGAGCACTTGAATATGAAGGTGCATTTGAGGATGATGGTCTCATTGATGAAGTAGGACTATGGGATCCTGTGGGAGACATTGAGGATGAAGGGACAGCTGAATATGAAGGACTGAATGAAACCGATGGTTTACTGGATTGGGTTGGTGTTGCCGTGATACTGGGAGCTGATGAGAATGATGGAGCATTCGAGGTTGAAGGAGCAACTGAAAATGAGGGTGAACCACTAGGCATAGCAGAAGGCTTCATACTGCTAGGATTCGCCGAAGGTGACATACTAGGCTCCGCAGTTGGTGACATGCTAGGCTTCGCCGATGGTGACATACTAGGCGACGCGGTTGGTGATCCACTAGGGGCGTTGGATGGGGATGCACTAGGTGCTCCAGAAGGGCTCCCAGAAGGGGATGCACTTGGGGATCCAGATGGGCTAGAGCTAGGAGCATGGCTGTCTGTTGGGGCAGTAGATGGTGCAATGCTAGGAAAGAAACTCCCACTAGGAGAATTACTTGGTGAGGCAGAAGGAGCATCACTTGGTGAGGCACTTGGTGACGTGCTAGGCGCCGTCGATGGTGACATGCTGGGCGACGCGGTTGGTGACGTGCTAGGCTTCGCCGTTGGTGACGTGCTAGGAGCCGCAGTTGGTGACATACTAGGCGAGGCCGTTGGTGACACGCTAGGCGAAGCCGTTGGTGACACACTAGGAGCCGCAGTTGGTGACATGCTAGGCGCCGCAGTTGGTGACATGCTAGGAGCCGCAGTTGGTGACATGCTAGGAGCCGCAGTTGGTGACATGCTAGGCGAGGCCGTTGGTGACATACTAGGCGATGCCGTTGGTGACATGCTAGGCGAGGCCGTTGGCGACATGGTAGGATTCGCCGTCGGTGACATGCTAGGCTTTGCAGAAGGTTTCACGGTTGGTGGAGGGAGTTGGGCCTCATCAAAATCAAAACTGTTAATGATATCTCTTTCAACCCTATACCAGAAACTGATATCTTCCATACGTTCTTTTCTGTTGTCAGCCAAAGTTACTTGCTGACTAATGGCAAGCAGACAGCAGACTAGCTGAACCGATCTAAGGGAAAATCTCATTTTGCCAAGTGTTTATCAGACAACGATTTATTATCCTGAAATAATTTGATAAACACTCTTTCTAAGTTTTGGGATAAGATACATTCTAATGCCGCAATGTTTTTCAGTTTTTCACTCCACTCGAGATTCGAAGAAAGTTCTCTCACATGAAAACTTCAGTTGAGTTGACTCGAGCGCGCGATTTTTCAACAGTCGTCCTCTAGTTATTTCATCGCTCCGTATCGCTAAATGAAGCACGCGGGTTTTTCAGAATTTTCGGAAATAGACACAACGGTTGCAGAATCATATCCAACTCACGGGACTGGAATGAAATTTGAAGGAAGAAGCAAATCTTTTTCATAGAATCGATGATCATTTCAATGCAAAAATTCTCTCCTATTGACGACTTTACCTTCACAAACCAGAGTACATTTTCAGAATGATGACAAGTCTTACGAAATAGAAGTCAGCAAATTTATCTCCAAGCGTGCCTGTTGAAAAACTAGAAATGCCGAAGAAGTAATTTCGGCCTACTAAGATGTCGCAGCACTCATTCTCTCGTGCTCTGATTGAATTGACGTCTTTCGCTGTGATCGTATCTATCGTAGTATACAGAGGGCGGAAAAGGGAAGAGAAAGCTTCGGAAGAGAGACTACATCGAACGAATAGGGCAGTCGAAAAGGCAGAAAATCTTTCTGTAGCTATGTTTGATTACAGCGATAGTGCATCATCAAAATTAATAATTGACCTGGCGAATCAAAGAGCAAAGAGATGGATGTCACTTCGGGTATCAAACGCTCAGTATATGGTTGGCCAGGTAGGTGGAAAATCTCATCGGAAGAGACCGATTTTGATTCTAGACGCTTTTGTCATGAAACCAGTGAACCCAGATCACCGCGGTATCCGTGAGGTTGCTTTCTACGAAGCGATTCAAGCTGCATCGAAGCGATCTGGTTTCAAGACATATTGCTCTGTTTTTGGGCCGAAAATTTGTGATGAGAAAACAAAGGAAGCCCAGATCGAGATAGAGACGAAATTATTACATCGACTAGAGCCATTTACAGCAAGATACTTTGGAACGATTGAATACAACCAGAACCAACCCTTGCATGGCGAGAAAGCGACAACAAAGACAAATCTTGGACCCTTTGACACATCACTAAATTCGTATATACTTCTCAATAATGTCACAAAAACCTTTTCGAAACCATGTGTTTTGGATATTAAACTGGGTACCGAAACTTTTGAACCAGACGCACCTGAAGATAAGAAACTGTATGAATTGAACAAATATCCTCGCCAGAGTGATTTTGGATTTCGTTTGACTGCAATGAGGGTGTACAATCCTTTGAGTGAGAAGGCCGATGAATGTGGGTATGTGTATTATCCCAAGCAATTTGGTCGTTCGCTTGGGACTCGAGAATCTCTCAAGCAGGCGATGACAATATTCTTCGGCGGAAGCAATCTTCCGAAAGAAATACGCGATAATCGAGGAGCTGCAATCCAAAGGATTCTTTCAAGATTAAAATTGATCAAAGGGTGGTTTCGTGATAACAAGTCGTTTGCATTCTACGGTAGTTCTATCCTGATCATATACGAGGGGGATACAGAGCACAATGAGGACATGGGGAGAGCCAAAATGATTGATTTCGGACGCGTAAGAAGGAAAATTGGAGGCGATTTTGGTTACTTGAAAGGGTTAACAACGTTAATTGGTTTACTCGAGGAGATTCTTAAAGAGTCGTTTCTCGAAACATCGAAATATATAGTAGCAGAACGATAGCACTACACTGCGCCGACCGCTCCTTTCACATATTAAAAAAACTATGAAACCAATGTACGGTAAAATATTAAAAGAAATTATTCAATTAAATATCAATTTGAGTCCGGTAAGGTTTCTTCATTCGAAGACTTGGTCGTCATTTCCTCATCTTTTGTGGGCTTTTCATTAGATACGGTCTCCGTGGGTGGGCTCCACTCGAATGGTTCAGGGGGGGCGCATTCTCCTTCGGGTTCGAGAGAGGGGGCTTTGACAGCGCCCAAATCTTCTGCCTCACCAGGAGTGCCGTCGACCAGAATAACTACTCCAAAAGGCTTTTCTTCGCCCCGAACTGGACGATAACGTTGGGTCATATCGAATTCGCACTTATGAGACTGGGCTGTCGTGACTCGAGAAGGATTAGAAATTCGGAACGATGTAGCCTCTGGTTCACGTTTTTTCTTCGGCTTTTTCTCAGGGACTTCTTGTTTCTCGACAGCCATTTGATCGCCATCTTCATCTCCAGTCTTATCATCTGTTTTCTTATCATCTGTTTTCTTATCGGCTGACTTTTCATCTACGTTCTCGATGTCCATTGCATCATTAGAGCTTGTAGTATTCTCCTCTTTCGCTCGTTTTCTCGCCTGCCTAGCTTTTTCCTTAGCTGTAATAGATAACATGACAGTTTCCACTCTCTTCTTCTTCTCTTCCTTTTTCTCCTCAAGTTTCTTTGGATATGCAAATGTGCTTGGCTTTGAATTGCATACTATTTCAAAGCTCTTTGGGAACTTGAAGTCTTTGTTGAGACCAATCGTGTAAGTAGGTGTAAGGGCGAGGCTCAACGAGTGCATCATGGGATACCAGTGCCAATGTTGTAACCATAAAACCAGACCAACAGCACTTCTCATTCGAGTAAAACCGTTTCTCGACCCAAGCGATATCGAGCAGTTTCTGCCTCCTGCATCAATGATGCCAATCGATAGAATAGCTCCCATTTTTGTCAGGGTGCTTTGATGCTTTTCTCCAACTAAAGATGATAGCTTTTCTCTAAACTGTTTGACTTTCCTATTATTGCATGTGTCACTCTGTTGCATATAAATCATAGCGGTACCAATCAAAGCTCCTTGTCGAACGTAGTCTGTCATATCATCCAGCATAGGCTCTAGCATGGCAATACTTTCCGAATCACCCGTTCCTGCCATAGCAATCCCCACTGCCATACAGCTAGCATAACGCACGTGTGGATTGAAACTTTCCATCAGCAATTTTACAAGCTGAGGAACTCGCTCGGGAGTTTTGAAAAGGACAAACGAAAGACTGATAACTGCCGCCATGCGGACATCGTCACTGACGTCACTAACAGCGGTATGGAGTAGAATACGAATTGCTTTGTTCGATCCTGTGCCGCAATACGCGAGACCAAGTGCATATTGTGCTCCGTAACGTAGAACGGGATCACGATCTGTTCTCATGTCCTCTATCATTGCATCAGCATTCTCTTCTTGTTGATATTGAGTGAGAGCCAGTCCAATAGCTATACCTCGAATAATTTTTTCGTGCTGAGTTTCACGAGCATAATTCTTGAGTTCCGATACGAGTTCAATGATTTCTTCTTTCCCTTGCGACGGAAGGGAATTATGGGTATTTCCAGCCCCAGTCCCAAC
>Ga0115013_10001319_pt1 | contig 14493 bp, 21 predicted proteins | sample SouAtlMetagenome_2_FD_88686 | JGI IMG/M metagenome (GOLD analysis project Ga0115013, IMG submission 88686) | Marine eukaryotic phytoplankton communities from Atlantic Ocean - South Atlantic ANT15 Metagenome | ecosystem: Environmental > Aquatic > Marine > Oceanic | place: South Atlantic Ocean...
TTGAAGCATCAACTTTTGTAGCAAGAGTTCTTGGAATGAGACCTCATGATGCTCTAAAGAAATTACTTGAGGTAGAAGATTTAGAGCAATATCTTAAAGAAGTAAAAAGTAAAAGTTTAGATCTTGATTTAAGAGACAGGTTAAGAAAAGTTTAATTAGGAACCCGTGTGGTATTTCGTAAACAGGGTTAGGGTACGAGGCAAGAGAAGAATAAGCCGCTCCCCTTGGTAAAATTCCCTAAGTGTACTGTTCCTAATTACTTGCCCTGTTCGTCTAGTGGTTAGGACACCGGGTTTTCATCTCGGCAACAGGAGTTCGACTCTCCTACGGAGTGCCAGTTAAAAGAACTAATAGTGATCGTAGATTAGTTTTTTTGTGCAACTTTTCCCCCGTGCGGGGGTGTTTACTGCACGTTAATACTTAAAACATAATTTGCAGTCAAGCCGTGCGACTTTAACCAATGAGAGACGACGAGCGACCCCTACTGAATAACAGCGATAAAAGGTAGGGGTTTTTTACTTGACAAACTCCACAAAGAATGTATAATATATAAATGATTGCTATAAGTGTGAACGGTAGAATTAAACATAAAAGAAAAGTTATTGAATACACTTTAGATATTTTACATGACTTATTACCTCGTTTGAGAAGAGATATAGATGTAGATATTAATATAGTAAACAAGTGCGAACATAATCATTATGCATTATGTTGGGGCGATAAAGATTGTGCAGAAATAGAACTTGCACGTGGAACAGATGAAATTAAGTTTACTTTAGAGGAAATGATGTTAAATCTAGCACACGAATTAGTTCATGCCAAGCAGTTTGTAAAAGGCGAATTACATCCTAGTTTGAATAGATGGAAAACTTTAGACTATAGTAATGTTGCATATGGTAGAACTCCTTGGGAAAAAGAAGCATACTTAATGGAAGATAAATTATTAGAAAAATACTGGAAATAATATGGCATTATATAGAAAAGCAACGACAATAGTAGGTACTAAAAAATGTACATCACAAGGTAGTGGTGGTAGAGGCAGAAGAGTTAAAGTTAGTATGTCTACTATGAATAAACACAAAAAACGTTCTCATAAGAAATACAAAGGACAAGGAAGATAAGTTTACTTGATTGGGAATATTGTTCTCCTAATACAATTAACTTACCCAATCATCGCTCCGTAGTAAATCTGCGGAGCAACTTTTATAAATACTAATATGTTAGAACCTGAAGATAAATGGAAATGCGAACTTGTAAGGGCAGATCATCCAGCATTACATAAGCCTGCTGATATAGATCCTTTTAGTTTTAAATGTAATTGGGCACAACGTGAAGTTGATATGTTTAAACTTATGCATGACAGAATGGGTATAGGATTAGCAAGTCCACAAATTGGTAACAGTTACAATATGTTTGTAATGGTTATGGACGGTGCAGGTGATGTAGGTGTTTATAATCCAAAAATACTAGAGTTTAGTGAAGAAGAAGTAAACATGGAAGAAGGATGTTTATCGTTTCCAATGCTATATGTACATATTACAAGACCTGCTAAAGTAAAAGTAAGTTACACATTATATGATGGTGTGACAGAAGTAGAAGGATGGTTAGAAGGTATGGACGCAAGATGTTTCCAACACGAATACGAACACTTACAAGGTGAGCTCTTTATTAATAATGTTAGTAAAATGAAATTAGATAGAGCGATTAAAAAACGTGACAAATACTTCAAAGAAATAGATCGAAGGCTCAAAGCCAAATGATCAACTATCCCTTTTGGGTCAATAACTTTGATAGAGTAAGAGACCATCGTATAAAACATCCAGAAGTTGCAAAAATATTTGAGCAACCAGTAGCATTTTGGTATGGTGCTAAAAGAAATAAAAATGCCTATGATAAACTTACACAAAGTTTACAAAGACTACTTAAAAGAACACTTCCAGGATTACCCTACTTTGTATTATATAACTTACCTTTAAGAGATTTAGGTCATTACAGTAAGGGAGGAGCAGGGTCTAGTGCAGATTACTTAGTATTTTTAAATGAGTTTTGTCAGGGCATTAAAGGGCATAAGCCTATAATTATATACGAACCAGATGCATTACCACATACAACACAAATGGAACCTATTCAGTCTGAATATAGATTAAACTTAATGAAAGAAGGATTACGTTTACTTACTGATGAAAGTGATGCTTTAGTGTACGTTGATATAGGACATAGTAATTGGTTAGACCCTAAAGAAGCCGCAAAACTTATTAATAACGTCTCTAATGACAAAGTAAGAGGGTTTAGTGTTAATGTAAGTAACTATAGATCAACTGAAGAAAGCATACAATGGGCATTAAAGGTATGTGAATACAACAAAAATTGGCATTTTGTAATAGATACAAGTCGCAATGGCAATGGTCCACATGGTAATGATTGGTGTAATCCTCCTGGTAGAGCATTAGGTATTGCTCCTACATGTGACACAGGTGAAGAAAAATGTGATGCTTTTCTTTGGATTAAAATACCAGGAGAATCAGACGGTAAAGGAAACGGTGGGCCTAGAGCAGGTAGATTTTGGGGAGAAATGGCTACTGAGTTGGTAAATAATTCGTATGATACTTAATCTTATACAAGAACCTTTTGAACATTTAATTATACCAGACTTCTTATCACAAGAAGAATCCTCTATACTTTATACAAATATGTCTAAAGTTGTAAACATTTCTAAGTATGATGATAGAACTTTATTTGAAGACATGGGAGATCCTCAAACAGGAATAGGTATATTTGGTGGCGATGTTCCACAAAATATTAGTAACAAAATACAAGATAACCTACTAGAAGTATCTGATCATTTGAACTTTAGTAGAGAGCAATGGAAATGGGTAGGCGGATTTAATATTACTAATCCAGATAGACATTTAGGTCCACATACAGATGAATTTGAATACGTTAAGCAATCTAATCCTAATGCAGGTATATTAAAAGTTTTAATTTATTTAGGTGATGGTAAAAATGATTATACAGATTGGGGTACTAAACTTTTTAATGGTGTAGATATAAATGAAAATTTTGTAAAGGAAGTACCATTTGTACCTGGAACTGCATTAATATTCAAAGCAACCAAAGACAGTTACCATGGAACATATTTTACAAAAGGATTAAATTCTTTTAGGATTATTTATGGAGCAGAATTAACTAACGCCTGAGGGATCTGAATAATCAACTGTATCAGGACTTGCATCAACATTGTCTGCTCTTGGAGCATTTAATTCAGCATCTAAATAGTTTTTAGCACCTTCTAAATATTCATGTGCCTTAACAATTTTTGCTTGCCACCAGTGAGGGAAATCTGAATCAGGTAAGTCTTTTAGCATCTTATGTACGTCCATAGCATTTCTACCAATTAAGTATAACTCTTTTGATATCATGCCTCTTTCGTTATCAACATGTCCAATTGCTTGTTTTCTAGTTTCGCCTTCACCTGTATCTGATTTATAATCAACACCTGGCTCGCCGTCTTCGTTTACTATACCTGCTAATTTTTGTAATCTATCTATTTCGCTCATACAAGACCTGCTAATTTTTTAAGTTCTTCCATTGCACTTGTTAATGCTTTATTTGATGTATCTTCTATTGATTCTTCGTAATCCATTTCCATTTCATCTGGCATTTGATCCATTGCTTTATCTTGACTAAGTTCTTCTGCGGCTGGTATCAATACTTCTTCTCTATACTTGTCAAACATTTCCTCATAGTTATCTTTATGTAAAAAGTCTGGAGAAATATGATCCTGAATGTCATCAATTAAGTCTTCTTCTTTTTGTCCCACATAATCCATTAGTTCGTCATCGTCCATATCTGATATAGAACCTTCTCCTGAATCGTAACTGCTTTCTTCAACACCTTCGTCTTGTTTGCCATATGTCTTACATGGTGTTTGACCACAACCACAGTTTTTTGCTTCTAATATGTAATCACCGTGTTCATGTTGTTTAACATCAGACATTTTAGACATAGCATCGTTACACTCTTCTTCAGAATATCCTGCTTCTTTACATGCATCTACAATAGCACCTTTTCCTGCCGCTCCGCCTTCTTTTTCTAATGTTTGTCTAATACAATCTTCTATGCTTTTTTCTGCTTCTTCAATGAAGTTATAACTTTCTAGACTTTCGTCTTTTTTATTCTTTCCAATATATTTTTTGTATGCGGCTTCGTTATCATCTATTTCTTCTTGTGATGGCTCATTAGGATCATCTTGATGTTGCATACCTTCATAATCATCTGCAAACATTGGATGTGCTTTTGCAAATTCTTCTTTATCCATTTCATTTGCATCTTGATGAATATCTGACATTCTGCCTTCTTCAACACTTTCATCCTTCTTAGGTTTATCGTGTGTCCATCCTTTTGCTTTCATATCTAAATGGTCTTGTTCTACCTTTGCCATTTTGCCTTCACCTGTTTTAGGATCATACATCATATGAGGTTTAAATTTACTTGCTTTCAATGAACTACCGTGTTCTGCAAGTGTAATAATTTCCATGTCTTCTGCTGGAACTTCTTTTTCTATACCATGTTCAAATTCTACATCATACCATGCAACATAACCTTCGTCTGTTGGAACTGCATGACTTTCGTACATTGGTTTACCTTCTCCCCATTTAGGGTGGATAACTTTTGTTGCACAGTCGTGATCTTTAGAATGGCACTCTTCTCTTTCATTTATGCCATAACTTTCTCTAATATCTGATAAGTCTAAACTTTCTTCTTTATTTCCTTCCAATTCATCGTAAGTAGACTATCGTCACCTGCTTCTAGTTCCATTTTATCAATAGCAAGTTTTACTATCTTAATTGTAAATGCTCTGTCATCATCATCTAAATCTTTAAGGTCACCATCTCTACCTAAGTTGTCTATGACTTTACTTAACTTAGTACTTACAGCAAGACCGTTTTCATCAGCAGGTGATATTCTTTCGTTAATTTCTGAAAGTAATGATAAAGGTGCTTTAAGTAAAACCTTAATAAATTCGTCTTTCTTTACCTCAGGATCATTTACATCTGCTCCTTCTGGGAATCTATTAGCAATACTCATGAATGCACTACTCTTACTTGGAGGAGTAAATTGAATATCTTTAATGCTTATTGGAGTATCAAACTCTACTGGTGCATCTTCAGATACTTCTAATCCTGATAGTTTTTTTAGAATGTTTAGATCTTCGCTCATCTTATTACCTGCTATTTTGTTATAAATCAAATTAAATAATGATTCATTATAATCTTTAAATTGTCTACTAAAAATGTCTTTTGCTGATTGCTCATCAGGAGCATTCTTCATTGCATTTCTAAAAGCACTCGCACTTGCAATTTCCTCAGTATCTGATTCTATATTAGGTACGTTATAGATATATCCTCTCTTAGTCATAGGGACAGGATTATCTGTATCATATGTATTTATCATCTGATAATAATATGGCTCCCCATTTTTCTTCATATTTAAACCAGTTTTATCATCTATATTATCAAATATAAATCTGTCACTGTCTTTTTCACCTACAGCAAATATTACTACTATGTTATCTTGGTCTTCGAAATCGTAAAATGTATGTACATAAGGACTCCTAGCAAACTTTACATTGTTAGGATCAATACCATGGCCCTTTGCAATTAGTTGTTTTTCTTTAAAATTGAATGGAGACTTATCGTCGTCTGTTTTGTCAGATGTACCAATATAAACTTCCGCACTAGGAAACTTTGCTTTTAAATTATCATAGACTTCTGCATGATGCCTGAGCATTGGCTGGAACCGTCCTGGATATATTACTATTTGCTTCATACTACTATTTATCAGTATGGACGCCAGAGACTAAGTTCCCCTATTTCTATATGCTGTGGTAGATTTATTGCGTATGCAATTTGCTCTGCACATTCAGGTGCAGTTAGTTTATTTTGGGTTACTCCTACAGTCATTTTAGACTCTACCCAACCAGGATTTACATTAATGACTCTACATTTACGATTACCTTTAAACATAAGCAGGAATGCTTGATGTGATAATGCGGCCTTATGTGCTGAGTATCCTGACTCGTTTCCGCTAATACCTGGATACTTACTTAAACTAGATATGTTTACAATAGTTTTAGTTTTATCTCTTTTCCAAAAGTGCCACAGATTGTTTAAAATATTTACTTGTGACAAACTATAATATGCATTATTAATAAACACATCACAGTCTAGTGACTCTTGTACTATTTGATCCATTATCCTTACTTTACTAATATCGTAACCATTAGTACGACTAAAACATACTAGTTCATTATCTACTGATAGTATGTCGTATAAGGCTTTACCTATTCCGCTAGTGTGTCCTGTGAGTGCTATCTTCATATCTTACTCCTACTATATGCCATCTTGGTTTTGAGCCGTGATTAACTGCTGTATGGAAGTTAGTAGTATTTATTTCGTAAATATTTCCTACTTTTAAATTATGATAAGTTACATTAGATGCTTTTTGATCTACAGGTTTATTATCAAAAAACATAAGGTATGATTGGTCGTTTGATATGATAGGTATATGTAACCTTAGGTTTAAAATGTTTGGGTCGTCTCTGCCATCTTTGTGTATAGTGTATATAGATCTAGGATCTATTTTCATTAATCTCCATCTATAGTATTCAGGATATTCAAAAATTAGTTTTTCTATAGATGTATTTTTGAAGTATTTGTTAATTCTTCTGTACATCGTCTCAGGATATTCAAGATCTTCCATTTTACCTATACTACATTTCCAATCATCTTTACCTGAATGTGAAGTTAAACTTAATTGATTTTCATCCCATAAGTCAAGATGAGTAAGAAACATGTCGATATCTTTTATTATATCACTTACATCAATGTTTTCTTTAATGAGTCTTACATACTGATCCATATGTATTACTTATTTCTTTTTCTTTTTGCGTTTCTTCTTTTTGGGTGGGAGACTAAACATATTGTCGAATCTATGATTACGAGCATCTACATAGTCTTGTGGTTTGTCGTAAATTTTTTTGGGTGTTACAAACTCTGTAATTTCTCTAATTTTCACGATGTTCTTCTAATCTAACACCGTAAACTATTTTAGCAACTTGTTTGATAGCATCAGCAAACTCTGTATCTTTACTTTCTAGTTCTGCATACAACTCAGGTGCTGTCATTTCCTGCCAACGATTTGGATCGCCTAATGCTTTTGCTAACATTTTGCTTACATCTGCTTCGCTAGAGTCTGTACTAATATCCTCGGCATGCATTGCCGCCATGTGCTTCTTGTATTTTTTAGTGCCTTTCTTATGTGGGGATTTGCCTTCTTCTAATTCTGATGTATCTAATTGTGCTACTACATCTTCTATAGCACTACTGCTATCTATCACATTTATAACACCGCCACTTGCAAAATCGCCTATACGTTGCCCGCCTACTTCCATATCTGGATCTACACAATCTTCTACATCTAATCTTTCTAATTCAGAATATATTGCATATTCTAAATCACCTAAATTTTCAAATTGATGTTCTTCGCCCCTAAATTCGTCCACTAACTTTTCAACACATGCATCGCGAATGATACTTCTTTCTTCGCCTTCATGCACTTCTACTGCTTCTTTCTTTACGCAATTAGGAACTGTTTTACCAAACATCTTTTTAGTGCCTTTCTTTTCGTAACCTTTCCAACAACGTGTGCCTTCATCAAACTGTACGCCTTCCTCTTGTTTAATTAATTGAAATGCTTTACCAACTATATCCGATGCTTTAGCAGGACCGTAACCGTAATCTGTTCTTACTTGCCTTACAGCCATTCTAGGATCATCCATGTGTTTCATCATATTTGCAATTTTAGGAATTAGTTCCTCATCACTGGGTCTGTTTGCTATTTGTTTTTCTCTATCAACGTTTTGTTGATCAAACGCCATTATTTCTTTCCATTTGGCACCTTGCATTTCGCCTTCATCACAACCGAACATTCCCCAGCCATCACATTCGTTTCCTTCAACATAATCCTCTTCGTCATCGTCCCAAATTTCATATTCAGCATCTTGATAACCTGTACCTGCACAATTAGGACATACACCATCTTCAATATATTGGTCTTCCCAACCACCTGTTAATGCATCTTGTAAATTATCATATGCTTCTGATCTTTCTTCAGCATCGTAGTAAGCATCAGGCTCACCTATCATAGCATCTGACTCTTCTCTAACTTTATGTATTCTACCATGGAGTTTGTCTTCTTCTTCACTGCTGACACCATCAGGATGTCCCATGTTTTTATTATCTACATAATTATCCCAGTCATCATCTTCTAAATCTTTTTCAATCTCTTTCTTTGCATCTTTTCTATCATAGTCCTTTGCGGACTTATGAGCTCCAGCACCTGACATATTTCTGCTATGTTTTGCTACTGGATTATTTTGTTTTGATCTGTTTTTACCTTCTGGTATATTATCGAAGAAATGTAAGAAATTTTCTACGGCTTCATCTTCAGATTTAAATTCATCTCTATCTGACATAAAATCCTGTTTGAATTGGGCCATGTCTACCTTACCCTTATATTTTGTATCTGCTATATATTGCAATAAAGGGTCTAATCCCTTTTGATTATATGTCTCTACAGCCTTATCATACCATTCACCTTGACTGGAGTATGTCATTAGTTCTTCACTAATATTTTGCTGGTTAGGTATTAAGTCATATAGTTTCATACAACTATTTATCAGATTTAATTATCTTGTGACTTTGGAACCATTACAATTTTAACGCCACGTCTAACTAATTCGTTACGACATTTTTGTTTAATTTTTGGCTTACTATTACTACTGTTGATATAGTCGAATAGTTCTTTTTGTGATTGTTGTTTAATGAAATGGTGTTGAGTAACTTTACCTTTGCCTTTTACAAATGTAGTTTGACTTGGTTTAAATTTTACTGGCATGTGTGTCTCCTAATTTAAGAGTATTTATATGTTATTAATTCTATAAAGTTAAAAAACTGTTTCCTTTCATGACACCAGTACTGCCCCTTGTAGTCAGGGTATGCGAGTTTTGTTATTGCTAGATCTGTTAGACGTTCTCGAGCCTCGACATCAGTCTCTCTGCTCGGTTCGTTACTTGTCGGTACCATTTTGAATCTCTGCCTTCCACTGCCGCCTTAGACCAATCTCCTTCGTCTAATGCTTTCTTGAAATTTTTAAATCCGCTTAGTCGCGTTCTGCCCATATTGAACATCATGTTTACTAATATTTCTTTAACTTCTCCGGGCATATCATCGAAGTTTTCGTATAAAACAGAGCATTCGGAAATGGCAGTATCTAAGTCTTTCTCAAAACATTCATTTACTCTGTCTTCATTTACTGGAGTGCCTACTGGCTTACCAAATTCTGGGTCTGTGTCTAAAACCAAATGTCCAACACCAAAGGTTGGAAGTCCTAGGTGATCATGATATACTTCATAGACAACACCTTCGTCTATTTTCATTTGTTCAAATACTGCTTCTCTGTCTAATTTGTTTCCGAACCCAAACATTGTAATTAGTCCTCTTTCTTAACTAGTGTGTATATTCCGTATGCTAATCCAACCCAAGCGGCTAATTTTACTATGCCACCAAATAAGATAATAGATCCACATACTCCGATTAGAGCAACTCCGTCAAGTGAAGTTCTTTCACCTATTCTGTCTTTACACCAATCTTTTGCTATTGTTAAATAATTCATAATATTCTCCTATTACTATTATATTTAGTTAATTTTTCTTCTTTTTTACTGTATTACTGACGTTTTTTGCTTTACCCTTTCTATTCTTGTTAGGGTCGTTTCTACGTTTTTTCTTTACTGCGGCTCCTATAGCCTTCTTACCGCCTTTACGTCTTAAACTTGCGGCTTTACTTTTGGATAGGCATTTAGGCTTGCCCTCGCCTTTTTTAGAGTCTCCGCATTTACCTATGCGTTCACCTTTGGTATTGTATCTGTCCCAGCCACCGCCACCGGCTCCGCCTTTCTTTCCCTTACCAAACCAAGCACGTAGGTTTTCCGTTTGTACAACTTCCAATATATGCATTATTTCTTCTTAGATTTTTTCTTTTTCTTCTTTTTAGAGTTGCCCCAATTCTTAGCACCTACTTTACGGCACTTGACTAAGGCTCCACTGGCGTAGGCACTGGGCCATACTTTATATCTGGATTTGACTTTATGATAACATGCATCTTTCTCACCTGCCGCTTCATCAAATTCTGCTTCAGTTAGAGCTTCAGTTAGATCAATACCTGATTGTGCTAGTCTAGCCGCCAAAGAATCAAATACCTCATCCTTTATAATACTTTGAATACTAGTATATCCTTGTGTCAGTGCAAATTCTAAAAATGCTTTCATTTTTATATAGACTGGATTGGTATTATTAGGAATATACATTCCTCCCTTTGGTTCTTCTGCTACGTTATACTTACTACCAACTAACATTCCTGTATAAGGATGTTTTTGTTCTCTGCCTGTTACAGGCTTACTGAGTTTTGGTATTGGATCAGAGGTTCTGACTACTTTATTTGTAACCTCAACGATTTTCATTGCTCTTATTCAAATGTACCAGAGTAGAAAACAGTTATATCTGCCGTACCTGCACTTGCTCCACCTTGTGTTACTATAGCACTGACTACCGTGCTTGATGAATAAGTATGATCTGCATCAAATGTAAATTGTCCACCTGCTGGTTCGAATCCTGCAAACAATCTATCAGTATCTCCACTATCACCTACAATAATTTCTGTTGTTGAATTTGCATCAGTCCAGTTACCTGAACCTTTTTCAACTACAACTTTCTGTATTGTAGTGTTTGCACTTGCTGTACCTAATGCTGTAGTGCCTGAGTTATATGCTACGTTAGTTTTTACATAAGCAAGTTTTTGACTTCCACTAGCATCAAGTTGTGCTTTAGTTACAGCATGGCTACTTGCTGTTCCGTTTGCTAATGCAATACTTTCTAATGCTCCATCTTTATCTTTGAGACTAATTACAGAACTAGAACTAGCATCTATTTTAGGACCTTGCTTTCCAAGTTCTAAAGTATCACTAACTCCTGCTATACCGTAATTTTTTACTGAGTCTACCATTTATAACTCCTATTAAGAAATGTTACCTAAATCGCTATTGCTATTTTGTGATTGGTTAATAGAACCGTAATCTGTTACACTTACACTATCACTTGCTAATACAACACTAACTGTGGCTGAACCGGCACTTGCGGCACCATTAGTTACTTTTACTTGCATTACTGCTTCTGCTGAATATTCATATTGATATTGAGAGTGGTATTGTCCAACCTTAGTTACATCTAAGTCTGTTGCTCTAATGAATCTTGAACCATTTGATGTATCTCCTACTTCAACAAAGTCTGCTGTACTTGAACCGCCTGTCCATGCACCTGGAACATCAACTGTTACTGAAAGTATTCTACTACCTGCCGCTATAGTGGCAACATTACTTGTACCTGAATCATAATCAACATCTAATGTGACATGTTGTACAAGATCTTCTGCTGTTGCATCTAATTGAGCCTTTGTTACCGCTTGTGTTGATGCCGTCGCATTTGCTATTGCAATTTTTTGTAGGGCGTCACCTGTTGTGTAGAATCCAATCGCTGAGCTGTTACCAGTAATGTAAGAACCTTGTTTACCAAGTTCTAAACTAGTGCTAACACCTGCTAAATTATATTTTTTAACTGTAGCCATTTATATCTCCGGATGATAAATTTGTAAATTACACATGTATTTATCTTATCTTGACAATAAATATAATTTAGTATATAATGTGTGTATGACCAGCGATTTACGAGTTGTTAGATTTAGTGAGGATTCTGTAAACTTTAATATACATGAAGTGTTTTTTGACGAACATGGTATTCCTACACATATGAACGAAGAGCCTATTAGTATGTCTAGTACCAGTATAACAGATTTAACACAAAAACTGATTATAATTATTAGTGCATTGACTAAGCCTATTATAGATCCTAGTATATTTAACTCTGATCATGCTGATAAACAACAAGAAGCAATGGATATATTTAAAAATGTTTGATAATAATGTAAAACGTATAGGATTTTGTTGCAAATACTTAGAATCTGATCAAACACAACCTAAAAAGATACTAGAAGAGTCTCAACGACCTTACAATACTAGATCAACTACTATTACTTGGCTTAATAGACAGGAACGAGATGTTGCTGAACAACGTCTTTGGGACCTTATGGTGCATAACATACAAAGTTATTACAACCTAGTTGAATATACAGGAGGTCTTATACCTGAACGTAGAATGGTTAGACTAGGTAGTGACTGTTTACCTGCATTTACAGAGAAAGATTGGTCTTACTTTTGGCAAAAGCCTGATGTACAGGCATATTGTGAAAAAGAGTTTATTAAAGTAGGTGACCTTGCAAGACAACTTGATGTAAAACTAAGTTTTCATCCTGGACAATTCTGTGTACTTGCTAGTGATAACCCTGATGTTGTTGAACGAAGTATTGAAGAGTTTGAGTATCATGTAAATATGGCACGTTGGATGGGTTACGGTAAGGAGTTTCAAGACTTTAAATGTAATGTACATATATCAGGCAGGAAAGGATATCAAGGAATTATAGATGTATTGCCAATACTTACACCTGAAGCAAGGAATATTATTACCATAGAAAATGATGAGATGTGTCATGGACTTGATGAATCTCTTAAATTAGAAAAGCATCTAGCATTAGTGTTAGATATACATCACCATTGGATTAGAAATGAAGAATACATACAAGCGAATGATGACCGCGTTAAAAGGGTTATTGATAGTTGGCGTGGTGTCAGGCCTACTTTACATTACAGTTACAGCAGGGACGAATGGCTGGACCAGTCAAGCAGAATTGATGAGGGATCTAGGCACAATTCCTTACACTCCATTCCGTCTCTATTAGAGTCTGGTGCTAAGAAACAAAAACTTAGAGCACACTCAGACTTTTATCCTAATGCTAGAGCAAATGATTGGGCTCTTAGTTTCTGGGACAACTTTGATATACAATGCGAGGCTAAGGCTAAGAACCTAGCAAGTGAGCAACTATACAAACAGGCTGTAGGAATAGAATGTCTGTCCACGTAAAAGAAGGCTATAGAGAATCATTACTACCAGACGTAAAGTTTAAAGGTAAAAGGATTTGCGTCTTTACAAATTACAGAACAGGTAGTACCTTTTTTATTAGAGAAACATTTTTAACAAATAGAATTTGGCCTATGGAAGAATGGGAACATTTTAATACTGACAAGCCTTTTGATGTAGCATTAAAAGAATTAAAAGATAAAGAGGAATTTGTTTTTAAACTTATGCCAGATCAGATAGGATTAAGTAAAGCAAATATAAAGAAAGTATTAAATGAATGTGATGAAGTAATATACTTGTATAGGCGAGACTTTGAAGCACAGGCAAGAGGTTGGATAGCATGGAATTTATCTGGAGACCATGAGCATCATTGGGGAGATACTAAGACGTATGACATAAAGGTTACACAAGATCTTGCTGACTGGTACTCAAACGAACTTATAGATAATTATAAATGTATGAAGTATGCATATAAATTACAGCCAGGTCCTGTTCATGTTTTAGAAGACTTCCCTATACAGATACCCTATAGTAGAATATATAATTGGGAGAAGGATATTAATATTCCTGATTACAATACACATAAGGAAGTGTTCAGATCTTGAACAACTACCCAAAACAATCTGTTAAATAGCACTATGAAGGTTTTAATAATTGGTGGCTGTGGTTATGTAGGCTCAGCAATTGGTAAACATCTCGCAGACAAACATGAGATTACCAATGTGGATTTAGAATGGTTTGGTAATTTTTCCTATGACCATACTATTAATATGGACTACAACGATTTAACACCTAAGTTTTTAGAACAGTTTAATGTTGTGATACTCACAGCAGGTCACAGTAGTGTTAAGATGTGTGATACAGACTTACAGAGCAGTTTTAATAATAACGTAAGAAACTTTGTAAACCTCACTAATAAACTAACAACACAAAAATTTATATATGCCAGTAGTGCAAGTGTATATGGTAATACATCTGAGACAGAAATATCAGAGGACAATGTAAACTTTAGTCCTATAAACTATTACGATATGACTAAGTTACATATAGATCATATTATGCATTTAAGTCCACTAGATTATTATGGATTAAGATTTGGTACAGTAAACGGACCAGCACCTAGTATTAGAACAGATGTAATGATTAATGCTATGGTGAATACTGCTATGCAAAAAGGTGAGATACATGTTTTTAATGCTGACACTCGCAGAAGCATTTTAGGTATTAACGATTTATGTAGAGCAGTAGAAACTATTATAGATGACAATAAGAAATCCAATAGGGGTGTTTACAATACAGCAAGTTTTACAAATACAGCAGGAGAGATTGCAGAAGCAGTAGGCAAA
>Ga0115013_10001322_pt1 | contig 14476 bp, 15 predicted proteins | sample SouAtlMetagenome_2_FD_88686 | JGI IMG/M metagenome (GOLD analysis project Ga0115013, IMG submission 88686) | Marine eukaryotic phytoplankton communities from Atlantic Ocean - South Atlantic ANT15 Metagenome | ecosystem: Environmental > Aquatic > Marine > Oceanic | place: South Atlantic Ocean...
TATGATTGGTGAGGAAATCTTTACTGAAAAGTTAACAGAGTTTGTTGGTCAGTACACGCAAGTGATTGACATGAATACTCAACCAAAAGGAGTTTATTTCTTAGAAATAACTACTTCTACAGGAAGTATCAACAAAAAGATTGTTCTTCAATAATCCTTTTTAAATAGATTGATGAAAGCCCCGAGCAGTAATGTTCGGGGCTTTTTTTATTACGCCACATAAACGACAGTGATGTTTATATTTATTATTTGTTCTAATACTTTGATATATTAACTAATTAATGCACCCGTAGTAAACACATCGACTAATAGTATGATATGCTTATTCTAATTTTTTCTTTTCTTTTAAAAAACACCTGCCATATTTTTAAACCGATGAAATCTTGACTTATTAGTTTGACTTACTTTTTTTTCGCTTCTTACTAATACACCATTCAATAATTCACATTTTAAATATTGTTGTAGTCCTTTTGCGATTAATTCGCTTTGATTATAACCTCTTTGGCTTAGTTTTTCTTCATGTAATGGTACTAGAATGATATAATTTACGTTTTGCAGATGCGATATATTTTTATATAATTCTTTGCCCAGGTATTTACCCAAATATTCCTAGTTATTATACTTTAAATCGTAAATCAGTTTTTGTATGGCACTTTTTTTTGGAAATTGTATCTTCTATATAATTTTTACCATCTACACTTAGATTGAGTTGATGCCAATTCTGTCGATTAATATATTTTGGTAAGTCTATATAACATTTCATGCAAAGAACACGTTCATTCTAAGCGAAGACACTTTTACAGTAGTAACAAGTTTTGGGAAATATTTAATTAATTATGTCCAAGAAAAGATGTAATTTACTAACGGCTTATAGTTTTAAGGAAATTAATTTAATACCTTAAATTTGCTAAAAATATTTTAATCTATGAATAAGAACGATCAATTATTTAGTGAGTTACTTTATTTACTACACCACAATGCATTTAATGCACTTAACAATATAGGTAATGCCAATTATTCAGAATCAGAATTAACTTCTGTTCGTCAACTCATTGATATGGTTGTTATGCTAAAAGAAAAAACTAAAGGTAATTTATCAGATGAATTAGACCAAATACAAAGAATGATGTTGTCTGAACTTGAATCAAAATACCAACAAAAATTTAAAACAACCCAAACCAATGGATCAGCCAAATAATAGCATTAGCCCTTTAAAAGATAAGAAGTCGAGACGTATTATTATAATTCTTTCTGTCTTGCTTTCTATTATTATTATTTTCAATATTATTAGAGAAAATCAATTTAAAAAGACCTTAGAGACTGTCATTCAATATGAGGAGGAAAAAACTAGCTTAAGAGATAATTTAGATGATTTGATTGATGAACACGAAATTTTAAAGGATGAATATGGTGATTTAAGTAATCAATTAGCGGATCGTGACTCAACCATATTAGCTTATGCCGATGAAATAAAACAACTTCTTAGGTCTAAAGGTGAGTTGACACAGGCAAGAGCTAAGATTAGACGACTAAAAGAGATAAGTATACGATATGTTTCTGCCATAGACTCTCTTTATACTTTAAACCAAGCCCTTCAATTAGAAAACGATAGCGTCAAAAAAGTCAATCAACTAATCTCCAGTAGAAATAGAACATTAGAAAAAAATAACCAAGACCTCAGTCAACGTGTTTTCACAGCATCTATGCTTAGAGTAGAGAACATACAAGTAGAAGGCGTATATTATCGCTCTAGTGGTCGTGAAGTGACTACTACTCGAGCTTCAAAAATCCAAAACTTTAGTATTTGCTTTGACATTATTGAAAACAAAGTAACAAACGCAGGATTAAAAGAACTTTTCATTAGGATAGTTGACCCGCGTGGTAAAGTACTCAATGTTGCCAATAAAATCCAAGAAACCACTATCGAAAACGATAGTATTGTACAATATACGACCAACTATAATTTTGATTATGCCAATCAAAAAATTAGCGAATGCCAATTATGGACAAGGGGCAATGTTTTAATACCCGGAGTCTATTATTTTGAGTTTATTATGGAAGGTCAAGTTATCGGATTAGCTAACACTAAGTTCAGATAATCAATGAAAATAGTTACTTATAATATTAATGGCATTCGTGCTGCATTAAGAAAAGGTTTAGATGATTGGTTAACATCTACTGATCCTGATGTGGTATGTTTACAAGAAATCAAAGCTCGTGAAGAGCAATTTGACTCTAGTGTTTTTACAAACTTAGGTTATCATTGTTATTGGTATTCAGCTCAAAAGCCAGGTTACAGTGGCACTGCTATTTTATCCAAGAAAAAACCGATTAAGGTAACTTATGGTATGAATCATGAAAACTACGACAATGAAGGTCGAGTATTGAGAGTTGATTTCGAAACATACTCTGTTATTAGTGTTTATATACCTTCTGGCAGTAGCGGTGACTCCAGACAAGCCTTTAAAATGACTTTTTTGGAAGACTTTCATCATTATATTTCTGAACTCATTCAGCTAGTACCAAACTTAATTATTGCTGGTGATTATAATATTTGTCATAAGGCTATAGATATACACAATCCACAACGCAACCAAAAGACTTCTGGCTTTTTACCAGAAGAAAGGGAGTGGTTATCTTCATTCATAGGTTTAGGCTTTATCGATACTTTTCGTCATTTCAATCAAGAACCACATCAATATTCTTGGTGGAGTTATCGAGCAAATGCTAGAGCGAAAAACCTAGGTTGGAGAATAGATTATTTATTGGCAACCCAATCTATGGAGTCACGATTAAATAGAGCGGCCATACTTAGTCAAGCCAAACACTCTGACCACTGCCCTGTCTTACTTGAATTGAGTTAAGTGTTAATCAAACTAATTATGTTAATAAACTTTTTTAAAGTCCTTAAAGTGGTCTGAATGCTAATGTATATTTGAAATTATAATTGAATAACTATGACTTACAGAATCTTACCCATCTTTATCATCATAGCAACGCTTTCATCCTGCGTGTCTCCAAAGGTTGTTGAAGAGATTAAGCAACAACGTCAGCAAACGTTTCAAGAAAATCAGGAGATTAAAAAAGAAAACACTTCGCTTTCTACAGAAAATATTGAGTTAAAAGACAAACTAACACGACTTAATGTTGAGATTTCTCAATTGATTTCAGACTCCACTACAAGAGCCGCTAGTTGCCGTCAATTACAATCTCAGTTAGATGATTTGAACGAAGCCTATGACTTACTGACAGCCAAGAATAGTCAGATGATGAGTAATAAAGCTGAAGAAACTAAAAAGTTACTAAAAGAATTACAAAACACTAGAGAGGAGCTATTGAAAAAAGAAGATGAGTTGTTGACTTTAGAACAAAATCTTAGCGTAAAACAAAAGGAACTTCTTAATACTCAAAACGAACTTATCGAAAGAGAGAAAAAAGTAATGGAATTGCAATCCATTATCAACAGGAAAGACTCTTTATTGTCGGCACTAAAAGATAGAATTTCTTCAGCATTACTTGGTTTTGAAGGAGATGGCTTGACAATCACACAAAAAAATGGCAAGGTCTATATTTCTTTAGAGGAACAATTGCTTTTCGCATCTGGAAGTTGGCAAGTAGATACTCGAGGTAGAGAGGCACTTTCTAAGTTATCAAAAGCCTTGGAAAATCAGCAAGACATCAATGTTTTAATTGAGGGTCATACCGATAGTATCCCTTTTGGTGGCCGTGGACAGATTAAAGACAATTGGGATTTGAGTGTAGTAAGAGCAACAGCAATAGTACGTATTTTAACATCTTCTAGCTCTATTGATCCTGAACGATTAACGGCTGCAGGGAAAGGAGAGTTTGTGCCCATTCAATCAAATAGTACTTCTGTAGGTAGAAGCGCTAATAGAAGGATAGAAATTATCCTTACACCTAAATTGTATGATTTATATGAATTGCTTGAAGATTAAGAGGCAAAAAGCATTTTGAATACTTCCTCAATTTTACTCACTTTTACGACTTCTATAGAAAAGTCTTGATGGTCTATTTTATTGTACTTTGAAACAAAGATTCGTTCAAAGCCTAATTTTTCAGCTTCTTGTATCCTTTGGTCACACCTATTGACAGGGCGTATTTCCCCTGACAGCCCTACTTCAGCAGCAAAACAATTTTTGTCTTTTATAGCCATATCAACATTTGAAGAAAGGATAGCACAAACTACCCCTAAATCAATAGCAGGGTCGTCTACTTTTATGCCACCAGTGATGTTTAAGAATACATCTTTTGCGCCTAAACGAAAGCCACATCTTTTTTCTAATACGGCCAATAGCATAGAAAGACGCCTTAAATCAAAACCAGTAGCACTACGTTGAGGGGTGCCGTATACAGCAGAACTCACTAGGGCTTGTGTTTCAATCATTAATGGGCGAACACCTTCCATAGTAGCACTAATGGCCATACCACTCATAGCTTCGTCTTTTTGGGAAAGTAATATTTCAGATGGATTACTTACCTCTCTAAGTCCATGACTTAGCATTTCATAGATGCCCAATTCAGCAGTTGAACCATAGCGATTTTTATGCGCTCTTAAAATACGATAGACGTGATTTCTTTCTCCTTCAAATTGAAGAACAACATCGACCATATGTTCTAATATTTTAGGCCCAGCGATATTGCCATCTTTATTGATATGTCCAATGAGCAATACAGGCGTACCGCTAGCTTTAGCATAATCCATTAATTCGGCGGTACATTCTCTTATCTGTGAAATACTTCCCGGTGAGGAATCAATACTATTGGTCTTCAAAGTTTGTATAGAGTCTATAACTAATACCGTAGGTTGAACCTCTTGAATTTGTTGAAATATATGTTGAGTATTAGTTTCGGTAAGTATTTGACAACTAGAGTCAGATAAATTGAGTCTATCTGCTCTCATTCGGATTTGTTGGTCACTTTCTTCTCCAGTAACGTAAAGAATCTTTTCATTTTGGATTCTTAATGCAACTTGTAATAGTAGAGTAGATTTACCTATGCCGGGCTCTCCACCTAATAAAATAAGTGAACCAGAAACTATACCTCCTCCTAACACCCTGTTTAACTCGTTATCAGAAGTATCTATTCTTGCTCTAGACTGTAAAGAGATATCACTAATAGCACGAGCTTTATTGACTCTATTGGCTTTCCCATTTTCCCAATTAGCTTTACCTGATTTAGGTTTGCTGACAACTTCTTCTACTATAGTGTTCCATTCGCCACACGATTTACATTTACCCATCCATTGTGCACTTTGCGCACCACAATTTTGACAAAAGAATGTTGTTGTTACCTTAGCCATTTTTAATAGAATTTATAATATGACTAGTAGAATAACCTTCTAAAAATGGGATAGTTTCTACACTTCCACCATTAGCGATTACAAAATCACTACCTATGATATCTTTGACCTTATAGTCAGCTCCTTTAACTAAGGTGTTAGGTTGAATAAGCTCAATTAATTGTTTTGGGGTGTCTTCATGGAATAGGACTACTGCATCGACACAACTTAGAGACGCCAAAATAGATGCTCTACTAGACTCATTTTGAATGGGTCGGTTTTCTCCTTTTATGCGTTGAATAGATTTATCAGCGTTAAGGCCAACAATTAGTTTATCTCCAAGTTTTGAAGCTTTAAAAAGATAATCAATATGACCGAGGTGTAGAATATCAAAACAACCATTTGTAAAAACAATATGGTTCTTCCTCTTCCAATTATTGACTTCTTCACTTATTGAATCCAAGTCAAAAACTTTTTCTGAAAAATGTGTTTTGGTACTCACTGTTTTGCTTTCCTTTTGGATAAAAATACCATTAAAATGGATATACCACCAACACTAAGTGTCATTAATGTTTGAGCCGTATGAACAACGGTTGCAAATAATAAAGCAGAATCTTCAGAAACATCAAGAATCATAAGCCCTACTTTTACGATATAATGATAAGCCCCAATACCGCCTTGTACGGGAGCAACCATTCCAAAGCCACCGATTACCATAGTATAAAGGCCGTCCGCTACATTTAGCATTCGAGTTGCTTCTATAGAGAAAAAACAAACGTAAGTCATCAGTAAATACATGAGCCATATGATAAAAGTATGTGCCCAAAAACCTGTTTTATTTTCTAATCCATTAATGCTTTTAAAGCCATCTTTAATGCCAATAATGAACATTTTAATTTTGAGATAAAGAGTAGATTTTTTTAAAATCTTTTTTGTTAAAACAAACAAAATAAAAAGAATAGACATAGCACTTAATCCAATGCCAATCAATGAACTTAGCTCTAGCGTTTGTCCTTCAAAGATAATAGCTAGAAATTCTAGAAAAAGCTCGAACTTTAAAATCAGAACTAAAAGAACTAGGCTTAATAAAATTATAAAGTCAATAACTCTTTCTAAAATGATAGTTCCAAAGAGTTTGTCTACAGGAACATCTTCTGTTTGATTTAGGCTTGTACAGCGCGTAATTTCACCAGCTCTTGGGATAGCAATATTAGTAAAATAGCCGATAGCGACAGAATAAATACTGTTAAGTTTACTAACAGAGAAGTTTAGGTTTTGAAGTAATATTACCCATCTAAGACCTCGACTTATAATAGCTATAAATCCAAAAAACATAGAAATAACAATCCATAAATAATTAACATCTTTTAGTTGAGCGATTAAAGCTTTAGGACTTTGATTCTTGAAAGCTAAGTACATTAATCCAACCCCTAGAAAAAGAAAAAAGACATATTTAATCCACTTTACAGCTTTCATTTTATAATTATAAAGTGTTGTTTGGGTTGGGGAAAATTAAAGTTGGGTTAAATGATTTAGCCTCCTCAAAGTCCAAAAGTGCATAAGCAATAATGATAACTACATCACCCTTTTGTACTTTTCTTGCAGCTGGACCATTTAGACATATTTCACCTTTATTACGTTCACCTTTAATGACATAGGTTTCTAGACGCTCACCATTGTTGATGTTTACAATTTGCACCTTCTCACCCTCAATAATGTTTGAGGCTTCCATTAGGGCTTCATCAATAGTAATACTACCAATATAATTTAGGTCAGCACCTGTTACCGTAACTTGATGAATTTTTGATTTTACAACTTCAATTTGCATAGGACAAAATTAATCATTTAAAGATAAATTATCTATCAATCTCACCTTCCCTAAAAAAACAGCCATAACAGCTATAGCCTCATCGTTGTCTGCCTGACCTTGTAATGGTTTAAAGTTGTAGGGATTGACAATTTCTACATAGTCTAATCTCATGTCTTGTACCTGATTAATATCATTTTTTATCATTTCTTTTAATTGGGCGCAATCAACTTTGCTGAATAGGGACTTTATTTTTTGTAAGCTAGCATAGACATATGTAGCTTTTTTTCTTTGTGTTGTACTGAGTAAGGCATTTCTCGAACTTTTAGCTAAGCCGTCATTCTCTCTTATAGTTTTACCAGTTTTTATTTTAATAGGAAGTGAAAGACTATTGATCATTTGCCTTATTACAGCGACTTGTTGAAAGTCTTTTTCTCCAAAATATGCTATTTGCGGCCTTACAATAGAAAATAAACGATGGACAATAGTACATACACCGTCAAAGTGTCCTGGACGTTTTCGACCCTCCAGAACTTTGTCTATTCCATTTAACAGGTATTGCTTAGTGTTAAGGCCTTCAGGATACATTTCTGTTACATTAGGCTGAAAGAGGATATCACAAGATTGTTCTTCAAGCAATTTAATATCTTCTTCGATAGTAATAGGGTAGTTTTCTAAGTCGTTAGAGTCATTAAATTGAGTAGGGTTGATAAAAATACTACATACAACTACATCACAATCTTTTTGTGCAAGTTTTACTAGCGACAAATGCCCCTCATGTAAAGCCCCCATAGTCGGCACAAAACCGATACTTTTATTACTATTTCTAGAGCTCTCTAGTAATTGATTTAATGAATTTATGTTTGTTAAGACTCGCATTAACTACCATTTTGGGCTCGTAAAAGTAATGTTTTACTTGATTTATGAGGATAAAATTCGTAAATTTGCATTGCAAGTTTAATCACCTAATTTGTCGGGTTTTAAAATTCAGTTAATTTATGGATAAGAAAAGAGTGTTGTTTATTTCGCAAGAAATTACCCCCTATTTGTGTGAAACTGAAATATCTACTAGGTGTAGAAATCTTCCTCAAGGCATTATGGAAAAAGGTAAAGATATCAGAATATTTATGCCTAAGTATGGATGTATTAACGAGAGAAGAAATCAATTACACGAAGTTATTCGCTTATCTGGAATGAATATGATACTTGATAATCTGGACTACCCTTTGATTATTAAAGTAGCCTCTTTACAGCCCATAAGAATGCAGGTTTATTTTATAGAAAATGAAGATTATTTTCCCAAAAAGACTTTTATGCATGAATTGGACGGAGAAGAGTTTGAATTCCATGATGAGAGAACAATTTTCTTTTGCCGTGGGGTTTTAGAAACAGTAAGGAAGTTGGGTTGGGCGCCAAATGTGGTTCATTGCCACGGTTGGATGTCAGCTCTTGTTCCAATGTATCTCAAGAAAGCTTTTGCAGAAGATCCAATCTTCGACAATACGAAAGTAGTTTATTCCGTTTACGACCAAGAATCAAATGTTGAAATAGACAACGATATGGCACGTAAATCTATCATCACCGGTGTTAGCGAAGATGACGTAGAGCTGATAAACACTGCGTCTGTTGACACATTGCATAAGTTAGCTATTAAGTACGCTGATGCTGTAATTATGGGTAGTGAAAAAATTTCTGATGACCTAAACAAGTTTATTGTTGATTCTGATAAGTATGTAATTACACATCAAAACGATGAAGATTACGTAGATGCTTATGACGCCTTATATGACGAATTGTTAGAAGAGGTTGAGGTATACTCATAATGAACAAAAACACTCTCAATGAAACAGCCCATCTTACTTATATGGCTTAGTGCCATTACCCTATTTTCCTGTACAGACCCTCAAATAATTGGTCTAGAGATTCAGCCCGAAGGTGATAAGATTACCATCTCCTCTACAAGTAACAACAGTCCTTTTACGGCTTTGACCAAAAAAGTAGATTCTGTTCGCTCCAGCCAGACGGTGTATGCTTTGTTGGGGAATTATGAGTCGGCTAATTTATTAGATGCTAAAGCCTCATTTTCTACTCACTTAAGATTGAGTGATAATGCCGTAGATTTTGGTGAAAATCCAGTCTTAGACTCTGCAATTATGACACTAGCTTATGCGGGATATTATGGAGATACAACCATTGAAATGAATATTCAAGTTGAGCAGTTAATTGAAGAAATTTACGATACAACAACGTATTATTCTGATGACGTTTTTTCTACAAGTCCATTTTCTACCCCATTAGAATGCTCTTTTTTACCCACCCCAAATACCTTTCGCTATCGAGATGCCGATACTTTGGGAGTTAAATCACTTTCCTTTAATGCCAATCAAATTGGACAATTGATTCTTGATGCTCCAACCAATAATTTAGTCGATAATGATGTTTTTGTTCCTTTTTTTAAAGGTCTTCATATTTCAGTGTCTCCTTCACAACCCTCATCATCTATTTTGTACTTTAATTTGATTGATGGGGGCTCAAAACTAACGATTTATTATAACGATTCTTTGTCTTACGACTTGCTCTTTAGTGCTGCTGCAAGCAGAGTCAATCATTTCGAAATGCAAGAAGATTTGGACCTGCAAAATAAGTTAGCAGTACAATCTATGGCGGGTCTAGAAGTTCATTTAGATTTTAATGATTTACAATCCTTAAAGGAAAGGTTATCAGATAAAATAATTAATCAAGCACTAATTAGTTTCACAGAACAAAATGCTATAGACTTAGCTCATTCAAGTCTATCGTTGGTTCGCTTAGATACTAATGGTACAAGGTACTTCTTAGATGATATTTTAGAAGGACAAACTCACTTTGGAGGTGAATTAACTAACAACACATACAGCTTTAACATCACCAAGTTTTTACAAAATTTAGTTCATGATGAATATGAAGCTAACACCTTGATACTTGTTCCTACAGGCGAATCGGTCAATGCCAACAGAACGGAAATCAATCAAAACATAGAACTTAACATCATTTATACAGAGTTTTAGTATGTGCGGAATTGTAGGATATATAGGTCATAGACAAGCCTATCCAATTTTAATCAAGGGCTTACAACGTCTTGAATATCGAGGATATGATAGTGCTGGTATTGCATTATTAGATGGCGATATAATAAATTATAAGCGAAAGGGGAAAGTTGCTGATTTAGAGCATTTTTGTAAAGGTAAAAATATAAAAAGTACTATCGGAATTGGTCATACACGATGGGCAACACATGGTGTTCCCAATGACGTGAATGCTCACCCACACTATTCTCAAGATAAATCCATTTCTATAATCCATAATGGCATTATTGAGAACTATGAGTCGATAAAAAAAGCCTTACAAAAAAGAGGTCACCAATTTGAGAGTGAGACAGATACTGAAGTATTGGCTCATCTTATAGAAGAAATACAGAAAAATGAAAATACTTCACTATTTGAGTCAGTTCGACTAGCTTTAAATGAGGTAGTTGGAGCGTACGCTATTGCTGTTATTTCCAATGTAAATACAGATGAAATTATTGTAGCCAAAAAAGGAAGTCCATTAGTTGTTGGAATTGGAGAAAATGAATTTTTTATAGCTTCAGATGCCACACCAATTGTAGAGTATACAAAGGAAGTAGTTTACTTAGAAGAAGGCGAAGTTGCTCGTCTTTCCCTTAAAGATGGCTTTGACCTTAAGACTATAGAAAACGTTAACCTAACACCTTATGTTCAAGAGTTAGAAATGAGCTTGGAAGCCATTGAAAAAGGGGGGTTCGAGCACTTTATGTTAAAAGAAATTTTTGAGCAACCAAAATCCATTACAGATACTATAAGAGGCAGATTACTTCCTTCTGAGGCAAGTATTAAAATGCAAGGTATCGACAGTTATTCAGATAAAATTTTACAAGCTGATAGGATAATAATCATAGCTTGTGGAACTTCTTGGCATGCTGGACTTATTGGAGAATATCTTTTGGAAGATTTGGCAAGAATTAATGTAGAAGTTGAATACGCTTCAGAGTTTAGATATAGAAATCCAATAATAACTGAAAAAGATGTGGTCTTAGCCATTTCTCAATCAGGAGAAACAGCAGATACACTTGCGGCTATGCGTTTAGCTAAAGAAAAAGGCGCTACAGTACTTGCCATATGTAATGTGGTAGGTTCATCTATTGCTCGATTAAGCGATGCGGGAGCTTACACACATGCAGGTCCTGAAATAGGTGTCGCTTCTACTAAGGCATTTACTGCTCAAGTCACTATTCTAATACTCATCTCTTTGTTGTTGGCACGAAAAAAGTCCACCATATCAGAATCGTATTATAGACAATTATTGATTGAGCTAGAGACTATACCAAAGAAGGTAGAGAGTATGATAACTATGAACGATTATATTGAAGAGATTTCCAAAAAATTTGTTGATGCTCAGAATTTCTTGTATTTAGGAAGGGGATATAACTTCCCTGTGGCTTTAGAAGGAGCGTTGAAGCTGAAAGAAATTTCTTACATACATGCCGAAGGTTATCCAGCTGCAGAGATGAAGCACGGACCGATTGCTCTAATTGATGAAAATATGCCTATTGTAGTGATTGCTACTAAGAAGGGACATTATGAAAAAGTAGTGAGTAATATTCAAGAAGTAAAAGCTCGAAATGGAATTATCATTGCTATTGTTACTTATGGTGATACTACCGTTAAGGAAATTGCAGATTATGTGATTGAAATTCCTGAAGTTGCCGAGCCACTGACTCCGATTTTAGCAAACATACCTTTACAATTATTATCCTACTACATAGCAGTAATGAGAGGATGTAATGTCGATCAACCTAGAAATTTAGCTAAGTCCGTTACTGTGGAGTAGTTTTGAAGACACTATTTGGAATAGAAAACTTCCTTCATCAAATTTTATATTCCTGTTATTGATTTTTAAGTGTTACAAGTCACTTTGAATTTTCTATCAAACACTATGAATTGGTTTCAATGTTGAATGTTAGAATACAACGATTTCAACAAATACTATCTTTCTAATAGTACTACATTAATACATGTGATATTTCCATGATTATATTCGATTTAATCGACTAAACCCAAACTTATGGGGGAGTTGTCGATTAGTAAATCAATACGTTAAAATCCTATATATTTGTGTTTTTAAAAAAAATGACCGAACAAGATATTTTTATTTTAATAGTAGTGATTCTTCTTATTCTTCTTATTCTTTTTTACAAGAAAGAAAATGAATATGATAAAGATCCAAGAGAATTTATTATAAACAAAATAAAAAATAAAACATTTAGAAATACCAAAAGTGAAAAAGAATATAATCAAAAACTAAAAAATTTTTTCCAAGAAGAATTTAAAAAAATTAAAAAGGACACTCAATTAGTCAAATCTGAATATACAATTGATGGAGGTTACAAATTAGATTTGATAATAGATTATAAATTTGTTCTTGAGTTGAAATATAAATTAACCACAAGGAAACAAGTTGATAGTTCCTATACTAGTATTACCAAATATATTGATGAAATACAAGAACACAAGAAATTTAAAACGAAAGATATTTTCCTAGTAATATGTGGTGATGTCAAAAAAGAAATGAAAACAGATTTAATAAAGAGATTAAATAAAATTAAGAAGGTCAATGGATGGGACCCAAAAACACAGATACTTTACATTAAATAAAGTTTACTTAGAACACCACCGTCATTGTGGTCTATTTTTCAATAATCAATTTCTTCTCTACACTACCATCATCAAATATTTCAATGATTGGTTGACCGGTTTTAGGTTTTATTTCTTGACCTTTTAGGTTGATTGTTTTTTCTAGTTTTCTGTCAGGGTTGGGTAGGGTTATTTCAAAGGTGGAGGTGATGTTACCTTGGTCGTCTGTTTTTATTATTAAAACATCCATGAACTCAATTTTGTAAATTTCACCGTCAACATACTTACCACCAGTTACAATATACTCTCCATTTACTAATTGATAAATATTAAATCCAACTCCAGTTAAATCACCATAATTTTGTTCCCATAAAACATTACCATTTTCATCAATTTTCATAATAAATAATTCAGTGGAATCTGTATTATTATATTCTTTTGTACCACAGATAATAAAATTATTATCAAAAACTAAATCTATATCGTAACCTGTGTAGTTATTATAATTTTCTCTCCATAATTCATTACCATTTAGATCGGTTTTAATTATAACCATATCATTTCCACCAAGGATCATATATCCATCTTCAACCTCGACAAAATCATGACCTTGAGTTGAATTATCGTAGTTTTCAATCCATATATCATTACCATTTTCATCAATTTTACCTAATACTATTGAATTATTTGTCATTCCTGTAAAAACAAATCCATTGTCTGAAGATTGTTGAACCTTACTTCCCTCGACAGAAGTGTCACCACCATAATATTTAGACCATTCTACATCTCCGTTTAAATCTAATTTTCTAATAAATAAATTATTATCAAATGGAAAAGATAGAGAACCAATTAAAATATATCCACCATCGTTTGTTTGTTTTACAGAAGATCCACTTCCATTTTCATAGTCTTGAGTCCATTCTTGTTCACCAACTGAGTTAGTTTTTATCAATCTTATAGTTGATTCTTCCGATATTCCGGTAAAAATATAACCTTCATCATCAGTTTGTTCACCTATTTCACCAAACCCATCACTCAAACCTTCAAATGAATTTATAAAAATTATATTTCCATTAGGATTAATTTTTAATAAGAAAAGAAAATATTCACTTTGAGAAATGGTATCTTCATATTCCCCATGAGATAAACCCTCACCAATCACTATATAATTACCATCTGTTGTTTCTTGAATATATAAACCTACTTCTCCACTCGGACTATTTATTTCTAAATCATACGTCTGTTCCCATCCTTGTCCCCAAAGAGTTATTGGTAGTGTAATAATTAGTGTTAAGATTAGATTTTTCATGATACAAACTTAACAAAGAATTTTCTTAGTCCGATTTAGTGTTCTCAAAACTATTCCGTAACTGTTGAGTGATTTTGTACCACCGATTTGGTTCCGAAAACTTCCTTAATCAAATTGTAAATTCCTGTTATTGATTTTTAAGTGATACAAGTCACTTTGAATTTTCCATCAAACACTATGAATTTGATTCAATGTTGAATGTTAGAACATAAAGGTTCCGACAAGTACTATCTTTCTAATAGTACTACATTAATACATGTAATATTTCCGTGAGTATATTCGATTTAATCGACTAAACCCAAATCTATGGGGGAGTTGTCGATTAATAAATCAATACGTTAAAATCGTTGGATTTAAAATTAAATCTAACA
>Ga0115013_10001323_pt1 | contig 14475 bp, 13 predicted proteins | sample SouAtlMetagenome_2_FD_88686 | JGI IMG/M metagenome (GOLD analysis project Ga0115013, IMG submission 88686) | Marine eukaryotic phytoplankton communities from Atlantic Ocean - South Atlantic ANT15 Metagenome | ecosystem: Environmental > Aquatic > Marine > Oceanic | place: South Atlantic Ocean...
CCGTATAGTTTTATTACCTCTAATTTTTTATCCTTGCCGCATTGATGCTTTATAAATATTGGAGTTTTAATATCATTAAAAATCATAGGTAGTTTTTCATTGAAAAATTGCGCTCCCTGACTGCCTCCAGTTATATATATCTTAATAAAATCATCTTGTGTATCTTCCGCATTAGGAATAAAAGATTGACGAATTGGATTACCTGTAATCTCTGACTTATTTATTTTGTTATTGTGCAAGGGCAAGCCTAAAAAAATTTTTTTAGAAAAAGTTGATACGATTTTATTCGCTGAACCAAGAACAGTATTCTGTTCATGAACATATATGGGTTTAAAAAATAGCAATCCTGCAAAAGAAACAGGAATAGTTATAAAGCCTCCAAAAACTATTATTGAATCAATTTGATTCACCCAAATAATCCTTAAAGTTTTTATGATATTAAGGGGGATACTTAATATAACTAGTATTTTGTGTAAAATTCCATTTCCTCTAAAGCCCTGCATATTAATATGTTCGTATTGAACTTGAGATATATCTTTAAGGGCATTCTTTTCTATCAAGCTATTGGTTCCAATAAAAATAGCTCTATGTCCATTATTTATAAATACTTTACATATTTCTGCTGCAGGATAAACATGCCCTCCTGTTTTTGCAGCTGCAATTAAAATATTCATAAGTTAGTAATATTTATTTTCATTATTAATTCTAAGCACTATGGCAATAAATGACATCATTATAATAATACTTGTCCCTCCATAGCTTATAAATGGCAATGTTAAACCCTTTGTAGGAATTAGGCCCAAATTAACTGATAAATTAAAAATTGCTTGAATAGAAATAAGAAAACCAACACCAAAAGCAACAAAACCCTGAAAGAATCTTTTAAGCGTTAAAGAATGCATTGCAATAGAAAAAATAGAGTAAATCATCAAGATATACATAGAGAGAAGAAAAATAACTCCAAAAATACCCAACTCTTCAACCAAGATCGCAAAGATAAAATCTGTATGAGCTTCTGGTAAAAAAAGATTTTTCTGAAAGCTGTTTCCTAGACCCAAACCAATCCAGTTAGCCTGACCTATACCAATCAAAGAATTACTTAGCTGCCATCCAGCTCCAAGTTGAGATTCAAAAGGATCCATAAAAGACATAACTCTAGTTAATCTAAAAGGAGTAAAGTAGATTGCAATAAATCCAAGTATTCCTAACAGAATTAACAACAATAAGAATTGAAATACAGATATTCCTGCAAAGAATAATATTGCTACAACCACTGCACATATTATTGCCGTTGTTCCTAAATCAGGTTGAGACAATATTAGAAAAGAAACTAGTCCTAATAATAATAAAGGCTTTAAAAAACCTCTTAGTGTGCTTATTTCATTCATTCGTCGGACACAATATCCAGATGTGTACAAAATCATGCTGAATTTACATATTTCTGCAGGCTGAATATTTATTGGTCCTAACCTTATCCACCTTATACTTCCATTAACTTCTGTTCCTATACCGGGAATGAATAACAATCCAAGCAAGAAAATTGTAATTAGCAAGAACAACCAATCTGTTCTTTCAAGAATCTTTGATGGTATTAATAAGAACAGCGTAAATGAAAAAATACCGATTCCTATAAATAAAGCTTGTCTTGTTGCAAAATAAAAAGGGTTTCCAGTCAAGTTTTGAGCAATATATATACTTGCAGAAGTTACCATTATTAATCCGAGACTCAATAAACCGATTAAAGAAATTATAAGAAAAAAATTATTTCTAGATATCATCTGAAAATATTTCCCTTACCTTCTTATTAAAAAAACTACCTCTTTCTTCAAAATTTTTGTAATCATTTCCGCTAGGATGGCCTGGTGAAAACAAGATATTTTTAGAGGTAGCTTCTGATATCTTGCAAAGCACTTCTTCGAGATTTTCAAAAATATATTTATTTTGATGATCAATACGTCGATAAATTTCATTTGCATGATTGCCAAAAATAAAGATGTTTTTAGGACCTATCGGTCGAAATTTTCTGTAGTTTTCTTTTGAAGGATTTCCACAAAGTATTAGATGATAAGGTTCCTTTTGAAAATGATTATTTGCTTTTTTTAAAGCATATTCCAATGAATGAATATTTGTTGATTTAGAATCATTTATAACTTTATTGGAAATAAATTCAAACCTAAATGGTAAATTCATCAATTTTATGTTTTCTATCTTTTCACCAGTAATCCATTTATATAACTTAAAAGGATTATTTTCAGTAGTAGTTTTTTTTGCACTAAGAACTTTCTCTTTTGTATTCTTGTAATTCTTAAAAGTTCCGTGATAATCGATATGATCAGGGGCAATATTTAATAAAACTCCGTAATCGAGATCAACTAATTCTAATTTATCTAATTGCGCACTGGACAATTCAATTATTGAATATTCTTTATCATCATATATATGATCTAGAACTGGCTCACCTATATTCCCAACAAGATTAACCGTATATTTCTTTTTTAAAAGTTGATATAGATGGAAACAAGTTGTGCTTTTGCTATTTGTCCCAGTTATCCCAATTTTTTTAGAAGAATTCTTAGAACAGAAAACTTCAATATCTGTTGTGATGGAATTACAGGAGAGTTTTTTAAGATTTTTAAAAGTTTCCCTAGATACTCCTGGACTGCAATAAATAACATCCCACTCTTGTTTCAAATTATCTGTAAAAAGGTCAGATGTGTAGACGATTTTATTATCATCATAAATAAGATATTCAATATTATTCTTTATTAAATATTTCTCAACTGATTGTCCGGTAATTCCATAACCGTAAATTAAAGATTTCACTTATTTTGATCTTTACCTAATTTTTAAAGTTGCTAATGCTATAAGTATTAAAATAATGGTTATTATCCAAAACCTAACAATAATTTTTGGCTCTTCCCATCCTTTTAGTTCAAAGTGATGATGAATTGGAGACATTAAAAAAACTCTTTTTCCTCTGAGTTTAAAAGATGTGACTTGAATAGCAACGCTTAATGTTTCCATTACAAAGACGCCAGCCATAATTGCAAAAACTAGTTCATGCCTCAAAATCACAGCAATAATTCCAAGTATAGCGCCAAGTGTTAACGAGCCAACATCCCCCATAAAAATTTGAGCTGGATATGCGTTATACCAAAGAAATCCTATTCCTGATCCTATAAGAGCTCCACAAAATACTATCAATTCGCCTGATATTTCTAAATGAGGTAAATATAAATACTCAGCAATAACTATATTCCCCATACCGTATGCAATCAATCCCAAAGCACCTGCTATTAATATAGTTGGCATAATGGCCAGACCGTCTAAACCATCTGTTAAGTTAACTGCATTTGAAGAACCCACTACAACAAAAGTCGAAGCAAAAATAAACATTAAGGGACTCATGCTAATTAAAAGATCTTTGTAGAAAGGAACAATAAACGCTGTTTCAGGTGATGTTTCAGCTGAAAAATATAAGTATGCAGATGCAATAAAAGCAAATAATATTTGTAAAATAATTTTTTGTTTGCTTGATAAGCCGTCAGAATGCTTTGCCTTTACTTTTATGTAGTCATCTAAAAATCCAATTAAGCCAAATGAGAAAGTAATAAAAATTACAACCCATATATATCTATTTGACAGATCAGCCCATAGCAAAGTTGATATGATCAATGAAAGAAGTATTAACAAACCTCCCATTGTTGGAGTGCCCGTCTTCTTATAATGACTTTTTGGGCCATGCTCCCTTACATACTGTTCAAACTGAAATTTTTTAAGAAGATTGATTACATATGGCCCTAATATTATCGAAATTAGAAGAGCTGTAACTGTGCCCCCTATGGTTCTTACAGTTAAATACCGCAAGACGTCAAAACCTGGATCATAATCTACTAGTACTGTACCCAAATATTCAAACATTTATGAACCTCTCCATTCTCATTCCTCTAGAACCTTTTATTAAGATAACATCTTTTGATCTTACATTTTCTTTTAAATATTTTTTTAAGTCCTCTTCTTTTTTAAAGAAAATTCCATTTTTGCCAAAGCTTTTTGTTGAATTTAAAGTTAAATCTCCAAAGCCCAGCATAATATCAATACCATTGGATTTTGCATATTCACCAATCTTTTTATGATAATTTTTTCTAAATCTTCCTAACTCAAGCATATCTCCAAATACAAGAATTTTTCTTTCTTTATAATGACAAAGTAAATCAATAGATTTTTTTGCAGAATCGGGATTAGCATTATATGTATCATCTATTAACAATGATCCATTTAGCCATTTAGATTTTATTTGTCTAGTATCTTTAATTAATTCCTTCTTAAGGGCATTGATAAAATAATTACTATTATTTCCAAGACAAAAACTAACGGCATAGCTAGTTAGAATATTGCATATATTATGCTCCCCGCTCATTGACGTTGTTATTTGAATATCCTCTTTTAAAAAGCAAGATCTAATACAGAAAGTTATTTGATTAGAAGTGCGTTTTATTCCATGCGCAAAAAAATCAGCATTTTCATTCAAACCAAATGTAACAATATTTATATCATTTCTAATTCTCTTCCAAAAGTTTAAATGTTTTTTATTTTCATTTGGAACAATTAAATAACCATTTTTTTGAATATTTGGAATTAATTCTGACTTTACTCTCAAAACTCCATCTCTATTTCTTAAAACTTCTAGATGAGAGCTCCCTATATTTGTTATTACACCAATATTTGGTTTAATTATCTTACTTAAATAAGAAATATCTTTTGGCTTTCCAGCACCAATTTCTAAAACAATATTCTTAGACTTTAATGATGCACTCATTAAACTTAAAGGCATCCCTATTTCATTATTATAATTTTTTATGGTTTGTGAAGAGGATTTTAAAGTTCCAGCAATAATATTTGTAGTTGTAGTCTTACCATTACTTCCTGTTATAGCAATAATGTTACCTTCATAAGTTTTGACAATGTTTTCTGCAATTTTTTTTAAAGCTAAAATTGTGTTACTTACATAAATAATCTTTTTATTTCTAGAATTTATATACTTTCTATCATCTACGAGCACCAAGGAAGCACCATTTTTAAAGGCTTTATCAATAAAGCAATTACCATCAAAATTTTTCCCCTTAATTGCAATAAATAATGAGTTTTTTTTGAGGGTTCTTGTATCAATAGAAAAACTTTTTATGGGTAAGTTTTTAATAATTGGGATTTCTAGAAATTTTGATAAATCATTTGAATTACTTATAAATTTCATCAATTACCTCATGATCACTGAAATGAATAAAATCATTGTTAATTTCCTGTGTTTCTTCATGACCCTTGCCAAGTATAACCAAGCAATCATTATGACTGATTAGATTACTTCCATAAATAATTGCCTCTTTTCTATTTTCAATATCTTTAACATTTTCAATAATATTTCCTTTGCAAGCGTCATAAAATATTTCACTAAAAGACTCGTTTCTTGAATTGTCTGAGGTAAAAATTACCTCCTTACTGTTTTCAATTGCAGCTTTAAGCATTAATGGTCTTTTTGAACTATCTCTATTACCTCCGCATCCAACAACAACAATCAAATTATCATAAAATCTATTAATTGATTTAAGAAATAGTCTAATGGCTTGAGGGTTGTGAGCATAATCGATAATAACATTGGCTTTTATATTAGCTATTATTTGTGCCCTTCCTTTTGGAAGTTGTAAATAAGATAGATCATTAATAACATTTTTTTTAAAAACTTGGTTATTTACTAATGGCAGTAATGCAAAGACAAGGTTACAAATGTTAAATTCAGGAAAAATTGATGTTAAGAAATGTATTTCGTAATCTGCGGTAATGGTGAATCTTGTTCTATCGATATCTGAATTTGTAACACTATAGGAAATATCGTTTAAAAGATCATCTTTATCAACTTTAATAATCTTGTAATCTTCTACGAAAGAATTAAGAAAATTTTTATATTTTTTTACAACTTGATTATGGATCGCAATTTTCCCATCGGTCATTTTCAAAATTTTGAATTTTGCCTTTGCGTATTCGTCTAAATTTCTGTGGTAGTCAAGATGATCTTCTTCAAGATTTAATATTGCAGCATAAGATAGTTTTATATCATCAAGCCTTCCTTGATCAAGCGCATGAGAAGATATTTCTATTGAAATATAATCTATTGCAAATTTACACTCCGAAAAAATTTCGAAAAGTTCAAAAATGTCAGGTGTTGTTTTTGAGGATAATAAATTATTTAAATCTTTATCATTATATTGGAAACCTAAAGTACCTATATAAAGAGAATTAAAACTTTTTTCTTTATTAAGTTGATGTGATAAAAAAGCCGCAGAAGATTTTCCATTTGTTCCTGTGAAACCATAATATTTAGGATTAAACCCACTTGGAGTTTTGTATAATTCAGATAAAAAATTATATATCTTGCTTTTAAAATTTGTTGGATCATTTTCTTGTAAGTCTTTTACATAGAAAACATTATCTAAATCTTCTTTAAAATCAGCATCATTGTGAACTGCAATAGATGCGCCATTTTTGAATGCATCTTTTATATAAGAACTTCCGTGTTCTCTTGTACCGGGTAAACCAAAAAAAATAGATTCCTTTTGAACTTTTTTAGACGAATTAGTTGCGTGAGTAATTTTTACTCCCTGGGCAAAAGATATTTCTAAAATCTCTTCTAAACTATTCATCTCTAAAATAACCCAAATAATTGAGTGTATCATTAGCAATTGTTGAAAATAACGGAGCTGCTATTTCTCCACCTTTGTATTCATTTAATCCTGGTTCATGAATAGATACAAAAATGGTAAGGTCTTTTTTATCTATTGGAGCTATGCCAGCAAATGATGCTGTATATATACTTTTAGCATATCCACCACTTTTTGAACTTTGATGAGCAGTCCCTGTTTTTCCACCTACCTCAAAACCATCAACTCTGGCTCTGAATCCCGATCCATTCTCAACAACATCTTGCAAAGCAAAAAGTATTTTTTTTGCAGTATCTTTTGAGATTATTTGTTCTTCATATTTATATTCATCATTCATGATTATAGAAAAATCTTTAAAAATTCCATCATTTGCAAATACTGAGTAAGCAGCGGCTATTTGAAATGGGCTTGCATTTATGCCATATCCAAAACCTAAATTTGCTATTTCAATTTCAGACATATTTTCTCTGTTATTGATTCTGCCAAAAGAAGAGGATGGAAAATTTATATTAATAGGCTTGCTAAAACCAAATTTTTTATAATTAGTAATAATATTTTCTGCGCCCAACATTAAGGCAACTTTAGAGGCTCCAACTTGGCTTGATTTTGTAATAATTTCATATGACTTTAAAATTCCATGATTTTTAAAATCAGATATTGAGTAGTTATTTAAGGACATATAACCAGGCGAAGTATCAATAGTATCTTCTATATCAATCAACCCTTTATCAATTGCAGATGCCATAGCAATTGGTTTCATAACCGATCCTGGCTCGTAAGCATCCAACAATGCTCTATTTTTTTGAACTCTTCTTGACGGACTGTTGGGGTTATACGATGGATAACTTGCCATTGCTAAGATTTCACCAGTGTTATTATCTAAAACAATAGCAGAACCGCTTTTAGCATTACTTTTTTTTATTGATTCTGCTAATTTTTTATAAGTAAAAAATTGGATATTGCTATCAATAGTTAAATAAAGATCTTTACCAGGCACCTTGGGCTCTATAACAATGGCTTTGGATATAATTTGGCCTTTTCTATTCCTATAAAATTTTTCTCTACCCTTTTTCCCTGATAAAAAAGAGTTATAACTCTTTTCTATACCTTCAAGTCCAATATTGTCTTTGCCTGAAAATCCAACAAGAGTAGCAATTTGGTCACCTAATGGATAGTGTCTTGAAAATCTAACCTCAATTTCATAATTGCTAATTAGAGAATTTTCTATTGATGAGATTAAATCAGGCGATAGATCTTTAAAAACTAAAGTTTTTTTGTTTTTTAATTCGAAATTACTAAAAGATTCCTTAAAAGAAAGAATTTTTTTAAGTTTGTTGAAGTCTTTTTCTTTGATATTTTTTAATGCATAAAGATCGTAGTGCGTTAATGTTATTGCTAGTGGGATATTATTTCTATCGTAAATAGTGCCTCTTACTGGAACAGATGATCTATAAGCTTCATGCTGATTTTGACCCCAATCTTTTAAAAAATTTTCTTTATCAATTTGTAAAAATATTATCCTGATAAAAATTGCAACTACCGAAAAAATTAAAAAAATAATTATTAAAAGAAATCTCCAGTTAAAATAATTTAATTTTTTCATTATTTGATATTTATAACTCTTGGTTTAACTTTTTCCATATTTAATTCTTCTTTAGCATATTTTTCTATTCTTACAGGCGAGTTAAGAAAATAAACTTCCGTTTTAAGTTTGTATTCTTCCTCTTTAAGTTTTTGAAATTCAAAATTAATATTATCTTGATTGTTGTACAAAATACTTATCTCCCATCTGAGCTTAATTTGTTCAAATGATAAAAGTAGGATCAATGATATTTGAGTAAATAATATAAAAAAATAATTTAATTTCATGGAAGTCTTTTAAATACTCGCATAATTGCACTTCTTGATCTCTTGTTAGCACTTATTTCATCTATTGATGGTCTTATTTTTTTTGCAATACATTCAAACTCTTTTGTAATAATTGAATTAATTGGGATTTCTCTTGGAAATGATTTTACCTTTGTTTGAAAGGATTTTTTAACAATAGAATCTTCAAGGGAGTGAAAAGATATAGTAACGATTATCCCATCTACTTTAATAATTTTTTTTGCTTTTTCTAAGGCCTCCTCTAATTCATTTAATTCATCATTAACATATATTCTTAAAGCTTGAAAAGATTTTGTTGCTGGATGAATTTTTGATTTTTTTCTTGGTGTCACTGAAAGAATAATCTCAGCCAGTTTAGAGGTTGTATCTATTTTATTTTTTGATCTTGATAAACATATGGCTCTTGCTATTGATTTAGAATTCTTCTCCTGGCCATATTTAAATAGAACATCAGCAATTTCTTTCTCAGATGCATTGTTAATCCATTTTGATACTGGGTTACCTTTATTAAAATCAAATCTCATATCAAGAGGTCCATCATCCCTAAAGCTAAAACCTCGAGTTTTATCATCAAAATGTGTTGAGCAGGTTCCCAAATCAAATAAAATTCCATCAAGAGAATTACTTGGAAAGGATTCATCTATTTCGTTAAAAGATTTATAAATAATGTTAAATCTTTTATCTTTAATGAAATTATTTGCATATGAAACAGCATCAGGATCTTTATCGAAAGCTGTTAGCCTGCCTTTATCTGATATATTCTTTAAAATTAATTTTGAATGTCCACCTCTGCCAAAAGTACAATCGGCAAAAGTCCCATTTTTATTGGCAATGAGAAATCCTATTGCTTCTTCCAGTAATACTGGAAAATGGAGCATTTTAGTCTACTTGTTTTCGCATAAAAGTCGGCACATCAAGGAAATCTAATGCCTCTGCAGACGATGTGCCAACTTCTTTACTGGTTTTATCAATTGGCATATCTTTATTTAAACCAACTGGATTTAATTTGATTGAAGCACTTCTTTTATTATCTACTGCTAATGTTGGAGCTTTTTGATTTACTCCTGTAGCTACTATTGTTACTAATAAATCGTCATCAATATTTTGGTCAATTACAGTACCATAGATAACGTATGCATCTTCGGCAGTAAATTCTTCAACAATATTACTTACTTCCTCATAGTCATTTAGAGTAGGTTCTTTGCCAGTGATATTTACTAATACACCTCTGGCATCTTTTAAATCTATATCCTCAAGTAACTCACTTCCTACAGCCTGTGAAGCTGCATCTGAAGCTCTATCCTTTCCACTTGATCTACCTGTCCCCATCATTGCAATACCTTTTTCAGACATAACTGTTTTAACATCTGCAAAATCAACATTAATTAAACCATCTTTCATGATGATATCTGATATGCCTTGAACGGCACCCTTTAACACATCATCTGCTTTAGCAAATGCATCTGTCATACTTGTATTTCCGCCAAGTACCTCAATCAGTCTTTGGTTAGGAATAGTAATTAAACTATCAACCTCTTCTACAAGTGCTGCAAGACCTTGTTCTGCTGATGTCATTCTTCTTTTACCCTCAAACTTAAATGGTTTTGTTACAACTGCTACAGTTAAAGCACCCATTTCTTTTGCTATAGAAGCTACAACTGGAGCTGCGCCTGTTCCAGTTCCTCCGCCCATTCCTGCCGTGATAAATATCATATCTGCATCAGCTAAGAGTTCTTGAATAGCCTCTCTATCACCTTCTGCAGCCTGTCGTCCTATCTCGGGATTTGCTCCTGCTCCAAGGCCTTTGGTAAGATTGCTACCTAATTTTAATGAAATAGCACCATCTGCTCTTGCTAAAGCTTGAGTATCAGTATTTGCACAAATAAAATCAACACCTTGAATGTCATGATTTATCATATGTATCACAGCATTTCCGCCTGCACCACCAACACCAATAACTTTTATTCTAGCTTGTTCAATATTTTGATCTACTACTTCCCAATTCATACCTATCCCCTTTAAAAAGACATTTCTTTTATACTAGATGGAAGTACTACATCTAAAACCTCAGTAGCTAAACTCCCTCCAGTTTGACGCAAATTCCAATTATCTGTATTCCAAATCTCAAATTTATTTCCCATTCCAATGAATGAAATTTTATTAGCTTGATCAATCTGAGCATAATGCCTTAGGTCTTCTGGCAACAAAATTAACATCCTTTCATTAGGATCAAAATCTGTTACGTTCGCATTACCTAATATAGTCCATTGTATGTTTCTAACAATTGGATCTAGACCTTGAAGTGATTGCAGTTTTGAAGATATTAGCTCCCAATCAGAGCCTTTATAAAGCTTTAAAGATGGATACTGGGGATCTTTTGTTACTACAACTTTTGATTCATTACTTTTTTGAAAGTCATTACGATATTTAGCAGGTATTGAGAACCTGTGCTTTTTATCTATTGATATCGTATTGTACCCAAACATAAAAGTTGTTAAATTTTAATTAATTAACACACTTTATAACATTTTTTGCACACTTTCACACACTTTTTTTGATTTTTTTTAAAAATGAGTTGGTCTATAAGCCGGATTCTGTATACGATGATCATCTATCTTGACACTGTGTCGCCACAATGTTCTAGCAACCTACCCAAATCCTAAGCGAGCAACCTAAGGATTTCTATTTGGTCTTGCTTCAGGCTGGGGTTTACAATGCCTTAAATGTTACCATTTAAGCGGTATGCTCTTACCACACCATTTCACCCTTACCAATAAATTGGCGGTATATTTTCTGCTGCACTTTCCGTAGGCTTACGCCTCCCAGGAGTTACCTGGCGCCCTGCTCTATGAAGTCCGGACTTTCCTCTAAAATAAAATCTTAGCGATCATCCGACCAACTCGGTGATGATTATAGACATTTATTTATCTATCAGCCAATTATATATATCTCTTTTATTGCCGCCTGTTAATACTGCTATAAGCTTAGCTGCATCTTTAGGCGCTAAGTTCTCTAAATATAATTCTTTTGTTCTATTATCCAGAGATAAGTCATATGGTTTATCTTTTGTTCCATCAACTACAATTACAAACTCGCCTTTGAGAGTTATTTGATCGTTATCAAGTTTTTCTTTTAGTTCTTTTATAGAACCTCTAATAGTTTCTTCAAACCTCTTAGTCATTTCTCTGCATAAAGCTATTTTTCTATCCAAAGAGAGGTTCTTGCTTAAAATATTAACAGTGCTGCAAATTCGTTGTGCTGATTCAAAGAAGATAGTGGTATCGCTAGTTGTCTTTAAAAAATTAATAATCTCTATTTTAGATTTATTTTTTCTAGGAAAAAAACCTTTAAAAGTGAATGAATCTGGAGGCATACCAGATAATATTAATGCATTGATTACAGATGATGGCCCAGGAATGACTGTATATTCAATTCCATTTTTTATACACTCTTGTGAAAGAAAATATCCTGGATCAGAAATACATGGCGAGCCAGCGTCTGTAATGATCGCTACTTTAGATTTATCCTTAAGCTGCTTGATAATTTTTGGAGTAATTTTATCTTCATTGTGTTCATGAAAAGTTAAAGAGGTATTATTTATATTAAATTTTTTAAGTAAAATATTCGTATTTCTTGTATCTTCAGCATAAATGAAATCTGCACTTTCAAGAAGACTTATTGATCTCTTAGAGATATCATTTAAATTACCAATGGGACTGCATATAAAATTTAACATTTTTAACTTTTGAACAAAATAACAATATTATCAAAATCTTATTTTATTTTAGCAATAATGTTGCTTAATAGCTGTGCTACATCAATAAATAATGTTCAAGATTCAAATATATCTATTAATGATCTTTTAATAAATGAGCAGGCTCTATCTGAAGATCAACTCTTTTATGAAAAAAGCAGTAAGAAAGAGAAGCTTAAGAAGAGGGAATTGATACTGGAATCACTCAAATATGGTCCTTTAGAACAAAACAAACTAAATGATTTGATTAATCTAAGTCAATCTAATGATTTAAAAATATATGGCAGAGAGTTAATTGAAGATTTAATAGAAAATAAAAAAATTTTAGCCAAAAGAGATTCGTCAAATATCTCAATTAACATTGAAGAGAAATATAAAGGCATACTTTTGCATGCAGCTATTAATTTAGAACACCTAAAAATTAATCTTAGTTTTTCGGAAAACAAGGATGCAATAATTATTAATTCAAAAATCCTCAAAGAGGAGTTACCGCAATTTTGTAAGTCATTTGAATCTGATCAACTTTTTTCTGTAGAAAAAGCTATTTTTAAAAGTGGTTTAAGTGAAATTGATACCTTGGTTGTTTACGAAGAAGATTTTTCTAAAAAAGAAAAAGAATTATTAAAATCTAAAGACAACATCAGGACTATTTTATTTAAAAATGAGGGATATGAAAAATTTGCATCTGATAGTCTCGGAATTACAGAAAATTTCTTAAGACATAAAAAAATTGATGGGCTTTTGCCTAAGACTAGTATTAACAATACACCAAGAGTTCGACAAGATATTAAGAATATATATTTTTTGATGAATTACAAAAATGCAAAAGGTTTGGTTCCGGCATTTAGATATAACTACTCTTTAGATATAAATACATATGCATCAATCAATCTTATAGAAAGTGTGATTGATATTAATAAAATTTTAGACTTTGAGTCTTTGATAATGCCTATTCCAAATCATTTTGGAGATAGTATATTTAAAACTCAATTTTCCAATCAATCTAGCATTAAAGATAGGCTAATATATGACAATTTACATGATTTGTTGCTTGTATTAGCTTTAAAAGATCAAGGAATTAATAATGCAGTGATTAATGGGCGATCTGGAATACTTTATATCAAAAAGAACCAGTGCATCTCAAGAGAATTACCTCTTAAAAGGATTAATGCTGATGAGGAATTTATGCTTCCCTAAGATCTCTTTCTAGAGGAGATAAACTATCTAGAAATCCAGGACGTTCAAATATTCTTTTTTGATAATCCAATAAAGGTTTTAAATGCCTGTTTACGGGTAAATTAATACCTATTGAAGGAAGTCTCCAAAGTATAGGACCGAAACAACAATCAACTAAAGAAAATTCATCACTCATGAAGAATTTGAATTCCTTAAATGTTGATGCAATAGATGCAATTTCATGCAGAAGCTCTTCTCTAACTTTTATTAATTCTTTTTCTGAAATGGATTTTTCAATGAGAGTATCTACCATTGGGCACCATTCTTTATCAATTCTTAACATTAATGTTCTGCAATTCGCTCTTGCTACAGGATAAACTGGTAAAAGTGGTGGATGAGGAAATCTTTCATCTAAATACTCCATCATTACGCCTGTATCGTATAAACCTAATTCTCTATCTACTAAAATAGGCAACTTATGATAGGGATTGATCGAAAGAATTTCTTCAGCGGTCTCTTCAAGTGAAGATTCTCTTATCTCGCAAGTGATATCTTTTTCAGCTAGAACAATTCTAACTCTCTGGCTGTAATGGTCGTCTCTATCTGAATATAAAATCATAATTTATTTATCCTAATGATAATCTTTTTGATACTCTCTATATAAGAGAGATGCAAGAGTTGTAAAAATAATAAAGAAGAATACCACATACCAACCAATTCTTTCTCTTTCAACTTTGTCTGGATCTCCAACATATGTCAAAAAATTAGTAAGGTCGTAAATTAAATTATCAAATTCTTCTTTATTTAAGGTTCCTGTTCCTGCTTCAACTTCTAAGAATCCACATTTTTCTTTTGTAATGGTGTTTCCGAGATCATCTCTCTTTTCTCCGCCATTATTTGCAATTACTGGAATTTGTTTACATGTTAATTGTTGATTACCCTGAA
>Ga0115013_10001324_pt1 | contig 14475 bp, 26 predicted proteins | sample SouAtlMetagenome_2_FD_88686 | JGI IMG/M metagenome (GOLD analysis project Ga0115013, IMG submission 88686) | Marine eukaryotic phytoplankton communities from Atlantic Ocean - South Atlantic ANT15 Metagenome | ecosystem: Environmental > Aquatic > Marine > Oceanic | place: South Atlantic Ocean...
CGACCAAACGGTTAACAGCCGTTTGCTCTACCACTGAGCTACTGAGGACTCACTAATTATGTTTGATAGCATTTACTATATCATATCTTTGTTTAAGAAACAAGTCTTTTAAATTCCTAGTTTATTTGTTAATCGTTAATAAAGAGAAAAATTGCTAAAAATTTAATATTAGCAATTTTTCTCTTTATTAAATACTAAAAATCTTAAAACATGTGAATCTAATTTTAAAGTGTTAGAAAAATTATTGATATATTTTGGCATACTCGAAAGATTTAGTTGAATATAATTACCTTTAGTCTCATTAAAAATGGAATAAGCTAAATCATGTTTCCCACGCGAAATCACTGAAATATCACATACATTAAATTTTCTTAGATTTTTTGCATAATTAAATACCCAAGTTTTTAGTTCACTATCATTAAATTCTTCGGTTAAAAGAATCATTATTTCATAATCTCTTTGAACTGTCATACAATAATAATTTTATTAAAAGTAAAACTATAATACGAGAATATTTTAATAAATGTCAACATAAATAGAATTTAAATTAGAATATTTAAGTAAAGTTTTTTAAAAATTTTACTATTCAAAATCAGTCGATTTATTTATACTTCAATATAATTTAATCATTTTTAGTACAATAGTAAAGCGTATTACAATTTATACAAAAAAATTTTATGGGAGAAATTTCATGGATTGGAATGAAATTCAAAATGTTTTATCAAACGCTGTTTTTGCTATTTTACTCTTTGCAATGATAATTTATTGGGTTAATCTATTATTCTTTAATGATAAATCTTATTTATCTGTAGTAGGTCGTCTAAGTACTAGTCTTGCTACATTATTTCTATTTTTTATTCTTTGTTCTCGTTGGATAGTAGCAGGCTATTTTCCATTAAGTAATTTATACGAATCTTTACTTTTTTTAACTTGGATATTATTAACAATTTATCTATATATTGAAACAAAAACAAATAGTCGTTTAATTGGTGCTATTGTAGTCCCAGTTACTTTGTTAATTAGTGGGTTTGCTAATCTTACACTTTCTCCTGAAATGCAAAAATCCAGCCCATTAGTTCCTGCTTTACAATCTAATTGGTTAATGATGCATGTAAGTATGATGTTATTAAGTTATGGAACATTAATTCTGGGTTCGTTACTATGTATTTTATTTTTAGTAATCTCAGGTTATAAAGATATTAATTTAAAATCTATCGATAAATCTCCATCCTTTTTTTATAATGTAATGGTAGATTATTATGAAGCAAAAGTAATCTCTTCATCACCTGAAGTTTCTGATTTTGGGAAATTAAAATTATTACAAAGTATAGATAATTGGAGTTATCGAATTATTGGATTAGGTTTTCCATTTTTAACTATTGGTATTATTTCAGGTGGCGTTTGGGCTAATGAAGCATGGGGTTCCTATTGGAGTTGGGATCCAAAAGAAACATGGGCATTAATTACATGGCTAGTTTTTGCGACTTATCTTCATGCTCGTATTACCAAAGGCTGGGAAGGAAAAAAAACTGCTATCTTAGGTGGATTAGGATTTTTTGTAATTTGGATTTGTTATTTAGGTGTTAATTTTTTAGGGAAAGGTTTACATAGTTATGGTTGGCTTTCATAAAAGATTTATTTCAAAAAATATCATAGAACTTAATTGAATTAGGTCAGTCAATTTTTATAGCAATGCATGTTTTAAATTACTACATTTTTTAAAGAGTATTGTCTTTGAAAATTAGTTATTGGTTCAGGCTTCAACCTACTTATGAATTTTGAGAAGTTCTAAAATACAAGAATTGTTAATAGTTAGAATTAAATTAACGATCGGCTAACTTATGATTTTAAAGTATTTGTTTTCATTTGTTAGAGCAGTGAAACGTGTTTCGTAAGAAACGAGAGTAACTAGGAGTACTAAATTGAATATTTTTTTAGTAATATTGCAGTAACTAGTATTTAATATTGTTCGCCCCTATAAATTTGCATAGTATTAGTTTGTAGTTCAATATTAGCATTATTCTCAGCTAGTTATATCTATTTACAAATAATTACATTGAGATTTACCTTGTATTTTATTAATGAAATATACAGTAACAGTTAATATTAATTTTGATATATTGTTATAAATTAATATTAACAGTTGACTAACTTTTACCATGAAATAGTAAAAGTTAATAATAACGTATATGAAATTAGATTAGTCGTAAGAAATAGAACAAAATAATCCAGGATCGAACTCTACTTGAGATAATTTTTCCAAAACTGGTTGTTTAGCATACTCTGGTTCGTATTGATAAAAAATGTCTACAATCCGTCGATGAACTCGAATCTCAAAATGTTCTCTTGAATCCTTATCAACATGTGGTGACCGTAAAACACAATAAATTCTTTTTGAATTAGGTAATGCTACGATTCCGCTTGGCTTGTCGCTAAAATGAAATTCAGTTAATTCTCGACACGCATTAACTAGAAGTTGATGATTAAAGGATTCTAATCTTATCCGAATTCTTTCAAGATCGTGAGGTCTACGTGGTGTTTTTCCTAACTTACGTGCTTCTTCTCTCTCATTTTTCACTCTTAATTCTTGACTCAAGACTGTCATATATTTTATTTTTTATAAAATTTTTAAATTATTTAACAATTTTAGAGACTACACCTGCTCCAATAGTTCGACCACCTTCACGAATTGCAAATCGCATACCCTCTTCAATTGCAACAGGATAGATTAATTCCGCTGTCATTTTAATTCGATCTCCAGGTAATACCATTTCAACAGCTGACCCATCATCTGCAGTAAAATATGTAATTGCACCTGTCACATCTGTTGTTCGAACATAAAATTGTGGGCGATAACCAGTAAAGAATGGTTTTGTCCGACCACCCTCGTCATTTGTTAAAACATAAACTTCTGATTCAAATTCAGTATGTGGAGTAATTGTTCCAGGTTGAGCTAATACCATACCACGTTCAATATCTTCACGAGTAACTCCACGTAATAAAATTCCTACATTATCTCCAGCACAACCTTCGTCTAAAGTTTTCTGGAACATTTCAATTCCAGTAATCGTTGTTGTTTGGGTTTCACCTACTCCAACAATCTCGACACTTTCACCTACTTTTACTATTCCTCGTTCGATACGACCTGTTGCAACCGTTCCTCGGCCAGTAATTGAAAATACATCTTCAATTGCCATTAAAAAGGTTTTGTCTGTATCTCGTTCAGGTGTTGGAATATATTCATCAACAGCATCCATTAAGGCAAAAATTTTATCAACCCATTGGTTTTCACCTCGTTTTACGTTTGGATTTGATGAAATTGCTTCAATCGCTTGTAATGCTGAACCTGGACAGATGGGAATATCATCACCTGGAAAATCATAAGCAGATAATAATTCACGAACTTCTAATTCAACTAATTCTAATAATTCATCATCGTCCACTTGATCTTGTTTATTTAAAAATACCACTATATCAGGAACACCTACTTGTTTTGATAATAAAATATGCTCGCGAGTTTGAGGCATTGGTCCATCAGCTGCTGAAACAACTAAAATAGCTCCATCCATTTGTGCAGCTCCTGTAATCATATTTTTAACATAATCAGCGTGTCCTGGACAATCTACATGTGCATAATGACGATTTACTGTCTCATATTCTACATGTGCTGTATTAATTGTAATCCCACGAGCCCGTTCTTCTGGTGCTCCATCAATATCATCATACTTTTTGATTGCTGAATTACCTTCTAATGATAACGTAGCAGTAATTGCTGCCGTTAATGTTGTTTTTCCATGATCAACATGACCAATTGTTCCAATGTTAACATGTGGTTTTGTACGTTCAAATTTTTCACGTGCCATTATAAAATTCCTTTAAATTTTAAAAAATTATAATTAAATTTTTAGCTTGTAGCGAGATCGTTTTTAATTTTTAATTAAAATTAATATCTAAAATGTGCAAAAGCTTTATTTGCTTCAGCCATTTTATGTGTTTCTTCCTTTTTTTTAATAGTATTCCCAATTTTGTTTGAAGTGTCAATAATTTCATTTGCTAATTTAATAGCCATACTTCGTCCAACTCGCTGTTTTGAATATTGAAGAATCCATCGTAATGCAAGATTTGTTGCGCGAAATTGACTAACCTCAATAGGCACTTGATATGTTGAGCCACCAATTCGTCTTGCTTTAACTTCAACAACTGGACTTGCATTTCGAATTGCTGTTTCAAATATCTTTAATGGATCTTCATTTGTTTTCTTTTGAATAATTTCAAATGAATCATATACAATTTTTTTTGCAATTGTTTTCTTTCCTGATTTTAAAATGCGGGTAATAAGTAAACTGACTAAATAACTATTATAAATAGAATCAGTTTCTGGAAAACGTTTTTTTGAAATATTTCTACGTGACATAAATATAATTACTGAATATTTTTATGTTATTTAATAAGTTATTCATTCTTAAGCTTTAGGTTTTTTAACACCATATTTTGAACGGCCTTGTCGTCTGTCTTTCACACCACCTGTATCTAATGCTCCTCGGACAATATGATATCGTACACCTGGTAAATCTTTTACCCGCCCCCCTCGAATTAAAACAACTGAATGTTCTTGTAAATTATGGCCAATTCCAGGAATATATGCTGTTACTTCAAAGCCAGATGTTAATCGAACTCGAGCAACTTTTCTAATCGCAGAATTTGGTTTCTTTGGTGTTGTTGTGTAAACTCGTGTACAAACTCCTCGTCGTTGAGGACAATTCATAAGAGCCGGTGATTTTGTTTTTTTTTTAATTTTAATACGTCTAGAACGAACTAATTGCTGTATAGTTGGCATAAAAGTTTGTAAATATTTTTAACTATGTTATTGATCAGTTGAATTTAAACCATATTTTTTCATAAATCTTTCAACTCGTCCTTCACTATCAATCATAACCTGTGATTTTGTATAAAATGGATGATTTGCTAACCATATATCAACTTGAAGTTCTGGTTTTGTTGAACCAATTAAACCTAATGGCTTTCCATCACATAAAACAGGCGTATTTGTAAACCATTTAGGATGTAAACTAGTTTTCGGCATACAATTTTTCTAATAAAATTTTAACGTTTTGAGTATTGAGGTGCTTTTCTTGCTTTTCTTAAACCATATTTCTTCCGCTCTTTAATTCTGGAATCACGCGTTAAAAATTTGCATGATTTTAACGTTATTCTATGTTGTTCATCTATTTGACATAATTGTCGTGCAACTCCTAATTGGATTGCTTCAGCTTGTCCAGTAAGACCACCACCTTTTACAAATGCAATAATATTAAACTGAGCATTAAGTTTTACAGCTTTTAATGGAGCCAAAACAGTTGCTAAATATGTATCATTATATTGTAAATATTTATTCGCAGAAATGTTATTAATTGTAACTTTTCCATCACCCGGGACTAAGAAAACTCTTGCAACAGCTTGTTTTCGTTTTCCAAGTCCAATATTAGTTTTTTGAAAAATTAACTCTGTCATAAGTATTGTTTATTATTTTATTTACTTATTAATGAAATTTAATTCGATCGTTTGTTTCTAAATTTAAACCAGTAAGACTATTAAACTTCATTTCTGTTGTTAGTTGAATAGAAATTCATAACGTCAATCTTTATTGGATTTTGTGCTTGATGACTATGATTTTCGTCATTGTAAATTTTTAATCTCTTTATCAATCTTTTTCCTTCTTTCTGTGAAAGCATTCGTTTTACTGCTCGTTTAATCGTTAATTGGGGTAACGAATCTACAACATTTCGAATTTTTAATGAATGACCTGGTCTCCCAGGATTTGAAACAAGATAATGTTTACTCGTTTCATTGACAATGATTGAATCTGCGTTAATTAAAACAATATAACCTCCTGTATCCACAGAAGGATAATATTCCGTTTTATTTTTACCTTTCAGTAAGCTGGCAATGAGAGTTGCCAAACGCCCTAATCTTTGCCCATTGCAATCAATAAGATACCAATTACGGTCCTTATAATTTTGAATTGGTAAGAATGTTTTATTTAATGAGTTCATAATGTTTTTAATAGATAAAAATAAGTTTCTAGAGGTATTATCTTAAGATAATACCTAATTTATTTTTTAATTTTGAAAAAACTTCTGTGGATGATTTTCGACCAAAGTTTTTCAATTCTTGAAGTTTTTCAGGTGAATATTGTAATAAATCTCCAACTGTATTTATTTGAGCTTTTTTTAAACAATTATAAGCTCGCACTGATAATTGTAGTTCTTCAATTGCAATATTCGTATATGGTTCAATACTGATCGATTGAATTTTAGGTTTTAATTTATTCGTTTTAGTTTCCTGTTGATTTTTAATTAATAAACTAAATAAATCAATAGTAACTTGTGCTGCTGATTTCAAGGCTTTATTTGGTGAAATACTACCATTTGTCCAAATATCTAAAAATAATCGCTCTGTTATATTATTTTCATTATCATAAACATTTTCTATCTTAAAATCAACTTTGTGAACAGGCATAAAAATTGTATCAAGTTGTAAATAATTTTCATCATCTTCTGAAAAAGTTTGGGATGCTAATTTATAGCCAATACCATATTCAAATTTAAATTCAATTTCAATTACATTAGCAGTTGAAATTGTCATAATATAATGATTTGGATTTACAAGCTCGAAATTTGGTGGCAGCTGAATTAAATCAGCTGTAACTACTACTGGCCCTTGAATTTTTAAACGACCAAATTGAGGTAATTGGTCATCACTGCGTAAAATAACTCCTTTTAAATTTAACAAAATTTCAAGAATATCTTCACGAACACCTGGAATAGTTGAAAATTCATGACTGATTCCTGCAATTCGAACGGCAGTAATTGCAACTCCCCCTAAATCATTTAAAAGCACACGTCGTAATTGATTACCAATAGTAATTCCTTGACCCGATCTTAAAGAACTTATTAAAAATTGTCCATGACAAGCTTCTGATTCGGTCTTGTCAGATTTAAGACATTTTATTGAAATGTTATTTATCATTTGATTTTTAAAAGCTAAACTCTAAACACGACGACGTTTGGGTGGTCGACATCCATTATGCGAAACAGCGGTAATATCCTGAATCGATATTATTTCTAATCCGGCTCCTTCAATCGCTTTAATTACAGTTTCACGACCTGATCCTTGCCCTTTCATTAAAATATCAACACTTTTTATTCCACTATCTACTGCTTCAAGAGCTGCTTTTTCGGCAGCTGTTTGAGCAGCAAAGGGCGTGCTTTTTCGCGCTCCTTTAAATCCTGAACTTCCAGCAGATGCCCACGAAACTGTGTCACCATTTCGATTTGTAATAGTTACAATTGTATTGTTAAAAGTTGACTGAACATGAACAATACCATTTCTTAAATTACTTTTATCTTTTCTAATTGTTGATTTTCTATTTGTTTGTGGCATATAAAAATTTCAAATAAATCTAATGCGAGTATAAAATTATTTTTTACCTGGGACAGTTTGTTTTGATCCGCGTCGACTACGCGCATTTGTTCGAGTCCGTTGCCCTCGAGTGGGTAAACTATTTCTATGTCGTTTTCCTCGATAGCAGTTTATTTCATTTAATCGTTTAATATTTAAACCATTAAATCTTCGTAAATCACCTTCTAATTTTAGATCAGAATTCTCTAAGGTTTGACGCAAAGCAACTGTTTGTTCTGTTGTTAAATCATAAACTCTTATATTTGAATCAATATTTGCAATTTCAATAATTTTTTTTGCAGATGTAAGACCAATTCCATGAATATAAGTTAAGGCATATGCAATTTTTTTATTTCGTGGTAAATCAACACCAACTAATCTTACCATTTTCTAAACTCCTTTATAATGTTATCCTTGACGTTGTTTGTGTTTTGGATTAGAACAAATTACCATAATTTTTCCATGGCGTTTAATTACTCGACATTTGTCACACATTTTTTTTACTGAAGGACGAACTTTCATTTTTTAATTTTTTAATAATAATTTTCTAGTTTATCTATATGAATCCAGATAAACTTCTGAATAATAAATGTTACCAATTTCACGTTTTAAATCCAAAACTACACCTCCTAAAATTAAGAACGATGTTGTACTTAAGCCATTTAAACTTGTAATGTGTAGAGTTGATTCAATAAAATTTGGCATAATCGTTATAAATGCAAGAAGAGTGGCACCAATTAACGTAATTCTTTTGATTTCTTGTTTTAAGTAAAATATTGTCTGAATTCCTGGTCTTACACCTGGAATTTTAACAGCTGATTTTTGCAGTTGATCGGAAATATCTTTTGGATTTAAAACCATTGAAGAATAAAACGAACTAAAAGATAGAATTAAAATAAAATAGACTATCCAATAAAGCCATTTAAAATCTGTAAAAAAACTTAACCCCTGAAATATACCTAAATTAAAAAGATAATTTGGAAGAACTAAACAACTAGTTGTCAAAATAATTGGCATTACACCCGCTTGATTAAATCGTAATGGAAGATAAGTTACATCATCATCTTCATAATCATCATATTGAACGGACATTCGGTTTAACCGTCTGGATGAAATTAAATAAATATTGAGAGTACTACTTTGTAACAATACAATGGCATAGAGTGCTAATAAAATTAAACTACTAAGCCCAAGCATTGACGTAAGTGAAACAGTAAACGGATTTTCATTACTTTCATCAATGATTTTATGAATAAGATTTGGTAAATTTGAAACAATATTTGTATAAACTAACACAGAAGTACCATTTCCTAATCCGTGATCAGTAATTACTTCACTTAGCCATAATACAATCATGGCACCTGCCGTTAACCAAATCACAATTTGACTCGCTAAAATAATGTTCCAATCAAGTAAAATGGGACGAAGATATAAAGCGACTCCACCACTTTGAATAATTGCTAAAACTAATGTAATATTACGTGTTAAACGACTAATTTCACGGCGGCCTTGAAAATCACCCTCTTTTTGTAATTTTGATAATTGTGGCGAAAATCCTACTAGGAATTGAAGAATAATAGTTGCATTTATTGCTGGGAAAATATTTAACATAAATAACCCAATAATAAAAACTTTATCTCCTAAAAACGTACGTATTAAATCTTGAGCAACTAGGTTTTGTTGCAGGGCAGCAAATGCTAAATCGTCATGATTAATTCCAGGAACTGGAAGAAATGTACCACTTCGAATAAATAAAAGTACTATTGAAGTAATAAAAATACGAGGTAATAAAACCTTTATAAGTTTATAGAGTATCACAGTTTATTTTTGTTTTAGATTTTCTAAATTATTTTTAATGCAAGTCACGTATTTTTGCAACTTGTGATTTAGTTGTTAAATTTTGTAAAGCAACAATGGATGCTCGTGCATTATTTAATAAGTTATTTGATCCTAATTGTTTTGCAATTACATTTTTTACACCAGCAACTTCTAATACAATTCGAACTGCTCCACCTGCAATTACACCAGATCCTTCAATTGCAGGTCTCATAATTACTTTACATGCACCAAAACGTCCTTCAACCCTGTGTGGAATACTCAAAGATTTTGTAATTGGAAGTGTAATTAAATTTTTACGACCATCTGCCTTTGCTTTTTTAAAAGCATTAACAACATCATCTGCTTTCGCAACACCAACCCCAACATTTCCATTTTCATCACCAATTACAATGATAGCCCGAAAACTTAATTTTTTACCACCTTTTGTAACTTTAGAAACGCGACTAATTTTGATCAATCGCTCTACAAATTTTGGTTTACGTGAATTTTTTTTTCGCTTACTTGTTTTTTTTGAATCAATACTTTGAATAGTCATAATATTTAATTTGTCTATAATTGTTTATAAATTTCGAAATTAAAATTTTAATCCACCTGCTCGTGCTCCATCGGCTAAAGCTTTGATACGTCCATGATATAGATAAGGACCACGATCAAAAACAATTTTTGTAATATTCTTTTTTAAACTTCGTTCAGCTAATTTTTCTCCAATAAATCTCGACGCATCACAAGTGCGACCAGTTGATAAGGGAAGTTGAATTGAACGGTCTAAGGTTGAACAAGTTACTAAAGTTTTTGAAGTTGTATCATCAATAATTTGTGCATAAATATTTTCATTTGAACGGTAAACAGATAAACGTGGTCGTTCTAATGTTCCTTTGATAGTTCCACGGAGTGCTTCCCGTTTAAATTTTTTATATTTATTGGGTTTTAATTTTTGGTTTTTGTTTTTTAATTTTAACAAAGTCCGTCTAGAAAGTTTCATAATTTTGTAGGTTTTAATATAGAATTATTTCAATTTAATAAAAAAGTAAAAAAATTTACTGGTCCAAATCTAAACAAACGATTGAAATATCTAATTTATTTTCCAGCTTTTCCAGCTTTACGAATAATTTGTTCATTTTTATATAGAATTCCTTTTCCCTTATAAGGTTCTGGTCGTCTCCAAGCACGGATCTTAGAAGCAAATAAACCTAATAATTCTTTATCACATGATTTTAAATTTATTGTTGTATTTTGAATCACTTCCACAGAAATTGTTTCAGGAATATTCATTTTGACTGGATAGCTATAACCTAAATTTAGAATAATTTCTTTTCCTTGAACTGCAGCTCGATAACCCACACCTTGTAAAATTAAAGTTAAGTTAAATTGTTCAGAGACTCCAACAATCATATTGTTTATTAATGTTCGATATAATCCATATAACGAACGAAGATTTCGAGATTCATTTTTTAAACTAATTTTTAACTTACTTTCATCCTGTTGAATATTAATCGTTTCAGGAATTATCATCTGCAAGGTTCCAAATTTTCCTTTGACAATCATTTCTGAATTATTATACTGTATATCAACATTTGGAGGGATAGTAATTGGTAATTTTCCTATACGTGACATTTTAAAAACTCCTTATTTACCAAATATAACATAACACTTCACCACCAATACCAAGTTGTTTTGCTTTTAGATTTGTCATTACCCCTTTTGATGTAGATATAATTGCAATTCCTAAATTATCTAAAACTTTTGGTAATTCTTTTGAATTTACATAAACCCGTAAACCTGGTTTACTTACTCGTTTAATTTCACTAATTACTGATTTCCTAGATTTTCCAGTATATTTTAATGAAAGAAACAAGTATTGTTGATTACCTTCTTGATAATTTTCAAAATCTCTGATAAATCCTTCTTCTTTTAAAATGTTTGCAATACTTAATGACATCTTTGTAACAGGAATCTGAACAATTTGGTGTTTTACCATATTAGCATTACGAATTCTTGTTAACATATCTGAAATAGTATCTGTTACCACAATTTTCTCCTTGTCAAATCAAATATAATTTTATTTATTCTTGTGACCAACGTTTTCGTTTTAAATGTTTTTTTCTATCCCAAACTTGATTAACCTCAGAAAATGATGAATATTTGTCATAATATCCACAATCATTTAATGGAAATCGTAAAAATTTAAAAAGAATCATTCCATTTAAAATCTTATCGATTGATTTTGATTGGTATTTTGGAGAAGACTGTTCTAACACAATATTGATTGTAAATCCCTGAGTTTGATCCACATCATCATAATTTATTTCAGGAAAAATTAATTGTTCTTTTAAACCAAATGTATAATTTCCAGCCTTGTCAAAACTCCGTAATGATAACCCACGAAAATCACGAATTTGAGCGAATGTAAAGAACAATAATTTGGTTAAAAAAGCATACATCTTTTCCCCTCGTAATGTAACACTTAAGCCTAATTCCATATTTTCACGGATTTTAAATCCTGCAATTGCTTTCTTTGCGCGTGTAATAATTGGTTTTTGTCCAGTAATACTTCTAAATTCTTCAATATTTTTTTTTAAGATAGTCGTATTTTGTGCCGCTAATCCAAGACTCCGGTTAATTTGAATTTTTTTTAATTTTGGAACTGTATGCGGATTTTTAAATCGTGAAGGACTATTAGTTATTAAAATTGGTTTAATCCCTTCGTTATATTCTTTTTTTATATTTTCAAGTAGATTGTGAATATCACTAATTTCTTCTAATGAATGTTGATTTAGCATATTGAAATATTCATTTTTAATTTATTTTTACATTTGAATGGTGAATAGGAGCTTCAAACTGTTTAATTTCACCTATTTCATTCTCTGTTACTGGTTTCACATGTTTAAATTTAAAATTAATTCCTTTGACAATAACTTTTCCAGTTTTTCGGTCAATTTTAATAATTTCTCCAGTTTCATTTTTATGAAAACCAGAAATAATAGTTACTTGATCACCAACTTTTACATGAAGTCTTTGTTTTTTTGACATTTATAAAACCTCCGGAGCTAATGAGACGATTTTTGAAAAATTTTTATCACGAATTTCTCGAGCAACTGGACCAAAGACTCGTGTGCCACGCGGATTATTTTCAGTATTCACAACCACCGCTGCATTATCATCAAATCTAATATACATACCATCCTGTCGTCGAATAGTTTTTTTAGTTCGTATAATAATGGCTTTTACTACATCAGAGCGTTTAATAGGCATATTTGGAATTGCTTCTTTAACAACGGCAATAATAGTATCACCAATTTCAGCATATTTTTTATTTCCACCTAATATTTGAATACACATTACTTTTTTCGCACCTGTATTATCAGCTACGGTTAAAATTGTTTGAGGATAAATCATAAAATATTATTTAACTGATTAACGATGATCTTGAAAGAATTTCAATTAACTTCCAACGTTTTTTTTTACTTAATGGTCGACATTCTTCCACCAATACTTGATCTCCAATATTACACTCTTCTAATTCATCATGCGCTAAATATTTTTTAGTTTTAATTAATGTTTTTGAATAGATTGGATGTGGATATTTATTTTCAATTTTAACTACAATTGTCTTTTGCATTTTATTACTAATTACAATACCAACTTTTTGTTTCACTGGCATTTTTTAACTCCTTAATTCCAAATTATTTATTAATTTTGTCTGTTTGTTCTGTTTCTTCTAACCGTGATGTTAAAAGAGTTTTTAAATGCGCCAACTGACGTTTGGTATATTTTATTTCATTTGATTTTAGATTTTGTTGTGTCGCCTTTTTGAACCGTAGACTAAATAATTTGTTTTCGGTTTCAATAATCGCTTCTGAGATTTCTACATTTGAAAGTGAAAGAATGTCAGTAAATTGAGGTAAACTCATAGATTATTTGCTTGTGTCTTTATTAATAAATTTTGTTTTTAAAGGTAATTTATATGAAGCTAAATTTAATGCAGCTTTTGCAACTTCTTCTGGAACGGAACTAATTTCAAAAATAATTGTTCCAGGTTTTACTACAGCTACCCAATAATCAACAGCTCCTTTCCCAGATCCCATTCGTGATTCAGCAGCTCTTGCCGTAACACTTTTGTCTGGGAAAATACGAATCCACAATTTTGCTCCCCGTTTCGTATAACGTGTAATTGTTCGTCTAGCTGCTTCGATTTGACGTGAGGTGATCCAATTTGGTTCTAACGCTTGTAAACCAAAACTACCAAAGTAAATTTCGTTCCCGCGTGTTGCTTTCCCTCGCATACGTCCACGATGATATTTTCTATATTTTGTTCTTTTTGGACTTAACATAACAAATTAATGTAATAAAAATATAAATTGTCGTAATAAATCTTATTTATTTAGATAAAATTTCACTTTTAAAAAGCCAAACTTTAATTCCTAAAACGCCATAAATTGTATTGGCTTCAGTTGTTGCATAATCAATATCAGCACGTAATGTTTGTAACGGTACCCGTCCTTCTCTAACCCACTCACTTCTAGCAATCTCTGCACCATTTAAACGTCCAGAAACTTGAATTTTAATACCATTTACATCTTGTTTTTGGGCTAACTGTAATACCTGTCGAGTAGCCTTTCGAAATGCGACACGTTTTTCTAATTGATCAGCAATTAAGTCGGCTAAAAGTTTCGCTTCTCGATGAACAAATTCAACTTTAGAAACTTTAATTGTTAACTGACGATCGGCGGGTAATAATTTTTTAAGATTATTTAATACATTTTTTAACCCATTTCCAAAATCATCAATCAATATTCCCGGTCTTCCTGTCTCAATAATCAATTTAATCTGGTCGTTTAATACATTTCGATAAATTTTTACCTTCGAAATTGCATTTTCTCGGGAAATTGTATTTATATAAGTTCTAATTTGATCATCTTCTTGTAAAATGTTAGCGTACTGATTAAAATTAGCATACCATACAGACTGATGGTCTTGTACAATACCTAATCGAAATCCTAAAGGATGTGTTTTTTGACCCATATACGAATTGTGTTAATTTACAATCATAAATTTATAATTTAATTAGTTTCTGTCATAATAACTGTAATATGACAAGTTGGTTTTAAAATTTTATATGCTCGTCCTTGAGCACGAGGACGAATTCTTTTTAATTTTGGTCCTTCATCTGCAAAA
>Ga0115013_10001325_pt1 | contig 14475 bp, 12 predicted proteins | sample SouAtlMetagenome_2_FD_88686 | JGI IMG/M metagenome (GOLD analysis project Ga0115013, IMG submission 88686) | Marine eukaryotic phytoplankton communities from Atlantic Ocean - South Atlantic ANT15 Metagenome | ecosystem: Environmental > Aquatic > Marine > Oceanic | place: South Atlantic Ocean...
TATTAAGGGTTAGCGATATAATGTCAATTTAAATTAAACTAAAATATGAGTAAAATTAAGGTAGGAATTAATGGATTTGGAAGAATTGGTAGAATAACATTTAGAGCTATTCTTAAAAGAGATGACGTTGAAGTAGTGGCGATTAATGATTTGCTTGATGTTAACCATTTGGCATATTTACTAAAATATGACTCTGTACACGGTAAATTAGAAGATTCTATTTCTGTTGATCAAAATAGTTTAGTAGTTAACGGAAATAGAATAAGAGTTACAGCTGAAAGAGACCCTATTGATATAAACTGGGGAGAAATGAATATTGATGTTGTTGCAGAATGTACAGGTATTTTCACATCAATGGAAAAAGCCGCATTACATATTAAGTCAGGTGCAAAGAAGGTGGCAGTTTCGGCCCCTTCAAAGGATATTCCTATGTTTGTAATGGGTGTCAACTGTAATTCTATTACTAGTGAACATAAAATAGTTTCAAATGCTTCTTGCACAACAAACTGTTTAGCACCAGTAGCTAAAATTCTAAATGATAATTTTACTATAAAAGAAGGATTAATGACTACGGTTCATGCTGCTACAGCTACTCAAATGACAGTTGATGGTCCTGCTAAAAATTATAGATTAGGTAGATCTTCTCTAAACAATATCATTCCTTCTTCAACTGGTGCAGCGATTGCTGTAGGAAAAGTAATACCAGAATTAAATGGTAAATTAACTGGGATGGCTTTCAGAATACCAACTGCAAATGTTTCTGTTGTAGATTTGACAGTAATTTTAGAAAAACAAACATCATATGAAGAAATAAAAGAAACTTTTAAAAATGCTAGTGAAAATGAGCTTAAAGGAGTTTTAGGTTACACTGAAGAAGCTGTTGTTTCTCAAGATTATGTAGGCTCTCCTTTAACAAGTAATTTTGATGCTAATGCAGGTATTGAACTTAGTTCAACATTTTTTAAAATAATTTCTTGGTATGATAACGAATATGGATATTCTACAAAACTTGTAGAACTAATTCATAAGATTCATAATAGCTAATAAATCAACTAACCAAAATTTAACAATGATTTTAGTCGTAGACAGTGGTTCAACAAAAACTGATTGGATTGCTATTAATAGGAAGGGAGAAGTTTTATTTGAGACACAGACATTAGGTCTTAATCCACAAGTTTTAACTAATCATATTTTAAAAGAAAGAATTGTTAATAATTTCGAGCTGTATAAATTCAGAAAAGATGTTGAGGAAATTTACTTTTACGGTGCAGGATGTGGTACAGAACCTCCTAGAGTTTTAATAAAAAATGTTTTTAGCGATATTTTTAATAATTGTAAAGAATTTTCTGTAAGAGAAGATACTTATGCAGCAATATATTCAACAGCTAAAGAAAACACAAAGTCAATTGTTTGTATTTTAGGTACCGGTTCAAACTGTACATATTTTGATGGTAAAAATATTGATCAAAAGGTTATTTCACTTGGTTATATATTAATGGATGATGCAAGTGGAAACTATTTTGGAAGACAGCTATTAAGGGATTATTATTTTAATATTATTCCAGAAGAAACAGCTGTAAAGTTTGAGAAAGAATTTGACCTAGATGCCGAAACGATTAAAGATAATTTATACAAACAACCTAATCCAAATACCTATTTGGCAACATTTGCTAAATTTTTAATTAATAATAAAGAATCTGATTATGGACAATTATTAATTAAAAGAGGTTTTAAGCTTTTTATAGAAAGGCAAATCTTACAGTTTAAAGATGCTAAGGAAATCCCAATTCATTTTGTTGGGTCAATTTCTTTTTACCTAAAGGATGAATTAAAAGTTTGTCTTCAAGAATATGGATTAAGTGCAGGAAATATAATAAGAAAACCGATTGACGGCTTATTACAATTTCATCAAGAAAAGCTAAAGGATAGCGATCATTGATATTTCAACATTTACTCCTACAGGAAGTTTGCTAACTTCAACGGTTTCTCTAGCAGGTGCTGACTCATTACTCAAATAAGAGCCATAAATTTCATTTACAGCAGAGAAATTATCCATACTTGATAAAAATATTGTTGTTTTAACAACATTTTCAAAAGTTAAAGAAGCTTCCTTTAATATAGCTTTAAGATTTTCCATTACTTGAGTTGTTTCTTTCTCAATATTATCAGTGACTAATTCACCTGACGCTGGGTTTAAAGCGATTTGACCAGAAATAAAAATAAAATCTCCTGCAATTACCGCTTGATTATAAGGTCCAATAGGTTTTGGAGCATTATCAGTTTTTATAATTTTTTTCATGATGTAAATTTAATCATAAAATTTTATCTCTCTGTCTTCGCTTATCATATTTTATATCACTTAACATACCGCTTTTTATTCCTATGAAGAAATTCCAAGATTTATTAGCGCTAAAAGGTATCCAACTAAAATTCATTCTCCAACTGAGAAGATCTCTCTCAAATCTTAACTGAGTATATGTTATTCCTTGATTTTTAAAATCATATCCCGAAGATATTCCAGCACTCCATTTTGGAGAAAGTTCAACATCCCCTGAAAACATAAGTGAATGAGACGAAATAGCATCTTGTCCAACTGAATTATTATAATTTACTGCATAAGCCATACGCAATGACCAAGGTATTTTATAGCTATATAAATTATTGGGAGTCTTTTCTTTCTTTTCTTCATCAGGACTTGAAAACTCCTCAGTTGATGTATCCATTGCTCTACCGAAAAGATCATCATCACGACCTCCATTTCTTATAGATTCATCAATAGCAGCTCTATCTCTGTTAGAATCTTTATCGGAGCTATTACTGCTAAAAGCATAATTAAATGTCAAGTTCGCACTAGTCAATCGAAACAAGCCACCGCCATTATTAATTTGAAATTCATTGATTCTATTGTTATTTTCATCTAATGCATATGGGTCAAAAGTTGCACCAAAATTAATATTCATTTTATTTTTAAATAATTGTGTTCCTCCGTTCATTCTTAATGGAGAGAGAGCTAAAGAATCAGCGGCTAAATTATAAGAGGTTTGGATGTTAAGATTATTTAGAATTACAACTTTTTTTAATTCATTGTCCTCACTCTCTTTATCTACAACTTTTGCTTCAACATTATTATTCATAGATAAAGATATCGAACTAGCATAATTTTTGTTTGGTAAACCAAAAATTGAACCCTCAAATCTTGAATATTCAATATCTGATGTAGTCAATCCATCAGCACTTATAACTTCATAAGAATCATAATATCTATCAAAAGATGGTGAAATACCGTAGCTAATTGAAGGACGAATAACGTGTCGAAGAGCTCTAATTTTACTTTTTTCAGGAAAATTATACATACCATATATTGTTGTACCTAGACTAGAAGAAAAATTATAAGTTCTAAATGAATCAAAACCCTTATTTTCATTTGTAATCACGTCTTGTAATTCTAAATTATATTCTTTATTGATTGTCTTAAAAACCCATGTTTCTTGAAAATTAGCACTTGTAGAAAAGCTAAAATATTTTAACAACTTAAAGTTTGTGCTTATTGGAATAGAGTGTTGAAATCCAGATTTTGCTGACTCAAACATTTCTTTCTTAAAAAACAAAGAATCAGTTGTTAATATTCTGTTTTCACCCCTTACATTATATTGAAAATTTATATTCTGTAAAATTCCTTTTTTTGTTCCTACTTTTGGGGCAAAAGGATATATTCTAGAAACACTTCCCTGAAAAGTAGGTAAGGTCATATTAATTGTCTGTGTATTTGTATTTTGAGAATGTGTAGCTGATAAACTCATATTAACTTGAGGTTCACCAGGAAATGTTTTTGAATATGAGATAGAAGAGGACAATGAATTATTCAAAAAATTTGCTGCATTCATTTGGTTAATTGATTGTTGGTAATATTTACTACTACCAAGATTAACTGAGGCAGAAAATCTCGAATTTGGATTAGATTTAGTGTCTTGACTATGAGACCATCTTAAATTATATATAGAGCTTTTTGAATAATCTGGAAACCCCCTTTCACTTTGTATTAAATTTTCAAATCTAAAACTCAAATTACCTCTAAATCTGTACCTATATAAATAAGTGTTTTCTAATCTAAAACCATAGCTCCCATTAGTATAATAATCACCCAGTAGTGTTAAATCTAGATTATCATTAATTGGAAGGTAATATCCTCCGTTTTGAATAAAATAACCTCTTGAATTTTGCTCCCCAAACGAAGGAAAAATTATTCCAGAGCTTCTCTTGTTAGATATAGGGAAATATGCGAAAGGCAATCCAATTGGAGTAGGAACATCAGCTATATACATGTTTGTTGGTCCAGTAATTATTTTTTTACCTGGTATAACTTTAGCTTTCCTTAATAAAAAATAATATTCAGGATTGTCAATATCTGCAGATGTTGTAAATTTTGCTCGATCCATATAATAAACTGAATCATTTTCTTTTTTTGTCTTATCAGAAAGAATATTAAGTCCAGCCTCCTCCGTTCTAGAATTAAAAATTATTGCTTTTTTAGTATCCATATTAAACCTTAAAGAATCTGGTCTAATTTCATCTTGCCCTTGCTTAAATATTGGTAATTGAGTGTATTCTCCAACTGAATCTTTAATTCTCCCTGCATATATCTCATTTTTATCATAATCAACTATTATAATACCAGAAGTGATTTCCATATCTTGATAAGTAATTTTGGCATTATTATAAAGTCTTATGATTTTATCTTGCGGACTAATTGAAGTTGTATCTGTTGCTTCGTATGTAATTTTCCCCAACAATGATTGATTTACAGGCTTAATAGAATCAATTTTATTTATGGTGTCAGTTTCAATATAATTAGTATTTGCATAGGTTATAATGTTTATAAAAAATGTATAACTTAAGAATAAAAATAATCTGAAAAAGTTTGTTTTCAACCTATTGAATGTATATTAGTATTACTGAGAAACAGCTATAAATTTACGTATATTTTAAGGCTATAATACATAATTTATGATTAAAGTTTGTTTAAAATACCCTTTTTTTAACCTTAGTTTAACAGCAAAAGGGGTATTTATAGCACTTTTATTAATATTATATAACCCTCAAGAATTACAGTCTCAAAAACCCTTCAAAATTGTAATTGATGCAGGGCATGGGGGAAAAGACCCTGGAAGACCTAATAAAAGCGGTATTAAAGAAAAAGATATAGTTTTAAATATTGCTTTAGATCTTGGTGAAAAACTTAAAAATTCAGGGAATGAGGTAATTTATACTCGTGATAAAGATGTTTTTTTAACACTAAGACAAAGAGCGAAAATTGCCAATGATGTTGACGCTGACTTATTTATTTCTATTCACTGTAATGCATTTCACGATCACAGAGTTTATGGCTCAGAAACGTTTGTATATGGTTTACATGTTAACAAAGCAAATTTTAATGTAGCTTTAAAGGAAAATGAAGTTATCTTTTTAGAAGAAGATTTTGAAAAGAACTACAAAGGTTTTGACCCAAATTCACCAGAGTCTTTAATTGGAATAACTCTAATGCAAGAAGAATACCTGGATCAAAGTATTTTATTAGCAAGTCTAGTTCAGGATAACTTCACTAAAGACCTGAAAAGAAAAAATAGAGGCGTAAAACAATCTGGTTTTTGGGTTTTACATAACACCTATATGCCTAGCATTTTAATAGAAGCTGGATTTATGACTAATGCGCGTGAAGGTGCATATCTTAACTCTAAAAAAGGTCAAATAGATATATCTAATAGCATTTTTAAAGCTATAGAAAGCTATAAAAAAGCAATAAACTATTCTGCAGACAACCAACCAAAAACTGTAAATAATATTATTTATAAGGTGCAAATTTCTGCCAGTAAAAGAAGGCTTGAATTAAAATCATATAATTTTAAGGGGTTGAAAAATTTATCTAGAATTAAACAAGGTTCTACCTATAAATATTTTTACTCGAGTTCAAGTGATTTAGAGGAGATAAAGGAAAAGAAGAAATACGCAAGGTCAAAAGGATTTTCTAACGCATACATAGTAGGTTTTGAAAACGGTAAGTTATTTGATGTTGATTAGTAATCATTTAATTTAAATTTATAATTTTATGTATAACTAAAATTTATATGAAATATAGTAAAGAAATAAAAGTTGGATTTTTGGCTATCATTGGTGTTATGATGAGTGTTTTTTCATATAATTATTTAAAGGGAATTAATCTTTTTGAAAAAAACAGAAAATTCAAAATTAACTATGCTAAAGTTGATGGTTTATCAGTATCAAACCCGGTAACCCTAAATGGATTTAAAATTGGTAAAGTTCAGAGGATTAATTTTAATCCGAATAACACCAAAGAATTGTTGGTTGATATAGTAATTGAAAATGATGTTGTTTTTCCAAAAACAAGTATAGCTGAATTATACGAAACAGGTTTAATAGGTGGTAAAGCAATAGCAATAATTCCTGACTATTCTAATGATTCCACAATTGCTGTTGATGGAGATCTGTTAAGAGGAGCAATAAAGCCAGGATTAACAGAATTAGTTAATCAAATTTTACCTCAAGTTCAATTACAAATTGAAGCAGTTATGAAAAATGCAGAAATTGTATTAGGTAACATCAACACTTTATTTGATGATGAAACTAAAGAAGAGTTAAAAAACAGTATTCAAGATTTTTCAAATCTAACAAATAATCTTTCCGAAACTTCACAAAAAATTTCTGAATTAATTTCTCAAAATTCTAATAATATTACAGATGCATTAACTGATTTTAAAGTTGTTAGTAGTAACATGAAATCAATATCTAATTCTATCTCTTCAGATGATATTAATGCAATAACATCAAACTTAAATGAGTTGGTTAATAATCTAAATATTATTTCCGTAAAATTGGCTAATTCTGATGGTACTGCCGGTCAATTAATCAATGATAAATCTATTTATGAAAATCTTGAAAAAGCTTCACGAGAATTAAATATTTTAATTGAGGATATTAAACTCAATCCCAACAGATATATTAATTTTTCAGTATTTGGTAAAAAAAATAAAGATTTTAAAAAAAATAATTAATTGGATTTACTCCCAAACATAATTTTTACATTTCTTCTAATTGGATCATTAGGAACGTTTATCTGGAATTTAAGCAAATTAAGAAGGAATATAAATTTAGGAAAAGGGTTGTCTGAACCTATTTCTAATAAACCTCAAAGATGGAAAAATATGATTAGAATTGCTCTAGGTCAATCTAAAATGGTTAGAAGACCTATAGCAGGAGTTCTGCACATCATAGTTTACATTGGTTTTATTGTTATAAATATTGAGTTAATCGAAATAATAATTGACGGTATTACTGGAAGTCACAGAGTATTTTCATCATTTGGAGTAATATATGGAATCCTTATTGGAACATTTGAAATATTTGCTATTCTTGTCTTAATTTCAGTTATAATATTCTGGATTAGAAGAAACATAATCAGAATAAAGAGGTTTTATGAAAATAAAATGACAGGTTGGCCAAAAATGGATGCCGATCTAATTTTATATTTTGAAATTATACTTATGTCTTTATTTCTGTTGATGAATGCAACTGATTTAGATTTTCAAAATATGAATAATGGAAATATTATTAGTGGAATGATTTATAATTTATTTTCCGATGTATCATTGGATAAATTATATTTAATGGAAAGAACCTTTTGGTGGCTTCATATAATAGGTATTTTTATTTTTCTCAATTACCTCTACTATTCAAAACATTTACATATAATACTTGCTTTTCCAAATACATTTTATGGTTCATTGACAAATAAAGGCAAATTAAATAACATGAGTCATGTTACCAATGAGGTGAATATAATGTTAGGTAAAACAAATGAATCTCCAGAAATTTCAGACGATTTAAAATTTGGTGCATCTGATGTGAATGATTTATCCTGGCTACAATTATTAAATGCTTACTCTTGTACTGAATGCGGAAGGTGTACAAGTTCATGTCCAGCTAACATAACCGGTAAAAAATTGTCCCCAAGAAAAATAATGATGGATACAAGAGATAGAATAGAAGAAGTTGGAAGAGTTATTGATAAAAATGGGAGCTTTATTGATGATGGTAAGAAACTTCTTAGGGATTATATTACTGAAGAAGAATTATGGGCTTGTACTTCATGCAATGCGTGTGTAGAAGAATGTCCTATAAGTATTAATCCTTTATCTATTATTATGGATATGAGGAGACACCTAATTATGGAGGAATCATCGGCTCCAAATGAATTAAATAACATGATGAATAATATTGAAAATAATGGTGCTCCATGGCCATATAATCAGATGGATAGATTAAATTGGAAAGAATAAAAAATTATGAATAGAGAAGAGGTAGATAAAATTTTACAAGAAAAAGTTGAGTCAGGTCAGAAGATAAGTCCTGTATTACCAGATGGAGTTAAAAATTATTTAATAGACATTGACGGTACAATAACTGATGATATCCCTAATGAAGAACCAGAAAGAATGTCAACATGCCTTCCTTTCAAAGATGCCCTTAAAATATGCAACAAATGGTATGAAGAAGGTCATTTTATATGCTTCTTTACATCTAGAGTTGAAGATCATAGAAATGTGACTGAGAATTGGCTTAACAAGCATGGATTTAAATACCATTCATTACTAATGGGTAAACCAAGGGGTGGAAATTATCATTGGATTGATAATCATATGGTTAAAGCAACTAGATATAATGGTACTTTTAGTGATTTAGTAAGGAAGGAAGTTACAATTGAGGTTTTTAAAGATGAGTGAACTAAATATAAAAACGTTTGAGGAGTATTTACAAGAAGGCAAATCCCCAGAAATATTATTTTGGGTAGGATGTGCAGGTAGTTTTGATGATAGAGCAAAAAAGATTACAAAAGCATTTATAAAAATTCTAAATTCTGCAAATATATCTTTTGCTGTTCTTGGTAAAGATGAATCATGTACAGGTGACCCAGCTAAAAGAGCTGGAAATGAATTTCTGTTTCAAATGCAAGCAATGAATAATATAGAAATACTAAATTCATTTAATGTAAAAAAAATTGTAGCTACTTGTCCTCACTGCTTCAACACTCTTAAAAATGAATATCCAGAGTTAGGTGGTAATTATGAAGTTGTTCATCACACTCAATTTATCAATAAGTTACTTGAAGAAGGTAGATTTTCAATTGAGGGAGGATTATATAAAGGCAAAAAAATAACCTATCATGATCCATGCTTCCTGGGAAGAGCAAATAATGAATATAATGCTCCAAGAAAATTAATAGAAAAAATTGATGCTGAATTAGCTGAATTAAAAAGATGTAAATCCAAGGCTTTATGTTGTGGTGCTGGTGGAGCTCAAATGTTTAAGGATGCTGAACAAGGTAATAAAGAGATTAATATTGAACGCGCTGAAGAGATAAAAGATAATCCTGCAAAAATTGTAGCAACTGGATGTCCTTTTTGCAACACCATGTTAACTGATGGTACAAAATCATTTGAAAATGAAAACAAGGTTGAAGTTCTAGATATTGCTGAACTTATCGTAAAAGCAAAAGATTTATAAATCATAGATGTTAGTAGAGTTTACAAAATTAGATAAGAAATCAAGGATTTGGGTTTTTCAATCAAAAGACCAACTAGATGAATCTACATATAACTCAATTAAAAAAAAGATTAGTGTTTTTTTAGAAAACTGGAAAAGTCATCAGAAAAGCTTTGATTCATCCTTTATTATAAAATACAAAACTTTCATTGTTGTTGCAGCAGATGAAACTAATCTTGTCTCTGGTTGTTCTATAGACTCATTAATAAATTTTGTCAAAAGCATTGAAGATGAATTTGAAATAAATTTACTAGATAAGTTAGATGTTAAATATAAAATTGGTAATGCTATCAATACGGCTAACCTAAATGAATTTAAAAAAATATGTGAAAATATTGGTATAAATGATGAGTTAATAGTGTTTAATAATTTAGTTAAAAATATTGATGATTTTGAAAAAAATTGGGAAGTTGATATTCGTAAAAGCTGGCATAAAAGATTTTTAACAAATGTATAAGTATAAAATATTTTCAATTTTACTATGTGTCAATGTTTTATTTGTTAATTCACAAAGTATTGACCCTCTTTTAAGTATTGATAAACAAAATCAAATAAAATGGGTAGATAGTGTTTATAACAGTCTTAGTCTTGATGAAAAAATTGGACAATTATTTTTTGTACAAACAACTAGTAAAAAAAGTAATAATTCAAAAGAAGTTATAAAACTAATCAATAATTATAAAATTGGTGGCATTATTTTATCCACCGGCTATCCTACAACTCAGGTTAATTTCACAAACAAATTTCAACAAATTTCAAAGACTCCTCTTTTGGTAAGTATGGATGCTGAATGGGGTGTTGGAATGAGGTTGGACTCAATTCAAAAGTTTCCATGGAATATGAGCTTAGGAGCAATAAAAGACAATTCTATTATTAAGCAAATTGGTGTCGAAGTTGGAAAACAATGTGAAAGATTAGGAATCCATATGAATTTTGCACCTGTCGTAGATATTAACACAAATTCTAATAATCCAATAATAGGAAATAGGGCATATGGGGAAGATAAATATAATGTAACCGAAAAAGGGATTGCGTTTACTATTGGCATGCAAAGCCGTAATATTTTAGCCACAGCGAAACATTTTCCTGGACATGGAGATACTTCTAAAGATTCGCATAAAACATTACCAACAATTAACTTCCAAAAGAAAAGGATATTTAATACAGAGCTATATCCCTATAAAAAACTAATTGATAACGGATTAGCTGCTATTATGATTGCACATTTAAATGTTCCATCATTAGAAAAAGAAAGAAATTTACCTTCATCTTTATCAAAAGAGATAATAGAGGAAACATTAATAAAAAAGTTGAAATTTAATGGATTAATTATTACAGATGCACTGGAAATGAAAGGAGTGAGCGATTATTCCAAAAAAAATATAGATCTATTAGCTTTCTTAGCTGGAAACGATATATTATTAATGTCATCCGATGTTTCAAAAGGAATTAAATCAATAAAAAAATCATATAATAAAGGAAATATTTCTGAAGAAAGATTGTCTAGATCAGTGAAGAAAATATTAAAGGCAAAGTATAAAGTAGGTCTTCATGAATATACCAGTGTAATTCCTGCCGGTATTGTAAAAGATCTGAATAATTCAAGTGTTAGAAATTCAATAATGAATTCAATCAAAGAGATACCGGTATTAATTAAAAACAATGAAAATAATTTACCACTCAACCTTAACTTAAACAAAACAATTAATATTCAGATTGGTAATGATAATGGAAGAGCATTTAATAAGTATATCAATAAATATAGTAATGTGAAATCTATTAAAGCATCAGATCTAAATGATTTAGAAATAGATAGATTGTTAGAAAACTATGATAATGTTATTGTTAGTTTACACTACTTATCAAGAACTCCATGGGACAATATGAATTTGAAAATTTCTGAAGCTGATAGGAATTATCTAAGGATTTTAAAAAAACATAATAACAAGACACTTGTTTCATTTACTAACCCCTACACATTAAGTCAAATTGATTTAGATTCATATAATTCAGTTTTAATAGGTTTTCAAAATAATACTGAATTTCAAAAAATTGTAGCGCAACAGATATTCGGTGCATTAGAAATAAACGGATCACTACCAGTTTCTATAAATAAAAACTTCATGGAGGGAACTGGCATAAAAACAGAAGCATTAAATATTTTAAGTTATGCTGAACCAGAAACTGTTGGTTTGGATAATGATATTCTTAAAAAAATTGATTCAATAATAAATTATGCGATTAATAATGAAATGACTCCAGGGGCACAAATCTTAGTTGCTAAAGATTCGAAAATTATATATGACAAGTCTTTTGGTAAGCTTCGTTATAATGAAAATTCAATAATAAATGATGAAACAATTTATGATTTAGCATCCTTGACCAAAATTCTTGTAACAACTCCTATTTTAATGAATCTTATTGATGATAATATTGTCAATTTAGAAACTAGATTGGGTGAGATTATTCCCAGATACCAAAATTCAAATAAAAAAAATATAACATTAAAAGAGCTTTTTTCAGGACATGCAGCATTACAGGCTTGGATTCCTTTCTACAAAGAAACACTTGATAAATAAAATAAACCCTCAGAAAAGTACTATTTACTAAAGGAAACTAACTCAAATACTGTTAAAGTAAGCCCAAATATGTATCTTAAATCTGATTATTTAGATACAATTAGAAATATGATTAGAGATAGTGATCTATTAGAGAGAAAATACAAATACAGTGACTTAACATATTTAATTATTCAAGAATTTATAGAGAACCACTATAATGTAAATTTAGAAATGATAATCAATGATCTATTTTTCCAAAAACTTGGAATAAATTTAAACTACAATCCAGCTGAAAAATATTCTACAAAAAATATAGCACCCACAGAAATTGATGAATACTTTAGATATAAAGAGGTTCATGGATATGTTCATGATATGGCAGCAGCTATGTTTGGAGGCGTTTCTGCCCATGCGGGTTTATTCGGAAATTCAATTAATGTTGCAAAAGTAATGCAAATGTATTTACAAGGAGGAAATTATGCAGGAATGCAGATAATAAATTCTGACACAATAGATTTATTCAACAACTGCTATTATTGTCATGAAGAGAATAGAAGAGGTGTAGGGTTTGACAAACCACAATTAGAAGAAGATGGACCTACATGTGGATGTGTTTCTATGGATAGTTTTGGTCATTCTGGATGGACTGGTACATTTACATGGGCTGATCCAGAAAAAAATATTGTTTACGTATTTTTATCTAATAGATCATATCCATCAGGTGAAACTGCTGGTAAATCATTACTTGTTAAGGAGAATATTAGAAGTGAAATTCAAAAGATAATTTATCAATCAATCAAAGAATAGTCTTATGATAATAGGAATTGTTTGTTATCCAACATTTGGTGGTAGTGGTGTTTTAGCTACTGAATTAGGTGTTGAATTGTCAAAAAAAGGTCATGAAATACATTTTATAACTTATAATCAACCTGTTAAATTAGAATTGTTAAGTAATAATGTTCATTTTCATGAAGTAGTTGTGCCTGACTACCCATTATTTCATTACCCACCATATGAATTAGCATTATCCTCAAAGCTAGTCGAAATGGTTAAAAAATATAATATTGATGTTTTACATGTGCATTATGCCATTCCCCATGCATATGCAGCATTTATGGCAAAACAAATGTTGAATTCAGAAAGTATAAGTATTCCGGTATTTACAACATTGCATGGTACAGATATTACATTAGTTGGAAGTCACCCTTCATATAAATCAGCTGTTGAATTTAGTATTAATAATTCTGACTATGTTACAACTGTTTCTAAAAGCTTGAAGGACGATACGATAAATCTTTTCAATATTCAAACTGAAATTAACGTAATACCAAATTTTGTCAATTTAGATAAATATAAAAAACAAAATCTCCCAATCGATCTTCTAACTAAAAACAATAAAATAATAACTCACGTAAGTAATTTTAGAAAAGTTAAAAGAATCGATGATGTTATTGATGTTTTTTACGGAGTCAATAAGAAAATTCCTTCAAAACTTCTAATGATTGGAGAAGGACCAGAAAAAAACAAAGCAGAGAGAAAAGTAAAAAAAATGGGTATTAAAGACAAAGTTATATTTTTTGGAAACAGTAACGAGACTAGTAAAATATTATCATTTAGTGATCTTTTTTTATTAACATCTGAAGTTGAAAGTTTTGGTTTATCAGCTTTAGAAGCTATGGCAGCAAGTGTACCAGTAATATCAACCAAAATAGGTGGAATTCCAGAAGTTAATAAGGACGGTTTTTCTGGTCTTTTAAGTGAAGTAGGGGATATTGATAAAATGATAAGTGATTCATTGTATATTTTATCTAGTGAAAAGTTATTGAATCAATTTAAGAAAAACGCTAGAGAACAAGCTAAAAAATTTAATATTCAAAATATTGTTCCCCAGTATGAAAAAATTTATAAAAAACTAAAAAAACAATTTATATGAAAAGAAAAGATTTTATAAAATTAAGTTCAGCTTCTGCATTATTTCTTGGATTTAATCCAGGGAAATTAAATTCAGAAAATATTAATGAATCATACGAAAATTTAAATAAAAAATCTTTTTATATGGGTGACTATTCTGCTCCAAAATTAAATACTGTAAAAGTAGCTTTTATAGGAGTTGGGGCTAGAGGGTCAGGTCATTTAAAACAAATTTCTTTATTGGAAGGAACTGAAGTTGTAGGTATAAGTGATTTATACAAAGATTTAGCGCATAAATCTCTGGAAATATGTAAAGAGAGTGGTAATAATAGGCATAAAAATGTAGCTATTTATTGTGACAATAAAGATAGTTGGAAGCTAATGCTGA
>Ga0115013_10001326_pt1 | contig 14466 bp, 9 predicted proteins | sample SouAtlMetagenome_2_FD_88686 | JGI IMG/M metagenome (GOLD analysis project Ga0115013, IMG submission 88686) | Marine eukaryotic phytoplankton communities from Atlantic Ocean - South Atlantic ANT15 Metagenome | ecosystem: Environmental > Aquatic > Marine > Oceanic | place: South Atlantic Ocean...
CCACAATCTTGAATCGTTTATACTGTCGAATGCCCTCTTACCGTAACAAAACAAAACACGACTGTCTATCACAGCCAAAAGTTCCAAAACGTATACCGTATTACTAGTAAAAACTTTTAAGCGTTCACTTCATCAAAGCAAAACTAGGACAATGAGCGGTGTTCCAAGTATGTTCGCTAGCGCTGTCAGTCGAAACCGGGATAGTACCAAAAGTCCATCTTATTTGAAGCGCAATAGCAAGTCCGATGGCTCATATCGACTGAAGGCCGACAACATCCTCGCTGCCGTCGACGGTGCGATTAAGGATGGTGCAACAGACAAAGCAAAGTCAAAGAAAGCTTCCAGAGAGCGATCGAAATCAAGAACGAGATCGAAATCTGCCGATCGAAGATTGAGGGACAGGCACGAAGCGAGGAAAGCAAAGGATGCAAGAAATGAATCGGAGGAGAATGAAAGCTCAATTCGGTCTATCCGATCCGTAATCAAAAATTCGCCGAGGAAAACTTACAGTCCTAAAGTTCCTGGCTGGAAAGCTCGAAATAGTGTTTCAAACACATCACCGATTGCACCCCCACTCACATCTACTGTACCCGATGGTCTTTATGACAAATTGGCCAAAGCAAAGAAAGATAAAAAGAAAGAGAAGAAGGAGAAAAAGAAGGCGAAAAAGGAAATGAAGAAAGAAAAGAAGAGGAGGGAAAAAGAGCAACAGTTGAGAAACATGTCGGCCCAGAACAACGGATTCGACGATGCAATTTTGAGAAATTCCCAGAGGAATAATGACTTGATTTCGAGGCGCGAATCGTTATTGACGAACGGTGCAATCTTGAGGGATTCCCAGAGGAATAATGACTTGCTTTTGAGGCATTCGCAGAGGCCCGTGCAATACGACCACAGCGAGGAATCTCTCGCTAACCTTCGCAGACAAGTCCAAGAAACAAAAAACCGCCTGAAAAATTTTGATAAAGACACAATTCAACAATACCAGGACATGAAAAAAGAATATACAACTGCAAAGGACGACATTAAATTTCGATTGATGAGATTGATCAATGCGCAAGGGAAGAAAAACGACGCCGCGTTCCAAGAATACAGAAGGATTGTCGACGAGAAGCAAAAAGAGCTCGATGATTTGCGGTTAGCGAATCGAAACCTTCGTACCACGTTGAAGAAAGTGCCAAATCAAAAGTCTGAATTGATACGCTCCAATCAACAACTAGAAGAAGCAAATGAAGAAGTTGCTGGTCACATTAAAGGTCTTGAAAAATTTTACAAAAAGCTTCAGACGGATCAGGAAAAGCTACTTAAAGCGAGCGACAAATGCAAAAATGAATACCTGCCTCGCTACCGACAACAACAATGGGAGAGTAAGAATCATGTGGATTCAGAAACGAAAATGAAAACCCTCTATCGTGACTGTATTGTCAAAATAGCGAATCATATTGAAAATTCCGGCCAGTCCAAATTGGTTGAAAAAATTTCTTCCATGGTTCTCGAAGTTGAGGGAGAAGTTAATCCAAAGTTTGATCCCAAAGCCCTTACAGGTGATGATTTGTCGAGCTCGGACGATGATGATAGCAGCAGCGACGATAGTATTAGCATCAGCAGTAGTGAAAGTGAAAGTGACTCTGACTAATGAATTCTACGTGACGAGACTCTTTTGAAATATGTAGGAAAAGAAACCTAAACAATTTCACTTTGATTTTAGTCAACTGATTGAAGGAGGCCGAATAGCTACTGCGAAGCATTTCTAAACAGATATTGAAATTTATAATTTATATCATTTGTCGTTCTTCATTATCAATGAAGTTTACAATATAAGATTTCCTTGGAAGCCAGTGTTACATCTCTCTGGTAGCATTATAGCATTAGAGCATTTTTCAAAAAAAGTTCACGCTTCAAATATTTGGAGTTGGACTGTTTTTTCTTTTTTCCTCGGAGAATTGGACTTGGCGAACCATGTTTATCAAATACGCTAGTCATTCCAATCTACTGAAACTCTGTTGGGTCGGACCCAACGGCCAAAGTGTCATTTTCGCTTGCTTGACGCCCAACCGTTTGAAATCTAATGAACTCAAGTAGATTGATATAGTAGATGATTATTCAGAAATAAGGAATAATGACAATGAGTTCTGCGAGAAGAGGTAGTCAATTTTCTGGAGCCGCGGCAATGTTCCGGAAAAAGGAAAAGGAGTTAATTGCTGCCAACAAGACGAACGATTTAATTTCTCCTGGAAAATTTAAGACGCTCACTCCTCCGCCTTCTGGGAGGAGATTCTCGAGCTTTGATCAAAAAGGATGGACAAAATCAGGACCCCTGGAGAGATCCTCGAGCGATGCTCAAAAAGGACGGAGAAGTTCAGTAAATCCAACGTCACCCCCGTTCAAGTTGAAGGATAGCTCACTCAAAGGGCACAAGTTCAACAACTACAACACCGAACCAGACGTCAAAATCCAAGTCAACAACAATGTTCAACGAAGTATTAATGCTCGAAAACAGAAACGTTCCCAACACCCATATCAAGATAATAAAAACGTCCCAGAGCATATTCGCAAGGCGAGAGAACGGGAAGAACGACGAGCACGCAAACTTGATTTGAAGAAATACCAAGCAGCCTCACTCTTGCAAGCCGTTATCTTAGGGTGGTATGTGCGAACCGTGAAATATCCGATATTGCGTGACGCCAATATGAAATATCGGAAAACGAGATTAGCGGTATTGACTATTCAAAAGACGTTTCGAATGTATATACAACGGAAACGTTTTAAAAGCGAAATTGAGTACATACGATGGAGAGAACGCACAAAGAAAGAAATCAAGAGAATGTACAAGAAAGCCGAGAAAATGCCAAAAAAGACAAAGCAAGACATCCGAGACAAACAGAAAGAATATGAAGCGATAAAGAAGGACATGCTGAATGAAGCTCGCAAACAAATTAAAGAAGAAGACGAAAAAATTAGACAAATGGAAACGGGGAATGATATGATACAATATTTGAACGATGAGAATGACAAGGTCAAAGAGCTCATAAGTACAATACAGAGGGAGCAGAGGGTACTAGACAAACAGTTTGAACTTTTAACCACGAAGTCAGAGGAAATCGCTTCGAATTTCAAATCATTGCAAGAATGGGTTGATTCGAAGAACAAAGCGATAAAGAAGAACGAAGCTTCGGATCAGAAATGCAGATATCGCTACCTGCCCAAATACCGTGAAGATCTTGCGGTAAGAAATAAATATTGTATAACCGAATTCAGGGTGAAGGAATTATACAAGAGACAACTGGATAAAATATCGAAAGAGGTCTTGTCGCAAAGTGAGGATCCGACTCTAGTAAAATATGTTAAAAAAGAATTGAAAGCATGCAAGAAAGAGTTGGCAGAATTGCCAGATAATCCTCCACCGGAAGGGCTGGTACATAGGTTAAAATACTAGAAGCATTCTAAGTAATACAAATCGTTTTTTTATACGCAAGAATTGATGAACCAGAAAATCATAGACGGCGTCGTACAACTGTAAGTAACAAACTTTTTCGTAAACAACAGTCCATCATCCGTTTTGTTTACTTCGTGGAATTGAATGTGAATGTGTACAATGGAGCCATTTCAAAAAACAAAATCTTATTGTGCTAGCTGACGATAGAGACAAAGTCCTTCGATCTCGTGCTCCATTTATCGTGCAAGGGTGTCAGTGTAAATGTACCAAGTGAGACCACTCCTTCACCTTTTAAAACACTAAAGAAAAAAACAGACCTAATTCATAAATTATTCCATCAGAGTTCATTGATTTTATTGTAATGTACCCTCGCGCAGATATTAAATTCTATTGCGGCTAAATGATTGATTCTATTATTGTCACGTAAGTGACAAGAAACTCGACTTTCTCAATTCATAGGGAGTTGGTCCACTCTCGTGATTATTTCCACTTGATGTTGAACAAGGAGTCTCGATGATTGATTTGCAGTAAACTACGCGCAATGTATTTAGCAGATTTACATATTGAATGGCATGCCCAAGACATTCTGTGAGAATGGAGCCATGACTTGCCCGCTGTAAGGCTGTACGATTCCTTCAAGCAAGGGAACAGATCCAGGGATAGTTTGTGCCGATAGGAAACCAAAGATACCCAACATAGCAAGGCGTCCGTTGTTGATTTCTACAACGAGGCCTCGTGCCTTCTTTTCCTCGCTCTTGTTTTTGCTAAATTTGAAAGGATCATAGAAGTTGAATGGAACTGGGTGAGGGATGCCATCAGGGCCAGTCGTGAAGTCAGGAAAGGCGCCAGGCTTTCCTCCTTTCATGTAATGCGTATTGTCTGGGGTGCTGAGCTCAGACCAAAATTCAAGGAAGGCAATGATAGAGAAAATCTGCCATTTTGCGCTATCACTGACTTGGTCCCAGAGCTCAGGTGGGTTTGTTCCAGTGGGGAATGGTGTTCCATCTAGTTGCATGGCCCATGGGAATTTGATTCCATTTGCGTGGACGATGTATCCAACAAAAGCAAACATAGCAACGCGTCCATGCCTGAAGAATTGTTGAAGGTAAACAAGCAAAGAGGAAACAACATCAAGTCAGTGATCAATAGTCATTCAATAAATTATCTGATCCAGGAGAATAGCAATGCAGAGACGGGATCGAAAAAAGGAAAATTCCGACCATTTCCGGATAAAGCTGCTCGAATAAATTCGATAAAACTTTAGCAAAGAGAATCTTGAAAAATCTTGACTTACTTGATTTCGGCGTGACGCAGGAAACCAATAGTTTCCTCGTTCGTGCATCCCCAGAATTCAGCTTCGGCCAAGTTCAAAGGATCATAGAACTTTACAAGAGGGTTAAGTTCACCAGCCAAGGCTTCAAGATCGGCCTTGCTTTCTTGGACCGCAACCGAAGCACGAGAGTTGGTGGAAGTAGGTGCGAAGGCCGAAGCCGAAGCTGCCAGGGAAAGGAGGAGAGAAGCGGTTTTCATTTTGATAAAGGACTGTGTATAAGAATGTTGTATCGGCTGATTCGATATACAAATAGAGCATCAAGAGAAGACTTCACAGACGACGAAATGCCGTAAACGACGAGCAGAATCAAAAGATCGCGACTTCAATTTGGTATTATCCCCAATCTTAATTGATCACTTATGAGTCGAATGGATCAACTTCTCACGATTCTTTTACAAGATTGATCCATACGATTATAATGCAACCACTGACGTTTGTTTCGTTGTGAGAGATAATTAAATGTGTTGTCGTTTGACTCAAACAGAGGCCGATGATGAGGATGTTCAAGATCATTATCGCTCCATCTCAATTTGCGGCTATCTTCATTTTAGTTCGAGCGTCTGTTTAAGCTTTCTTGCCAAACAGATGAAAACAAGGAACGCAATTCTACAAGATTGAGTACAAAGATCCCTTTCTCTCTCCGTTGAATATTCCACAAAGTCCAATCGGAGGGACAATTTTAATACTCCCTCTATACGGTACCTGAAACACGAAGAGTTTAGAGGAACTGCATCCAATTACTAGTAAACCTCGGTGATTGAAACCTCAGAATCCATAACAAAAGGAATTTACTACTGAGCATTGTAATTGCACTCATATCTGTGAAATATGCGCAACTGTTTTTTCTGGCTCTTGGGCATTCTGGCGACTGCCGGACAGAAATCTGAAGCATTTCAGACCGGGGCTCCAATATCGGTATCAATACAAACACGTCGGATATCGAAAGAACCAAGAACAAGTTTTAGACCTTGCAATAGAATAAATCAACGCCATGACGAATTCATCCCCTTTTCGAGGTTGCTAATGTCTCAAAAGGGCGCAAACAACGGAGGCAATGACTCTTTGTTTTCACAAATTGCGCAATGGTGGAACTCCGAAGAAGGTAGAGAAGATGTTAAGACGTATTTCATCAGCCTAGCAATTGCATTGTTGCTACGATTTACCATCATTGAGCCGCGATATATTCCATCTCTCTCCATGTATCCTACATTTGATATAGGAGATCAACTGGCTGTGGAAAAAGTAACGAAGCGAATCAAGCCTCTTTACAGACAGGAGGTAGTAGTCTTCAATCCTCCAGAAACTTTTAAACAAATTATGGTTGAACAGTATGGACAAAGCGCTTCCCGTGCCAAAGAAGCACTTATTAAGAGAGTCGTGGCCATAGAGGTACGTGATAGTCATGTTTTGACCAATACATATGGTGTCGCCTTATACGATTCGACCACATAATTTCAAAAGGCTTGAAGAAATCTTTATTACTTTTCTGACTAACCATGTTTGTTTGTATTCTTGGATCTGGGCACGTTTTTACTGCTTCCGTGTTTAGGGTGACGAGGTTGAGGTCAAAAGAGGAAAACTTTACGTAAACGGTGATTTAGAGGACGAACCTTTCACAGCCGAAGATGCTCAATACGAATTTGGTCCCGTCACAGTACCCCCTGATAGTGTGTTGGTACTTGGTGACAACCGCAACAAAAGCTTGGATGGTCACATCTGGGGCTTTCTACCAAAAGAAAATGTGATTGGAAGAGCTGTATTTGTTTACTGGCCTCCATGGAGAATTGGAAATTCGGGAATGTTTTGAGTAGTGTTAACATAATTTCTAACGCAACATGATGAATTTTGACCTACAGTAACTCTGATTATTATTGTCTGATCGTATTGCAGGAAAGTTTTATCCAAATCAATCTTATTGCAGACGTGTACGCTGATATTGACTTGAGAGATACTTTTACACTACTACTCGCTTTCTATATATTGGACACAACGTAAGCTAGGCTCCATTTCATTCAACATAAATATATAATGAATTACTTCATTGCAATACAAAGGCAAAGATAAGATTATTAAATAGTTACAAAAAAACTATGTTGCTCTAATGAAAAAAGTCGAGGAGATATCAGTACTTAGAAAGCACCGGCACCATCTCCGAAAGGAGAGATGTGTCCGGCTGAGTATTGTTCGTACAAAGTTTGTCCAGTCAGGCACTCAGCAACCATGGCACCGGTAATACCCAACATAGCGGCACGTCCGTTGTTGATCTCGGCATTGAGCTTGCGGGTCTTTTCTTCGGGGTTGAGGTTCTCTCCGAACCAGCCAACTCCGTAGTCACCATCGTATTGGGAAGCAGGCATCCATGCGAGTTCGACAAGAGCGAAGAATGCAAGGATTTGGAGGAGTCCGGCGTTGGGGATGGCACGGATTCCGTCAACTCCGGTAGGGATATCGGAGAATTTAAGTTCCTGCGAAGGGGAAATGTATCCATCGAAGACAATGTGGTTGTTGTGAACGATCATTCCGACGACGGCAGCCATACAGATACGTCCGTGCTTTCGCTCGACAGCCCGACGACGTTCGAAAGACTCGGGTTGGGTTTCGAGCCATCCAAGAGGATCGTAAACACCCAAAGGAGCGGTGACTCCGATCTCGAGTTCATTGACATTCAATGCAGTCGAGGTCTTTCCCTGTTGGACAGGGGCGAATGCAGCCGCGGAGGCGATAAGAGAGGCAAGGATGGCGGACTTCATTTTGTATTTGTAATTAATTGTTTAAATCTGAATGGGCAAAAGTATCGGCGCAGGGAGAAGATCCGTGTATTGTTAGTGATGAATTTGTTCAATTTGGTCGATCGATAATGATTCAGGGGGAAGTTCCTCGCACCAGGCCCGTAAACACAACACATCGCATTACAACTAATACAATCAAACAACTCCATCGAATCGGTAGCCTTCTCCTCGTCAACTATATTTCTCATGGCGACGCACCTAAAAGATTATGAAAGACGGTGTTCGACGAATGTTGTTTGGATTGATGTTCGTAGGGTTGGTACCAGGCACCATACGTGGAAAAAGAATGGAAAATTGAAAAGGAGGATACTTCTTCAACTCCACGGTTCCAGGGCGGACGGTGTGTTTCGAGGGTGTTTTGCAACAATAGTTTCTGTGCATCGTATGACGAACAGACAGAATTAGAGTCATCAGGGCCGAACATCCTCTTCCAATGCACACCAGCATACTAAGCCGCTCCTTCTCAACAGTGGCGTGATCAAGTAGTCCCCAGAATGCCAAATATGATGTATGTGACACCTGTTTGATGCAAGCATGCAAGCATGCATGGACACGCATTGGGTCTGACCACTTGTGAGCGCCAGGCTGGCCACCAGGCCTGGCGCCAACAGCATGCCCAAGTTTGGAGCCACACCAAGCCCCATGAGGCAGCTTTGTTGGAGCCCTCTCTGGCCACTTGGGACTCCCACATGTTCCCCTGGAGCCAACCCCCTTTTGCTGGCACTGCTGCCTGCCCCTGCCACCAGCCAACCGGGCCCTACTGGCAAAGCTTGTGGCCACCAGTGGTGCGCAGGGCACACTCTGGCCTGAGCGCTCTGTGGCCAACTGCACAACAAGCAACTTAGCAACGCCTGCTTTTTTTTCAGAGTTGTGTGAGCAAAGAAGCGGAGAGCAGCAGCAGCGCCTGCTTCTGGCAGAGCCCCCGCGGCCTTGTGCCGCTCCCGATGTGGCTTTTTGGTGGTGGGCGTCTCTGAATAATTTGTTTCGATGCGCGCCAAAATCGACAAGACTCTCTACGAACTTTGCTTCTGCTCAAGAAAAATCGAAACGGGTGAGCAGACAATCACATCACAAGCAACTTCCTCCGACTGTGATCGCACCTTTTCCCTCTACTGTACCACTACTGTACCATTCATCTCCGCCAATATGTTTGGGATTACTAAATCAGAGTGCCCACAATGAAGGCTGTCCGAAAAATAAACGGGCGTAGTGGTAGCAATAGGAGCGATCTCGGGAGGCCAGCATTGGCACCAAGATCGAACAGGCAGCAGCAGGAAGCAAAGAGTGGATCTGTCGCTCCACCGGTAACCCCGCCCACGACATTGGAATTGCGAGGTATATCAATTCATTTTCCATTTAAACCCTACAAATGCCAGGAAGATTACATGGGAAAAGTCCTTGATGCATTGCTTCGAAAGGAAAATGCTCTTCTCGAATCTCCGACAGGGACAGGGAAAACCCTATGTTTGTTGTGTTCCGCGTTGGCATGGCAACGGGAAGAATCGAAAACAATAAAATCGCAAGGAGATTTCAACAATACAGAACAAATCGATAGAGCGGTATCTTCCGAATCAACGGCAATATCACGGCAGCAGCAGCAGCAAAGAAACCGGAGAGTGCCAACCATTATTTACGCGTCGCGAACACACTCTCAGTTATCGCAGGTTGTCAAGGAACTCCGCAACACACGTTACCGACCGAAGCACGCCGTCCTCGGTTCAAGGGAACAAATGTGCGTGAATCCGAAAGTGAAAAAACCCGATGGGACTTCCACTGCATCTAGCATCAACCACGACTGTTCGGTTCTAAGCAAAGATCGACGGTGCCAGTTCAAAAACAAAGTCGAAGGCTTCAAAGCTCCTTCAAACGAATCTTCCTCTCAAAGTGCTTGGTACGGTACACAACCCGTCATGGACATGGAGGATTTAGTAACCATGGGGAAAACACACAAGGTATGCCCCTTTTACTACACAAGAGAACAGGTGGAAGATGCCGAATTAGTCTTGGTCCCCTACAATTATTTGTTCGATAAAGATTCACGGACCACTACTTTGGCAGACATTCCTTGGGATAATGCTGTGGTCATATTCGACGAGGCGCATAATTTGGAATCGTTTGCGAGTGAGTCAGCCTCTTTCGATCTTTCATCCAAGGAAATCGGAGGCTGTATGAGCGAGATTGACAAAGCCTTGAACCTACACGAGTCGTTTCCAGATCGATTTCCAAACGTGAAAAACCAAAATTTGTTGAGATTAAAAGCAATTTTTTTGAAATTAGAGGAATATCTGTTAAAGAAAATGCCGCAACAGTCTACATCATATCAGGGCGAACGGATTATTGAAATATTTCAAGAAGGAGCTTGCATTACGTATGATAATCATTCTTTGGTATTGAATGAAATCAAAAAAATATTTGATGTCTTTCTGGAGGTTCGGGGTGGCAACTCAAAAGGTGCACCAAACCTAGAGGTCTTTGTCAAGTGCATCAAGCGAGTGTTTGGAGAATCGAGCGAAGCTCGTTGTTTGGCCAAGGCACAATCGTATCGAGTTCATCTGACACAAACTGTTGCAGCAAAACCAATGTCATCATCGGGTCGTGGAAAATATCAAGATGCCGGAAGTGGTGGTAGAACTCTTTCCTACTGGTGTTTTGCTCCTTCCGAGGCCATGCGGGAGCTTGCAAATTTGAAAGTTCGCAGTATCCTTGTGACGTCCGGAACTTTGAGTCCTTTGGAAAGCTACGCGTTGGAACTAGATCTTCCTTTTCCAAATCGATTAGAAAATCCTCATATTATTTCTCCACAACAAATCTATGTCAGAGTGATGGGGCGAGGTGTAAGCAACAAGGAGCTGACGAGTTCATATGAACGGCGCCAAAATAATGATTATTATATTGAACTCGGCAACACTTTAGCAAGCTTGTCTTGTGTTATTCCCTCTGGAATGCTCATATTTTTTCCAAGTTATGGAGTAATGGAAACTGCGATAGAACGATGGGGAGGACCAACGTTTTCTCGATCGTCAGGTAACAACAGAAATGCAAGTAACTTTTTCGCAGCTAAGAAACGCAGGAATGGTGCTGGATCTGGGAACACCTCTCGATATTCATTTCCACAATTGAATTCGACTTTCCACGGTTCCGAACACTCAACACCATGGAAACGATTACTCTCTCATAAAGCTGTTGTTATTGAACCAAAATCATCTACGGATTTGCCAGATGCCATCGCTGAGTTTCACAGATTCTTGAATTTACCGAAGTCAAAAGGCGTGGCCTTATTCGGAGTTTGTCGTGGAAAGATTAGCGAGGGAATTGACTTCTCACACGATATGTGCCGAGCTGTGATAATCACAGGATTACCATTTGCTCCCTCCTTCGATCCCAAGGTAAAGATGAAAAGAGAATTCCTAGATCAAAAGAAAGCCAAACAAAATTCGAAGGCATCAACCATAGGCGGGTTTGGTACCCGTAATGAACAAGGTGGCAATTGCTCTCTATCCGGACACGCTTGGTATACGCAACAGGCACATAGAGCTGTAAATCAAGCAATCGGGCGTGTGATTCGTAACAAACGAGACTACGGGGCTGTTCTTTTAATGGATTCTCGTTTTGGTTTTCCTGGCAATCAAAATGGATTGAGCAAATGGGTCAGACCTCATATTCTCCCCGACGAGGGATTTGGAAGAGCTAACCAAAAATTGGCTCAATTTTACAGCAACGCAAAAGCCCATGCAGAAAAGGAGGCGGAGAGGTTGAGGATCGCTTCAAGATCTCTTGCTCCGAAACCCACAAATGTTTCAGTTATTCTCAAGTACGAAGATGAAGAGAATATCAACAATCGAAGTGTTGTGGCCAACGAAGACGATGTCAAAAAAGTCGCTTTTATTAAACACCACCCCATTCAAAAAGGGGAAACAAGTCCGCATGATGCAAATGAAAATTATGTCGATCCGCGGCGTGTTGTTGCTCGTTTGGACATTGACGAATTATCAAAAAATCAGCATAGCTCGCTTCAAGCACAGCCAAAATCGCTGCAAAAGGATTCACAGCCCTCAAACATCTATCAGAGTCACAAACCAAATATTATCAAGCCAAAGAAACCTCCAGCATCGCCTGCATTGCAATTCTTCCGGATCGTTCAGTCAACGCTTTCTAAGGATGAATTTCAGTCTATCAAGAAAGATATTGGCTTGATGAAGAAATACTCCGATTTGAAGTTTCGAAAAGAGTTTATTACTGCCCTTCGTCCGATAATCAAAATTATTCTGCATCACGAGCCATTCAACAGTCGTTCCAGGTCACAAAAACCGGAGCTTCTTGGGTTATTACTACAGCTGCTCCCAAAACATTTTTTAAAGGATGTTCAGCAGGCCACCGTTGACCTTGTCTTTCGCTCAACAACGCTACGAAAGGAGCTGAAAGCTGCTCTTGCCCCAAACGAATACAAGAAAGGGCACTTAGATTTCGTAGAGTTTTTACAGGAGGTTTGGTTTGAGGAAAGAAGCGATAAGAATAGCCACAAAATTGTTCAGAAGCTTGACAAGCTTTTGAGTCGCATCGTCACTTCACATCGAATAACAAAATCAGCTTTGTCACAATTCGTTGAAGTTGTCCCCTTTGAAATACGGCGGCTGACCACAGCTGTAGTGGAGGAAATAAAAGCCTCCATTGAAGTTTCGAAGATAAAAGTCGAAGATTCCCGAATGAAGGAGGTTAAATCTGAATACTTCCGCAAAAACTACCAAATTCGAAATCAGAATAACTTGGACAATAACGGAGAGGAAAGCAGCAGCAAAAACGTTGCAGCTTCTTTCTCCGGCAAAGCTGAAATTCAAACCAATAGAAAAATAGAAATAAATAGCAAAGTGCCTCCAAAGACGAATACTCAAGGCGTCCAAAAGAATCCAAAAGCATTTAAGAACCCATATGCGAAGAGTATGGCCAGATCAACTTCTTCACAAGAAGCAAGACCGGCTGCTTCTTTTTCAAATGCTAGTAACGAAAAAAGAAGTATATGCGCCACCTTGGACAAGAAAAAGAGGCATCTCGAGCTCGGCACTAGATCGACGTCAGCATCTTCATCCTCCATACAAAAGATTCTTCATCAATCAGGATCTGATACCTTTGCCGGTAATATGAAGAAAATGCGACGTACAATATTTTCCTCGAATGCACCGAAAAACCTAAAGTGTACTATATGCGAATTGCCCATGGAAAAACTCTACATATCAGAATGTGGTCACATGGCATGTTTGACATGCGTAAGTCTAGAATTTCTATCTTATATCCTGAATTCGCCATAATATTGATGATTGATCTTGCTCACCTCACGCTTGGCTTCATTCTTACCTCATTTTGCAACAGTGGAAACAATGGCTTGATCGAAGTGCAACTTGTTTTCAATGCCGAAAACCAGTAACTATGGCATCGATTGCTCTCGCTGTTTTCAAAGGAGAATCAAAGTAATCAACGAAGTCTGTACATAGATCTCTTTCAATTTTCAATAACTACTAGTATTACAACAAAAAGTTTTGAGGAAAAGTTTAGCCATACTTTATCTTGTTTTGTATTGTACATTAAGAGTGACTCCAAGGTAAACCATCTCAATAAAGATTTTTTACAGTTGCTTGATGGTCGGAGTTTTGAATAGCGGTCATATGGAGAATATTACTTATAGCGATACGATGTATTGAAGTTAAGCGCATGAAGTACGTTCGAGAACGAAACCTAGAAGCTAGCGTGTTCAACCGCTAGTGCCAAAAGATCGAGTCTTCCGGCCCCATTTGGTTGTCTAATGTCATGTGGTGTCTTTGATAACTTGGGCATCAGTGGCTGGTGGCGAAACGTTAACCAAGTTGGATTGGTATTTTGTTGATAACTCATCAGCTTTGATGCTACATTGGATGATTGTAAGAATGGGTCTAAGATAGTTCGTGGTGATATCGTTTGTGGTGTCTTTTTGTCGTAGGTGATCTGTTGATTCCTCGATCCACTACTACTTGACGAATCACAACTTTCAGAACTGTGGCTTGACGTTGACATCTTCCGACGTGAGGCTGATGAGCATTTTCGTAGATTTAAGAGCAATTCGGGCTTGCCTCGGATGAAGGATTGATGGGCATACATGTCTGTGTCTGGACCTCTTCGAACCTTGGTGAATCCATACTATAATATGGGAAAAGATGTGATGGCATACAGGCAATAAGAATGTGATTAGATCAATGCTACAAGAGCCTGCATTGAGGATGCAAATCAACAGTGCTAACGCGCACTTACCAGGTTTAGATTTCTCTGGAACGAACTAAACTTCTTCGTTCGGAAATACTTTGGTAAGACAGAAGAAGTGAACCCATCGACATCGAGGATTCGAAAGGCGAATCCTGATTCGGACCAAGAAATGTAAGACGTTTTTTCTGGCGCTGCCTGTGCAAGTTTCGCTTCACTTTGAAGCATTTCGTAGAGTCTACGAGCAAATTGCTGAGGCACACCGCGTTTTCCTGTCCTAGGATAGGAGATGGATGATAGATTGGTTGTGTGCATGATGTCTATTAGATAGTTGGTCTCGAAAGAAGTTGATGATGTAATTTCAAATTATGATCGTTGCGTACGAGAAATTTAAGTTTCTCTGCATCGGTAGTTACCGATTATTAGTGGTTTTCCATGCGTTTGAAAAAGAATTCGAATTGGAATGCTTTCATGATGTTTGATTGGAATCAAGCCTTGACAGCCTTCGTTCGTGCGTAACAGCAAAAGTTCTTGACATTTAAATCGGCTCGTCCGGAACCACAACTTCTTGACACGATGATGACGCATGAACACACGAAGATGACACCGATGCTTAACGAGCATTCGTTTCTGTGTCGCAGAAGAACCACAATATTAATTGACGCTTTAATGACGCATTTCGC
>Ga0115013_10001327_pt1 | contig 14465 bp, 18 predicted proteins | sample SouAtlMetagenome_2_FD_88686 | JGI IMG/M metagenome (GOLD analysis project Ga0115013, IMG submission 88686) | Marine eukaryotic phytoplankton communities from Atlantic Ocean - South Atlantic ANT15 Metagenome | ecosystem: Environmental > Aquatic > Marine > Oceanic | place: South Atlantic Ocean...
GGTAATCAAGGTTTACAAGGAGAAGCTGGAGCTGTAGGTAAACAAGGTGCCCAAGGTAATCAGGGAGCTCAAGGGGCCGTAGGTAATCAGGGTGCTCAAGGTGCCATTGGTGAACAGGGTGCAACAGGAAATCAAGGTAAAGTTGGAGATGTTGGTGCAACAGGTACTCAAGGTGCCGCAGGTAATCAAGGTTCTCAAGGTGCTGCAGGTAATCAAGGTTCTCAAGGTGCTGCAGGTAATCAAGGTGCCGTTGGTAATCAAGGTGCAGGTGGTATTGGTAAACAAGGAGCTGATGGTAATCAAGGTGCAGTAGGTAATCAAGGTGCAGCAGGAGCTCAAGGAGCCGGTGGATCGGGTGGTAAATATACTGTAGCAGTTGTACAAAACCAATTCACAACTAATGGTTCAGTTGGTAATTCAGGAACTACTATATATGCTGGATTTAAAAATGATGGATGGTCTAGAAGTCCATGGGACTTTAATGGATATAGTAGTATCTTTAGTGGAACTGTAACAGATGGAGAACAAGGTATGTTTGCTGTAAAGATACCAGAATTTACTAAAGATGATAGTATTACTGCAACTCACCACGTTTGTGCTACTATAACAATTAGCTCCAGATCTAGTTATAATATAACAGGTAAAATATACATGGCAACAGCTGATTGTAAAGATAATGCTGGAGGTACTACATTTAATGATCTTCAACTTAGATCAGCAGGATGGTCTATTGCTGCTGGTACAAGTCTAACTGATTGTGTTAGTACAAGTTTTAGTATGGCGGCTGGTGAAGATACTTGTGATCATGTTTATTTTGGATTCTCTTATGATACTTCAAGTGGTAAAGAATCAGAAAAATTCCAATTCTATGTTTCATATAGATGGGATCTGGAAGTAGCAACTTATACTTAAAATTATGATTAGAATATTTAGATTTATATATGCTCTTTTTAAATACCTTATATGGGGAGATCAAGTAAATACGGATAAATATCTTAGTAGGATTGCAATATGTGATAAGTGTTCCGATAAATGTGGATCTAAATGTTGTATATGTGGATGTTATTTAAGTAAAAAAGCAAAGTGGTCAACTGAAAGTTGTCCTCAAAATAAATGGTAAGCTATGGGATGTAATTGTGGAAAAACTCCAGCTAGAGGTTATCGTAGAGATAGCCAAGGTAATAAGATTTATAATGAAGATTATAAAGAAAGATCAGGATCTTTACAGCGTTTAAAAGAAACTGTAAAAGCAGCATGGGAAAAAAGCCAACCAGAGCAACCTAAGATGATTGTAAAAAGAATAAATAAAAAATAAAATAAAGTAAAGATGGAAGTCCCTACATCAAAACCTTCATGTATAGAAGATTTAAAAGAGTTGGTTAATAATTTAGCTGATAGGGATATTAGTATTAAAAATCACATATCTTGTATTAAGAAGGTTATAGAAGACAAAAAGATTAAATGTGATACAGTTAAAATAAAGAAGATTAAACAAATTCTGAAAGATGGCTAACGAAGGACAAAATGGATGGAATGAATATTCTAAATTAGTAATTGCTGAATTAGAAAGACTTAATGACGGAATAACAAATCTTAATACTGAAATTCAAGATCTTAAAAGAGAAATTGCAGAGATGAAAGTTAAAGAAGACTTTGCAAAAGAACTTTGGAGATGGAAGAAAGAAGTAGATGAAGTTGCTTCACCATCTCAATTAGATGCTACAATAAAAGATGTCTCTGCTCTGAAGACATTTAAAACTCAAGCTATAACTATATGGGCTGTAGTTCAAATTTTATTTGGAATGATACTTGCTGCATTAAAGTGGTTTAAGTAGAATATATAAAACAAATAACAAGTAATTATGATAGCAGCATTCAATATTTATGGAAAAGATAAATGGGCATTAAAGATAACATCTTTATTAGCACCAGGTGAAGCATCAGGTGAGTATGATGAAAATAATTATGATGAGGCTCCACCAAAATTACCGTGGATTATTGCTGAGGAAGACGGTTCTTTAAGAACTAAAATTTCTTCTACATTGTTAGAAGGTTCAAATTTTGCTACATTACATAAAGGCTTAGATGATTTAGAAGGTGTTACTTATGGTAAAGGTTTAGTAATAGGAACAGGATCTTTAGTTAGGCCATCTACTACTTTAGGTGATTTTGTATACATTGGTGCAGGTACTATTATTGATATAGACTGTATAATAGAAGATGAAGTAACAATAGGTGATAATGTAACTATCACAGAAGGTTCTCATATAGAAAAAGGTTCAGTTATCAAAAGCGGAACTGTAATTTAATTCCCTATATCTTTCAACTCTTATGCTTTTTTGTTATATTTTATTTAAATAAATAAACTATAAAAATAAACAATATGATAGACGATTGGTTAAACCAAGATCCAGACGATGGATTCAATCCTAACGATCATGGTATTGAAATGGATGAAATCGCAAAACTATACGCAATGGCAGATATGAGAGAAGATCAAGAAATATGGGCAAGAGAACAGGCTAATAAATTCTATCATGATTTTATTAACTTGGATATTACTGATGCTACCTTTGCAGTTAATAGTTTAATTAAGACAAAGGTTCTAAATATTAATCAAGTTAAAACAATGTTAGATAATATGATTGAGATATTTGAAAGAGATGAAGAATATGAAAGATGTCATGTATGTAATCAAATTAAAAAAGGTTTAAAGTAATGTTATATTTTGAAGCAACAAATATTGAGGAATTAGAAGTTGAAGCACAAAAAAGAGCTCATGAAGTTTCTGTTGCAGTAATTAAATCTGTTATTGAAGCTTTAGAGAAAGATGTAGATAAAGTTGTTATAGGAGTATTAACTTCATTGGATATGGATTTATCTGTAGAAAGAGCCGGATTTTTACAATCATTAGAAACTAATTTAGTTAGATGTGAAGAAGCTGAAGAATATGAATTATGTAAAGAAGCTATAAAATGGATTAAGAAATTAAGAGATTAAGACACTTTATTTTATACCTTATATAATATAACTAAAGAAGTTTAAACATCATTAATGAAATGCTAGCAAATGCTAGCTTTTTCTATTTAATAGTAATAGTAAAGTAAGGTTAGCCTGAACAGTAAAATAATTGAGAAAATATTAAGCTCTTTAAATAAATAATAAAAATAAAATAGAAATTATGATGAAAAATCTATTAGCTATTATAGCTTTGCTTTTTTCACTTAACACATTTTCGCAGACATCTTGGATTAATATACAACTCCAAACTGATAGTTATGAAGAAGAAACATCTTGGGAAATCCTTGATTCATTAGGTAATATAGTTGTTGCTAATGATTCATTATCCCCATTAACTCTTCATGATACTACAATCGACTTAGCTGCTGGTGAATATGTAGTGAATTTAAATGATACTTATGGAGACGGTTTAGGTGGTTATAACGGTTCAGCCACTGGATGGTTTTTAATACAGAATGATTGCCAAGATACTATAACTTATGTAGAAGGAGATTTTGGTTCTTTGTATACAGATACTTTAATTATAGCACCATGTGCCCCTCCAGTAGGTGGTTGTATGGATCCAAATGCTACTAATTATGATCCTAATGCTGTATGGGATGATGGATCTTGTACATATCCTGCATGTACAGGCTTGGATACTTTTTATGTAGAATCAGAATGCCAACCTAACGGACAAGTAATTGTAGATTATAGCTGGGATTGGGGTGGAACTAATCCTAATTGTCAAGTGGTAGCATATACAAGATCACAAGATGAATCTACATTAGGTACAAATTGGTATCCTTATCCAGCCAATTGGTCAAATACAGGAATGGTATTTTCTAATTCAAATCCAAATACTACTTATTATTTTATGGCAGAATTAGGTGATGGTTCTTATACAGATACATTAGAAATTACTACAGGAGATTGTATACCAGGCTGTATGGATTCTAATGCTACTAACTGGCATCCATGGGCTACCGTAGATAATGGAAGTTGTCAATATCCTCCAGCAAATTGTGCTAGTGGGGAATCTAATATAATTGTAACTGTTATCCCAGATAGTTATCCTGGTGAAACTTCATGGGAGATAACAGATACCTTAGGAAATATTTTACAATCATCTCCAGCATATACACAAACAGGAGTTCCTATTCTAACAGAAACATGTATTCCTGAAGGAACAGAAATTATATTTTCTTTATATGATTCATTCGGTGATGGTCTTTGTGGTTCATGTTATGGTGGTGTTGATGGTGCCGTAACTGTAGAAACTTTATGCGGAGATACTCTTTTAGAAATAGTTCAAGGTGATGCTAATTTTGGAAATGATACAATAGTTAATTATACAGTTCAACCTTGTAACCCTTCAGTGGTTTATGGGTGTATGGATCCAATGTCTGTAGAATATAATCCTCTTGCTACTATAGATGATGGAAGTTGTCTTACACCAGTAGTATTAGGTTGTACGGATACTAATTCATTAAACTTTGATCCTCTTGCTAATACAATGGAGAATATACCTAATTGTGATTATGAATTTATAATAACTGATGGTGCAGAAGATGGATGGTTCGGTTCATGGATAGGGTTAGTACAAAATGGACAATCTTATGGCCCTTATACAATGGGACCTAATGATGGAGCTAGTGAATCATTTATGATTAACTTAAGTTCAGAATATCCTGTAGAAGTTTTATTCTTTGCACCTGGTAATTCTTCATCTACTGCTGAACAATGTGGATTTAGATTAGTTAGTCCTAATGGAGATACTTTAATAGAAGGCGGAACTAATCCGTGGACAGATCCTTTATTTCAATTTCCTTATAGATATGAAGCCATACCAGATTGTGGTAATATTTGTATTCCTATTATTGAAGGATGTATGGATTCAACTTCATTAAATTATGATCCTAATGCAAATGTAGATAATGGTACTTGTATAGCAATCATAGAAGGCTGTACTAATCCTTTAGCATTTAATTATGATCCTAATGCTAATGTGGATGATGGAAGTTGTATAGCAACTGTGGTAGGATGTATGGACTCAACTGCCTATAATTATAATCCTAATGCTAACGTAGACGACGGGAGTTGTATTTACTTAGGATGTATGGATGTTAATGCATGTAACTATGATTCAAATGCAAACGTAGATAATGGAGGATGTATATTTCCTGATCCATATTATGATTGTTATGGAGCATGTATAAATGACACAGACGGTGATGGTGTTTGTGATGAGTTAGAAATAGCTGGATGTACAGATCCTCTTTCTATAAACTTTAATCCACAAGCAACTGATGACGATGGAACATGTATTCCTATCGTTTATGGATGTACAGATTCAACAGCATTTAATTATAATCCAAATGCTAACACAGATGATAATAGTTGTATTCCTGTAGTATTAGGTTGTACCGACCCAACACAATTTAATTTTGATCCTAATGCTAATACTGATGATGGAAGTTGTGAACCTTATATTTATGGTTGTACGGATCCTACTGCATATAATTATGATCCTACTGCTAATACGGATAATGGAAGTTGTGAACCTATAATATTAGGTTGTACAGATCCTGATGCATTTAATTTTAATCCTTTAGCAAATACTGATGATAGTACATGTTATGGAGAAATTTTAGGATGTACTAATCCTTTAGCATATAATTATAATGATTATGATGGTGACGGTATAGCTAATATAATTTCAGGTAATCCACAATTGGATATTAATACAGATGATGGAAGTTGTGTATTTGATGCAGGGTGTATTACAGGACCAGGTAATCCATATTGGTTAAATGATCAATGTTATGCATGGGTAATTGATGTAGATAGCTACTGTTGTGAAAATGAATGGGATGCTATTTGCCAAGAGATGTATAACTATTGTGAAAACGGTTGGCCTGATGGAATGGACATTTGGGAAACAAGAAGATTAGAATCTTCAATTGCAATCTATCCTAATCCAACAAAGAACATATTAAATATAGTATCTGGATTAGATGGTATTGAATTTGTGTTATATGATCTTATGGGTAAGGTTCTTATTCAAAGATCAGGTGATAACCAAGTTGATTTAACTAAATTTTCTAACGGAGTATATCTTTTAGAAATTTGGCATGATGGTAAAATGTATCGTAATAAAATAATTAAAGAATAATGAAAAGACTATTAATTTTATTTTTTCTTGTTCCATTTTTAACATTTGGACAAGAAAATGAACCTTCTAAATTTAAAAAGGATCTTAAAAAAGTTTTTAAGTATTCTACTTTTTATGCGGCTGTAAATGGAGGAAACTCTTTATCCGATGTTGATGTATTTTCAGTCACTGACGGTTTACAAACAACTACAATAGAAACTCCTTTTGATTATTCTTTAGCCATAGGTGTTAGAAAAATTGCTAGGTTTGGATATGAAAACCGAGCTGAAGCTTTTTATGACGGTACAGAGAATTCTATTGGTGATGATGCAACACTAGGTAAAGTAAATGGTTTTGAATTTCTATTTGAGGCTGACTGGAAAAGAGAACAAGGAAAATCCGTTTTTAATCAACATCATTTTCTTAGATATGTAGAAGATCAATGGATAGTTAAAACTGAATATCTTACAGATGGATTTGCTGATATTGAATTCTTTGAAGCTTCTCAAAGATATAGGCATAAATTTAATAGAAAGTTTTCTTTAAACATTGGAGCTGTAGAGAGGTTTTCGCAACCTTATGGATATGATCCTTTACAAGAATGGTTATTATCAAATGGAAATATACACTATACTTATTTGGCTTTACAAGAAGGGTACAGTGTAGAATTTGATGGCATGGGTGGAGAAACATATTATAGTCCAGGTGGATCTTTGGTAGCTGAAAATACTCAAATATGGGAAGGTGTTGTTATACCTCAAGTATTAGCTGATTATACCGAAAGAAAAAGGAATGAAGCACCAGTACAATGGAATTATTCTTTAGTTTTAGGTTTTGACTATTATCATTATACTAAAGATTTTTGGATACATGGTTTTGGTAATGTAATGCCGTATCATTATGATACTAAAACAGAATATTCTTTTCATGAATATAACGGAGGACAATGGATTGATTATTCTGGTGGTGTTATTTTTGGATTAAAACTTACAAAAAGTTTAGGTATGTTTGCTGAAGGTACATATAATAAATATTGGAATAGACGATGGCATGATTTTTCTATAGGAATTAATTATATTATCCTTTGATAAATAAAACAAAAGAATTTATAAACCCTTATGTCAAAAGAGTTAAACGAAGACACTAGTTTTAAAATAAGTATTAAGACCCTTATAGGTATTGGATTTGCTATGGCCACTATTATAAGTATGTGGTTTATATTACAAGCGGATATTGAAGAAGCTAAAAAACTACCTGAGCCGTTACCACCAGATGTAACTAGAATGGAGTATGATATGAAAGATCAACTTATTCGACAAACAATCATGACTACGCAAGAAGATGTCAAGGAAATGAAAGAAGACATGAAAAGACTAGAAGAAAAGATTGATAAACTTAGATAAGATATGAAATTGTTTAAACTATTATTATTGCCTTTATTTATGCTATTAAGTACAAGTGTATTTTCTCAAAAAATAGGTGATGGTGTAGTTATAGCTCATTTTAATGCAGAATGGAATAAAGCCAATGAAGTTAAATGGTTAGGTGATATTGAAGAATGTAATATAGTTCGAGTTGATATTATGGCTAATCCTAAAATTCAAACTAAACATAAAATAGTTGTTGTACCTACTCTTATACTCTTTAAAGATGGTGAAGAAGTTAAAAGATGGCAAGCAGGTATAGATTTTAAAATCGCTGAAACTCAAGGCGATATACAAGAAGAAGTTGACGAACAAAACCTCAGTGACTTCTAAAAACACCCACATTATTCTGAAACATTTCTGATTTATTACCTATAATAATAAATCAATCTATGAGTTTTAGAGACACTGTAAAAGAATGGTTATCTGAAGGATATACTCCACCATCAAACCCATTATGTTCAAAAAGGTTAGTAATTAAAAACCTTAAACAAATCTTACAATTATTAGAAGACGAATCGCCTTATATAGCAGCAGATAGAATTAAGTTTCTTATCTCAGATATTGAAAATGATAAGCTAAAGGCGGGTAATTTATAAAGTTATTAACAATTTCTAAAATAATTGTGAAAATCCTGTAAATTTCTCCAGAAGTATGTAATTATATTAATATAACATATTAATAACACATACTATGAAAAACAGAATTAAAACACCTTTAAGAGAACTTATTGCAGAATTGGAATCAGAGCTATATCATAAAGATACAAGACAAGGATTAAAATATGCAATTGCAATTGCAAGAAGAATGCTAAAAAGAGAAAAAGAAATAATGTGCTGGTTTGCTGATGAATGGCACGAAATGAAACTAAAAAAGAATTATTAAAATTGTTAATAACTTTTTCTAAAAAAACAAGAATTTATAGTACAAAACCCAAAAAATTGTATTATATTTATATATTAATTAATTAACCAAAACGGAAACTATATGAACACTACTTTGTACAAAGACATTCAAAAAAACATTAACTCATCTGACCCAGTACTATCCAATATGAGATTGGTCGTACACCTTGCTAAAAAATATCAAGGAATGGGATTATCCTTAGAAGATCTGATCCATGAAGGAACTATTGGATTATGTAAAGCTAGAGATAAATGGAAAAAAGATGGAGGATCTAAATTTTCTTCATATGCAGCAGCATGGATTAAAGCTACAATCCGACAAGCTCTAAATAATAAGAGTAGGACAATTCGTGTACCTGCTCATAAAACTCATATTCCTGATATCGGACCTAAAGTATCTGAATTAGATCCCACATATCAAGGTACATATGAATCTCATATTGAACAATCACATGATGAATCCCATCTTAAATACAAGATTGAAATGCTAATGGGTAAATTAAAACCTAAACAACAAGAAATTATCAAAATGAAATTTGGTATTGATTGTCATGAAATGAAAACTTCTGAAATTGCAAAAGAATTAGGAATCACTGTTCAATCTGTAAACGGAACTATTCGTAATTCTCTAAAGATTATGAAAGGGTAATATGATGATAGAAAAAATAAAACTATACGCAAAAACATTAAGACCTCTTTTAGAATGGCTTAAAGAAAATCCTAATGATAAGGATGTTAAGTATACTGTAACAAGACTTCTAAGGTTTTATAGTAATACACCTAAAGAATTAGGAATCCCTTATATGTATTCCCGAGCCGCTTTACAAAAGGCGCAAAGATTAGAAATTCCTGATGCTGAAGAAAAACTAAAATGGGTTACATGGAGACAGCAAACAAATAAAACAGGTTTAAAAGATTCAGGTCGGATAGACGGAGTTTTTCATTTAGAACATATTGTACCTATATCTCAAATAGCAAAAAAGCTTTATGATTTAGAGGATACTTCTATAAGAACAATTTATGCTATACTTGTAAACAACTTTAAGATAGCTTGGATACTTAAAACAGAACAAAAAGTATTAGATGAGGTTAATCGAAGTGGGGAAAGAACTCCTAAAGAATTAACTAACCTCAACATTTTTATTAAAGGATATAATTATTAAACTATGCCAGAATTAGCAGAACTTAGATTAACAGCAGCTTATATAAATGAGTGTAGTGGGAGTAAGGCTCCGACTATCAGATATACTAATATTAAGAAAAATCCTGTACACAAAGGAAAGGATATTGAACTTCCTTTTGAAGGTGACTTTGGTATTACTGCCGAGAGCCGAGGAAAGGAATTAATTTTATGGTTATCTCAACAAGGAGAAAAAATTCCTCTTAAGATGACAATGGGAATGAGTGGTCATTTTAAATTAACAAATACTGGACAAGAACCTAAACATTCTCATTTAAAATTTTATAGGCATGATGGTACTACATTATCTTTTGTTGATGTAAGGAGATTTGGTAAATGGAAGTTAGGAGAATCATGGGGAGTTAATAGAGGACCTGATCCTACTACTGAAACTGATGAATTTAAATATAATGTTCTTAAGAACTTAGATAAAAAAGTATTTGATCAACCTATTCATTTAGTACTTATGAATCAAAAATACTTTAATGGTATTGGAAATTACTTAAGAGCTGAAATACTTTATAGATTACCTCAGGTAAATCCTTTTATGGAAGCTAGAGAAGTTATAGATAATTGCCCTAAGCTATTAGAACTTTGTACTGAAATTCCAAGAAAGGCATATTCATTAGGTGGTGGTCAATTAAAAGACTGGGAGAACCCTTGGAAATCAGATAAAGAAAAATTCGAAAAATTTATTAAGTGCTATAATAATAAGAACATGGCATACATAAAGGATAAGAACGGAAGAAGGTTTTGGTTTGATCCTAAGTGGAGTATTGGTATGTTAGAGGAAGTCCTAAAACAACAAAAAGAAAAATAAAACAAACTTACATTTAAGCTATATAAAAATAAATCAAAATTTGTATGGCAAACACTGATAACAAATGTAAAGATCTCGATGTTAGAGATTATTGGAAAGAGAAAGAATATGATGTTAAAGTTAATTCATTAGAAGAACTTTATTCTCTACAAGCTAAAACTCAAAATATGTATTTTGAAAAGCAAGGTAGAAAACCCTTCTCAGAGTTCACTATAGGTGATGTTATAGATTTTTTAATGGTTACTAATCATGCAATCATTGATGAACTACATGAAATGGTAGACGCTGTTGGAGGAATCGAAGACGGTGAAGGTAATGCTGCATGGAAACCTTGGAAATCTAAAAATCCTGAAATCAGAAAACAAAAACTTTCTGATTTAACTCCAGGTGATTTAAAAGAATTAAAAATGGAATGGATAGATGTAATGCATTTTGTTTTTAATGCAGGTTTAGCAATCGGTGTAACACCACAAGAATTTTACAATTACTATCTTTCCAAGAATGAAGAGAATTGGAACAGACAAGAAAACAATTATTAATCAGTACCTATAAAAAATAAAATATGCTATTAGACATAACTCAAGAAGATCGCCAATTATGGGTTTCTTATTTTAATCTTGACGGAAAAACTAGATTTAAAACTTATGATCTTCAACCAGAGGATATGTTTAACTGGGAGGTATGTGATGCTGGGGATCCTAAGGCAGATCCTAAAATGAAAAACTGGGATGGCCGTTCTGTAAAGAAAGCAAGATCTAGATATTTGAATAAGTATAGAATTATTGAATATATGGATCAATTATCTTTTTCTGATAGAGAACTTATTTTTGGTTATCATTTTCCTAAAACTTATTTTATAGATATTGAGGTTGAGGTAACTGATTCATTTCCTGAACCAAGTAAGGCTCCTAATCCAGTAACTGCTATTTGTATAGTAACACCAGAAAAACAATGTATTGTTTTAGCAACTAAAGATTTAGAAAAGCAAACACAATCAAAAATTCAAAAACAAATAGATGAACATTTTAAATCAATAGGAGAAGATTTTTCATTTATATTTAAATGTTTTGATAATGAATATGATATGATGTACACCTTTATGGATACTTTTGTTAAAAAGTTTTCTATGATGACAGGTTGGAACTTTGTACAATTTGACTGGCAGTACATTATAAATCGTTGTAAAAAATTAGGAATTGATCCTTCTATTGCTTCTCCTATTGGTAGAACATTTGGTAAGCATGATTTTCCTTGCCATGTAGGTGTAATGGATTATTTAGATATTTATGCTAAGTGGGATAGGACTGTAGATATTAAAGAAGATTTTAAATTAGATACAGTAGGTGAAGCTGTTGTAGGTATTCGTAAAATTAAATATGACGGAACAATTCAAGATATGTATGAAAAGGATTATCCTAAATACATTTTCTATAATGCTGTAGATACTGCTTTAGTTTATCTGATTCATGAAAAAATTAAAACAATGGAAATTGCTTTAACCATTGCTCATATGACTCAGATTAGTATTTTTAAAGCAGCTTCACCAGTAGCAATTACTGAAGCTTTATTAGCCAGAGAATTTTTAACTAGAAATTTAGTAATGGCAAAAGATCCTAAGGCACCACCTACAAAAAGACAACAATTTGAAGGAGCCTTTGTAAAAGAACCTAAAACAGGAATGCACAATGCAGTAGCTGCATTTGACTTTGCTTCTCTATATCCTTCTATAATGAGACAATTAAATGTATCACCTGAAAGTTTTATTAGAAAAGTAAAACCTGAAATTAGAGAAAGAGAAATCGGAGATGATAGAATCGTATCGGTTACAGGTGCTGTATATAGTACAGAAAGGTCAATTCTTAAAGATGTACTGAGTAGGTTATATGATCAAAGAAGAGAGTATAAAAAAGAATCGTTTAGGCTTCAACAAAAAGCATATGACCTAGAGCAAGAGTTAAAAAAACAAGACAATGATTAAATCAAATGTCTTACATAGAATAAATAAAAAACAATACTAATTAAAGACATGCAACCATTTTTTCTGCGTTGCATGTTTAGTCTAAAATAATAAAATAATTATGAGCAAACTTTTCACTGAACGTATCGAGTACAAACCTTTTGAATATCCAGAATATTATTTAGATGGGTGGATGCCACAAGCACAAGCATTCTGGTTACATACAGAAATTTCAATGCAAGGTGATGTTAAAGATTGGAATGAAAATCTTAAACCGCATGAAAAGAATTTAGTAGGAAATATTCTTTTAGGTTTTGCTCAGACTGAATGTGCAGTATCCGATTATTGGACTGGGATGGTTACTAAATGGTTTCCAAAACATGAGATAAGACAAATGGCTATGATGTTTGGTTCACAAGAAACAATTCATGCAGTTGCGTATTCTTATCTTAATGAAACTTTAGGACTTGAAGATTTTGCTGCATTTTTACATGAACCTTCAATGGCTGATAAGTTTGATTTTTTAATGTCTACTAATGCAGATTATACAGATAAAGATCTATTAGCTAATGTAGGAGATTCAAGAAAAGAAGTTGCTCGAAGTCTTGCAATATTTTCGGCATTTGCTGAAGGTGTATCTCTTTATAGTTCTTTCGCAGTTTTATATAGTTTTCAAATGAGAAATCTTTTAAAAGGTATTGGCCAACAAATGAAATGGTCTGTAAGAGATGAATCATTACATTCTAAAATGGGATGTAGGTTATTTAATCATATGTGTGAAGAAGATAAAGAGTTAAGAGATTCAGTTAAAGATTCTATTTATGAAGCTGCAAAATTAATTGTAGAGATGGAGCATAATTATATAGATAAGATTTTTGAAATGGGTGATATTGAAAACTTAAAAGCATATGACTTAAAGAATTTTATTTATAGAAGAACAAATGAAAAATTACAAGAATTAGGATTAGAGCCGATATTTGAATATGATGAAAAATCAGCCGATGCTTTAGATTGGTTTTATCATCTTACTGGTGGCCATACTCATACTGACTTTTTTGCAATCAGGCCAACTGATTATGCAAAAGCAGGTGAAGGAGATAACTGGGATGATATTTGGTAATAATTAAAAAAATAAAAAATGACAGCAGATCAAATAGAAAATGAATTAGGTTGGGAAAGAGGCGTTGATTATCCTGAATGGGGGCATACCGATGTTTACTTAAATACGATATCAAGAGGATATTGTTTACCTGGAGAAACTCCAAAAGATGCATATTGGAGAGTAGCAACAACAGTTGCAAATAGACTTAAAAAACCAGAAATGGCTGATAAGTTTATGAAGTACATTTGGAAAGGGTGGTTGAATCTAGCCTCACCTGTATTAAGTAATACTGGAACCGAAAGAGGTTTACCTATCAGTTGTTTTGGAATTGATGTAGCTGACTCTATAAATGATATAGGCCAAAAGAATCTTGAATTGATGTTATTGGCTAAACATGGAGGAGGTGTAGGTGTATGTCATAATCAAATCAGACCAGCCGGAGCATCTATAACTGATAATGGTACAAGTGATGGTGTAGTACCTTTTATTAAAATTAATGATTCTACTATTCTTGCTACTAATCAAGGCGCAGTAAGAAGAGGTGCCGCAAGTACAAACTTAAGTATTGAGCATGATGATTTTTGGGAATGGTTAGAAATCAGAGAACCTAAAGGTGATATTAATAGACAATGTTTAAATACTAACCAATGTGTTATTGTAGGTGATAAGTTTATGAGGAATGTTATGGAAGGTGATACAGAATCCAGAAAAAGGTATGCAGCAGTACAAAGAAAAAGAAGACAAACAGGCCAACCTTATATAATGTATAGAGGAAATGTTAATAAACAAAACCCTGATGCATATAAGAAAAATGGTTTAAAAGTATTTATGACTAACATTTGTTCTGAAATTGTTTTACATACAGATGAAAATCATTCTTTTGTTTGTTGTTTAAGTTCTCTTAATCTTTCAAAATATGATGA
>Ga0115013_10001331_pt1 | contig 14439 bp, 11 predicted proteins | sample SouAtlMetagenome_2_FD_88686 | JGI IMG/M metagenome (GOLD analysis project Ga0115013, IMG submission 88686) | Marine eukaryotic phytoplankton communities from Atlantic Ocean - South Atlantic ANT15 Metagenome | ecosystem: Environmental > Aquatic > Marine > Oceanic | place: South Atlantic Ocean...
TATGACACCTATGATGCGTATTTATAGAATGTAGTAACACACCCATATTACGTGTTTAGGGTTTTGGTTTTCCTTTTTACTTTAATCTTCTTCATTTCAAATCCAGCGCCTCAGGCGAAGCACTGAACACACATTGCCATACGACTTTCTCTCCTCCTCCTTGTTGTCGCTCCCACCATGCTTGTAGGGCTACCGGTCGCTCAGATCGTCTCGTCGGCGATCCTTCTCGCGGTGGCGAGCCAATGCGCTAGAAACATGATCCAGACGGTGGAGCTCCGGCGACAATACGATGCTTCCTCCCTCGTGCCGCTCGGTAGCAAAAACGATGAAATTTCGCTCCTCGGAGCTGGATCTGTCGGCGATCGACTCCGCTCCATGAATCGAAAAGAACTCTTGACCGTGTTTGCTAACAGCCGGGCACCGACGGCAGAAGAAGTGAACGAATGGTTCTCCTCGTGTGGGAACGACGATGATGATACCAGCAAAAGCGAGATCGAGAGCGACATCAGGTATTGCGAATGGGATGCCATGCTTCTCAACAACAACGGCTTCTTTATGAGCTCCGTCTCCTCGATCATTACCAACGGACTCTTTGGAGGCATATTTTTGCCCTGGAGGTTGGTTGGAGCTCCCAAAAGGTCCAGTGGAAGATGGAACGGCAAGGCCTTTCGGCCAAACCGCCCAACCTCTTCTCCATCATCGTCAATGGGGTTTGGAATCAATCGATTCGCCGGGAAGGACGATAACGGTAGTGTTGCAAACTTCAAAAGGCATGCATTTGACTACGATCTGAAACCCTCCCGGGTCTTTCCAGGAACAGCCAATCGTGATTCTCTCTGCCTCGACTATTCGAGGTACCAATCCCTTCCGATCTCGCTCTGGTCATCGATGAAGGACGAAATGCGGGTTGTCCGAGTCGAACAAAACGAAGAAGAATCTTCCACCCATGTGGTAATGGTCGGGATGGGGTGGATGGAGTGGAGTGGTGGCCCTCTCAATTGTTCTCCCTTTCTAATCGAGGGCAATGTGCTGGTCAAGCAATGAAGAGGATTGCGGGGTAAAGATCAATAATCCTCTCTCCTGTACATCCTCTCAAACACCGTGTGATGGGATATTGCCTACATGTCTAGCAAAATGTCACATTGGTATCCATACAATCGAGATTGGAATAGAAAAAGCAAGCAATACTGACGCCAAAGCGTATTTTTTTAGCAGGCCACCACCAATAGATGGAATATATTTATATTTTAAGATTTGCTCTCTTGTTGAATATTCGTTGATGCTTTTCCTACTAGCTTGCTAGCTTCATTCTAAGCTAATTGGCAACCATAGGCTATCATCACATTCAAAGTGCCTACCACTTTCGAAGCGGGCAAACATCTCTTTTAAAAATTATTCGGTCGCGGCGCAAGGGCCTGGAGCATCCATTTGGACAATTCAGTGCCGCCAAGATCCATGGCAGTACTATCTAAAGGATTGAATGCGCAAAATGCTTTTAGGGAGGAGTGGGACGTGCACACGGTTGATAAATTGGGATTCCAGGTTTGCATACTTTTCCCACATCCTTGAGTTGACCCACTACTGAAGCAGCATCAATGCAACTTCAAACCGCTCTATCGTGCTAAAATGCCACTAGTCGAAAATCCAACCAATATCGACGCAACCAAAAGCAGTTTTTTTTATGTCATTCTGTGACATATCCCTCATGAAATAATTCTCCCAAAGCCTTTTTACATTATATTCTGGGTTCAAAAATATGTTTTAAATAGATGATTCACGTGTTATAAATTTTTCTAAAACCTCTTTACAGTATATTCTGGATTCAAAAATATGATTTAAATAGATGATTCAAGTGTTATTTCAATTCTAAGGATTCTCAAATCGTTCTAGTTTTGAGAAACTTGAGTTCCAAATGCTTTCTGTGGTCAAAATTGTGTTTTACGAAGGCACTAGGAAGCCAGCATGTTTACTGTTTGTCGTGGTGGCATGGCAGAGGCCGTCTTTGGCATTCCTCTGAGCAGGAGAACTAATGTAGGCGCCGATACAGATCTCTCAATCGAAAAAGTAGCTTTCATCAAGACGTATTGTCGGTAGTACCCACATTGGTGGAGCCCATGCGAGGAATTTTTGGATCAAAAAGGGCTTGTTTCAGAATAAAAAGCATCGGCCTGTCTCCGTTCGCATTGCGGAATCGAATGTATGTCGGCCGGATGTAGATAAAGACGTTGAAAAACCCCTGGAGGGGCAACAGCATGGCATTCAAAACGGCCAATGGATACAGTATGTTCTGGTCGTCAACTCCGGTACTGTACATCACCTGAAGGACAAAGGACGGCGTGAGTGTCAACAAAAAAGTAGAGACGTACAGGAATCCCTGGATAGCGACTTCCTTGATCAACCGCCTGTCTCTGGTCCGACAAATTTCGTCCGATTGCTCTTCGGTCCTGGTCGATACATCGTTGTTTTCAACGTCCGATGTAGCGTCTGCGGCAAGGTCTGTCGGTTTGGGGGCGTTCAAGAGAGTCTTTCGTACAAAGATATATATTATGCTGTTGTTGACAACTAGCGATAGGAGCGTAATGGAAATAGGAATCCCCAAGAAAATGTAGGGAACCACACCTTCGCCTTGGACCCAACAAATCATGGTTTGTGGCTGTATTTCGTACCAACCACCAATAAAGCCAACGACAGCGGTGAGAGGAAAGAAAATCGCTCCCGAAAGATGCAATCCCAGTTCGTACTTGCGGCAAAATTCGTCCCTTTTGACCTGGAAGCGCACCGTCAAGAGGTAATAAAAACTCAGGACCGCGTTGTACCAGATTGCCCAACCAAAAGCCAGCTGTGTCAGGAATCCCAGTCCTGTGCAGGTTGTATCAGTTCCCATAGCCCAAACACGTTCCGAAGATCGGGGTATCAAAAAGGGTCCCAGAATAAAAGCGGCGCTGGAAAATATATCGCAGCTGGAGAGACCGAGTATGATCCGATCGTAGGGTGGCGTGTATTGGGTTCGGGAATGGCTTTTGAGGATTTTGTACGCAATGGTACAGCTTCCAATCAAGGACAGCGTCGCCGAGGCTATCTGCAGGACCGACATGGCCATTTCTTGTCCGTCAGACACACCATCGTGCATGGGAGCTTCCGCCGCGGTTGTCGAATTATCTGTGACCGTCGTTGTTGCCATGTTTTCGATGGCTTTTGGATCCAGCTCCTCGGTAAAGCTAAAGTCGTGTAATCGTGACATGGTTTGGATTGGTTGGTAGTGTAAGGAATTCACGAACGAATAGTATCAGTATCATGCAAGGAATGCAATGTTGATGTTGCAACAGAAAGGTTTCAACAAAGAGTTGAAGAAATTCATCGGCTCCTTTCCCTGAGAATACTTCGTACGCATTCTTGATGGTACGAAAGAAACAGATCGAAGTTCCTAAGAAGGCTTAAATTCAAGGGGCACTTACATATTCAAATACCCTTCAATGAGGAATACTACGAGTATGAAAAGAAATTGTGCTAGTTCAAGCGCACTCAACACGTGTTTAAAATATCATCCGTGATTGATTCAAATCGTGGTGATAACGACACGTGGATCTTGAAGAAATATGGCACCAAGAAATCAAAAGAAATAAAATCATTTTTTCACATCCTACACCCAAAAGAATGGACTTGTCTTCCTCAGATAGACAAGAACACAGACTTTAGATGATGAGTATGAATCGAAAGAAATTGGATCGGCGACGACAGTTGAGAAAGAAGATTTGTCAATCGTTGCTTTCGGTTGCTTTTCTAGCGGTATGGTGGTTCCCATTCATGACGTCTGCCCATCGATTGCCGTGGTTGGCTTCTAAGGTTTCTTTGTCTCCTCGGGGATCGAACAAAACGCCCCTCCAGAATCCCAGTTGGAGCATAGCTCGTGGTGGTGGAAAAACTGAAAAAACAGAAGATGGCGAGGATGATGATGACGAGGAGCGGTATAGCCGACAGGTATACACTATGGGAGCACGGGCACACGGGCTGATTCGTTCCTCCACTATTTATGTCGATGGCCCAATGCGTTCGGGTCTACTTTGGGAATCCGTCAAAAATCTGGTACTTTCCGGGGTCGGGAAACTAGTGTTGATTGTAGACGAAGACGATTCCCCCTACCATGTGCCCGGCCTCGACGATCTCGGAAATTCGTACATTCGAGGTGCCTGTAACGAATTGAAGACGGATCGCTCTGATGATGATTCACTGGATTTCGAAGGATCAGTCTCGCTCTTGAAAGAATATATTCGCCGCTTGAACCCCGCTCTGCAGGTTTCTTCGATATCGAAAGAGGATCTCCAGAATGAGAGTCATCATAGCGGGGTCCTGCTCTGCATCGATCGTGCCTATAAGCAACAAGAAGAATGGAATGATTTTTGTCGACGCAAGCCTTCTTCTTCGCAATGGAAGTTTGTGTCTGTAGAAACCGCGGGTGTTTACGGAAGGGTCTTTTGTGACTTTGGAACGAAGCACGAAATCCATGACAGCGATGGAGAGACCCCGTTGGTGGTTCCCCTGGATAAAGTAACGGCCAAAAGTTGCGACGTACCGAGACTTTTGGTCAAGAGCGTCGAGGGAGAACGGCACGATGTCTCGAGAGATGATATAGTGGTCTTTCAGCGCTCCAATGGTTCCACAATGGAGGATATTCCCTGCAGAGTGATCAATGTACTGACCCCTGAAAGCATCGAGGTCGTACTTGTCGATCCCCAAACGGGCATTCTGTCTCCCGAAATGGACGAGCGTCTGGAGGAAAGGATTAATACCGAAGCGGTGACTTTTAGTCGTCAGAAACAAATCGAGAAGGTCTCCTTTCGATCCCTTCGGGATTGTGTACAGGAGGCAGAGGAGATGTTTGAGGGGAAAACCGTTTCCGAAATTTTTACACCCTGCGACTTGGACAAATCCTTTGACGACATTCGTCGCAAGGTAATTTTTGGATGCTTTCAGGCTATGGACTCCTTCGTAAAAGAGCATGGCCGGCTGCCGCTTGCTTCGGATGCTTCGTCTCTTTACCAACAGGCTGGTTTAGTGGAAGGACTCGAGCACTGCGAAAACTTTGCGTCTACGTGCAGTGCCAAATTTGTTCCCCTCCAAGCCGTTTTTGGTGCGATTGCCTCACAAGAATGTCTCAAAGCCATTTCGGGTTTGTACAATCCCGTTCGGCAATTTCTGCTGTATGACTGTGATGAGGTCTTGATAGAAGGAAGCAAAACTATTGCCCAAGGATGTGAGACCGGAATGGCCTTTATTCTTGGATCGGAGGTTTCGAAACGCCTCCAAAACCTAAACGTTTTTGTGGTGGGATCTGGCGCCATTGGTTGTGAAATTCTAAAGAATATTGCCGCTATGGACATTGGAACCGGAGAGGATTGTGGAAATATTGTAGTCACAGACATGGATACCATTGAAAAATCCAACCTGAGTCGACAGCTACTCTTTCGGGATTCGGATATCGGAAAGTTCAAGAGCAAGGCCGCCGCAGAAGCCGTCTGTCGCATGAATCCTCGCTTGAAGTTAGAACATCACACCAGCAAGGTAGGAGACGAGGAAGATCCTGGTCCCTTTGACTCCAGGTTCTGGTCTAAAAAGGTGGACGTGATACTAAATGCTCTTGATAATATGGAGGCACGGTTGTTCATGGACGAACAGTGCGTTGCTAATCAAAAGGCGCTAGTTGATGCTGGTACTCTCGGATCAAAGGGCAACGTTCAGGTCGTTGTGCCACACCAGAGCGAATCGTATGGATCTAGTGTGGATCCCCCAGAGCCAGCCATTCCAGTCTGCACACTGAAAAACTTTCCATACGCGATTGCTCACACTATTCAGTGGGGCCGTGATCTCTTTGATGGGCTCTTTGTTCGACGTCCCCGACAGGCAAATCAATACGCTCAGGAATATATGAATGCGGGAGTAGAGGGATTGGCTCAAAAGCTAGACGATGATATGAGTGATGAGGCCGCCCTAGAAGCGGCAAAGGAACTTGCCGAAGATTTAATGATACAAAATGACGGAGATATTGACCAGAAGACGGAGCTAATGATGAAAATTTCTATCGAATGGGCGATCCAGCTCGGCAAAGAATTGTTTCACGATGCTATTGTTGATCTTTTGGAGGAACACCCCATCGATGAGGTGGACGAAGAGGGGGAGCTCTTTTGGTCTGGATCAAGAAAACCCCCAAAGGCGCTTTCGTTTTCGCTTTTAGAAGACAAAGCGTCAGAAGACAGTGGTACAAGCCAGAAGGAAGAGATTGATAACAATACAATTGATTTCGTTCGAAGTGCTGCTCGACTTCGATTCGAAACCTTAACCGGAATCATTTCTGACTCGCGGAAAAATTTCGGGATTGTTTCTGTCGATACTGCCAAAGAGGCTTTGAAAAGTGTTCTAGAAAAGAGCAATTCAAACGATACTCAAACGGAAAAAGAGAAGTCAAAGCAAGAGGCAATTCGAGAACGTCTCTCGACTCTGAATATTTCACAAGATCAAATTAAATCTGGATCTGTTCGAGCTCTATTTCCCGCAGAATTTGAGAAGGATGACGAATCAAACGATCACATTACCTTCATTACCGCAGCTAGCAATCTTCGAGCGATATGCTATGGAATTGCACCGGTAGACGCAATGGAAACTAGAAAAGTTGCCGGAAATATTATCCCCGCAATGATAACTACAACGGCATTTGTTTCTGCTCTATCATGTCTTGAACTCGTGAAGCTAACACAGGGGCTTCCGCTGCACCGATATCGAAACGCATTCATAAACTTGGCCCTCCCGTTCTTTGCCTTTACTGCTCCTCTTCCAGCTGAAGAATACCCAGGAGTAAGAGGAGGAACGCACACACTATGGGACAAAATCGTGATCAAGGAAGGGAAGAAAACGCTGACGCTCAAACGACTTCTCCGAAGAATCCAGAAAAAAGTCTACGCCGATGATCCCGATGCCGTTCAGGTATCAAATATATCCATTGGACCGATCATGATTTATGCAAATTTCCTTCACGAAGACGATGAAGAACTTCTGAACACGAATATATGGGAAGTCGTCGAAAATGCCATTCAAGCTGGAGAAGAATTCGATGAACAATTTTCAAGGGATAAACCATCAGTTGATGGCGAAACTAAAAAATCTTCATTGATATCCACAGCTTCATGCATCGACATCACTGTTTCAGTCGAAGATGCGGAAACATTTGACGAGGTGGAACTTCCCCAAATCCGACTCCAACGATCAAAATAAATATACTCATAAAAGACAGATTTTAGCTTTCGTCTTGGGCCAAATCTCTAATAATATTCGACAATACTATACGGCGTACCAGACTCTGTGATGTTACCATACAATTCTACGGGATGAAAATCATGGTATTTAAACCCGCTCTATTTGGTTGTCTTCGTTGGAGTTTATTCCGAGCAATCTTTCGATTTCCGCTTTTGGAACCTTTTCCAGCATCGAAACTTTAATAGCCTGTTGGTTTGGCCAGCATGTGCATCAAAAAGAGTGGTTTTAGGTACGAAATGGCCGTACTTACGCTCATGACAGATACAGACAATTTTGCACTTACCTCAAGGGCAGTGCACAAAGAACCGAGAGAAGCCTCGCCTTCGCACTGGGTTTCGACACAATCTACAATGCTTTGAATTGTTTCTTTTAAAATTCTAATGTACCGGGTCTCTTTTTCGGTGTCCGCGTCTTGTCTAAAAAGGGGTGTATCAACAAGCTTGTCTTTGAGCGAGTTTTCAATCTCCCTAGCCTACAGGGGATGGGACAAAATGTTTGAGGGATGTCAAGATACACCAGGGCTACTCACATGATATATTGTAAGAACGTACCTCTTTCAAAACGTCAGAAGGCCAGCCACATGAAATGGCCATATCGATTCCATAGTTTGAATCCGCTTGGCACGGGCCGCTCGCAATTTTGTGACTATAAAGGATTTCGGTTTCCTCATTGTTGGTCGAAATGGATGCCTGCAAGTGCTGGTTCTGCACCGAAGGGTAGATTCTACTCATCTGGCATAGCTGTGGGTAATGGCTAACAAAGTAGGTCATCGCACCCTTTGCCAAGAGGCATTCGGCAACGGCCCAAGCAATGGCGACGCCATCCTCGTTGCTCGTGGCCCTGCCCAGTTCATCCAGCAAGATCAGTGATCGAGAGGTTGCATTTCTGCAGATAAATGCTGTCTCTTTCATCTCCAGCATAAAGGATGAAATATTACTTTCTACGAATACAACAAAAACAAAAGGCGTATTGAGAAGATTAGAGGTGGATGCTATTCTAACGTATTTCAAGCATCGAAAATGCCGTGTGATGGATGTACCTTGATCATCGGCTGTCATCATTCTAGCGCAAAGTCGGTTGGTCAACTATTTAAAAAGGGAAAGAATAGAAAGAACAAACTTATCGTCGGATACACACAATCGGAATAGACATGGGAGAGTACACTCTACGCGCACAAAAAAGCTTAGACCTACCGGAATCAGAGCCTCTTCGGCTGGCACGTAGCTACCACAATGCGCCAAGAGAACAATAATGGCAATTTGCTTGAGGTAGGTGCTTTTTCCGCTTCCATTAATCCCCGAAATAATAGTAAGATTCTTGTTCAAGCTTGCATACGTGTCATTGGCAATCCATTGGCCTGGACTATTATCGGAGGGCAAGTCTCCATCACCAATTTCGATCCCGTATCGTCCGTTGCAAATTGCAATGGCATAGGGGTCTACGGAGATTGAAGATTCTACAGGAGGAGCAGCAACAGCATCGCCACCGGAACTAGAAGTTTCACTATTCTTGGCAGCAGCACTAGTATTAGTTATACTAGTAGTTACTGCTGCTTTTCCTCCATCCGTCATGGAAGGGCGGGTCCAAGGAAGCTTGCTCAGAGTGACCTTGTCGGCAAAGCTGTGGCACAAGTCAAGGAGTGCCACCGCATCCGACAGACGAGCCAGCGCATCGTACTTGGATCGTGCCACGTTCAAGACTTGTTGGATCCGCTCGTGTGTCAGCAGCAATAGATCCTCGACATTGTCCTGTGCCTTTGCATTGAGTGACAAGACCTCCTCGGTGGTGCAAAAGATGAAGCGACCTCCCGATTTGGAGGGTTGGATAAACTCGTAGGGCAGAGTCGATGCCATTTCGATGGGCAGCGATAGGAAGTATCCTCGGTTAGTAGAATACTTGACGGCTACGTGGGATATCCCGTATCGTTCAGCATACTCGTCGGCCTTTTTGTAGATATCGTCCACGTTTCTCAAAAAGGCCTATCTCGCACAGAAACAAACGTTAAGCGAGCGATACAAATTTACAAGAAAGAGAGAGAGAGAGAATTAGAAATGACGTATGGCAGCAGCTATTGATTGCTACACACACGCCCTATCAATATTGTCACTGCACATTTACCTTTCGAAGAACGTCCATGAGTCCATTGTCGTCGGTGCTCTTGAGGGCGAAACATTCTTGGTGCTTCATTGCGTTGGCATTTCGCGTATAGGTTGTGCTTTCGGTAAAGGCCCCACCAATCTCGTCACGAATAATATCCAAATCGGGTTGACCAAGGGCAAAGAGTATGGCACGAAGCAGTTGGTTGTCTCGAAATGCAACAGCGGAAGCAAAAGAGGAGGCATCATTATTGGATGTTGTACCTTTAGATCCCCTGCCAACACCCAATCCCATCAAGAGACTGCTTTTGGCGGTGGCAATCGTGGCTTCATCGTTCGCGTCGATGGCCATTGAGGGTTCTTTCGTGCCATTGTCGTTGGGTGCACCAGCAGGAGTGTTCCTCTTCTGCTTGTTATTTTCATAATCGACGCGATCGAGGTATTGCTTGAGAATGGATGCGAGGATTGGAACAGTTTCCAATGTAGACTTGATGCAGACCAATGCCGAAATTCCCTTACTAGCTATACGCGCATTGACGGCCTGGATCTTACAGCTGCTACCACTATAAATCGACGATGCGGGAGGAGGAGCTATTGGTACTGCCGACGATGGTGTGGCATTGCTGGTACTCATACTACTACTTGGACAATAAAATTGCTCTTGCTGCTCCTGTGAATGATAATTTTTGCGTTTTTGTTGCTCCTTAGTAACCTTCATTCTCGAAGGAACCACAACGATATTGGTTAGCATCTTGTCGAGACTCGATAAATTTTGCAATTGTTGCAAGGTCGCATAAAAGAGATTTTCGTCGTGCAAAAATGCATCGACTAGATCAAGGCGGGCCGTGATGGTATCGAGTCTTTTGGGGTCATGGAATGGGGCGCAAGAGCAACCAACCGAATGCAATTACAAAGCAGGTGTTAGCTCTTTTCAAAATACATCTAAAATCTATAGGAACCAATCATTTTCGTAGAACAAAAACAAAAAGCGAACGTACCGACAGGGTGGTGCCATGAGTGTCGTCCGCAGGAGACGATGCCCAACACCGGTCTTGGTACAATCCATGGTAGCAATCAGTGAGAGCTTGCGATAATCATTGTTGTTACTATTGTTGGACAAGAGTTCCAATTGGAGCAAGGTCGATCGATCGATTTTCATCTTGTGGTGATCATGTCCCCCGGTGTGGACCCGAACGTCCAAAGAGTGTTTGGCAAAAGATACCGCCCCGAGGGTAACCTGGGAATATTGCAAAATGGCGTGGGAACTGGAGAGGACGATGTAGTCGTCTACAATTGTGGCAGTTTCGTAGGTGTCCTGGCGAGCCAGTTTGCGAAGGAGTTCGGCCCCCCTGGTCTGGTCGAAACAGGACCGGGAAATGAACTTGACGATTGTGTCGTCGCCATCGTTTTCGTAGTGTTTTCGTTGGTGATCCTTCTTGTTGTGGAATCCCTCTAGTATCATGGAAGACGTTGTTGAAGCAGCCCCCCATCCCTGGAATTGTTCCTTCCTTTTCTGTTCACTACATTTGCGATTCTGTTGGTTCTTTAGATCGAAGTGTTGGACAACCTTTCGTGCCACCGGGGAATGATACCGTCCCTCGTTCATCAATACCTCGTGGGGCTTTAGAACCGACAGACAGGCTATTGTTTCAGAATAGGATTGTCCGTTGCTCTGTTTGGTGACGGTCAACAAAAAGGGTGCCGACAAATCCAAGGAAACGACACAGGTTTCTCGTGCCAGGTTTTCGCCAATCGCACAAAGCACATGGGGTTTGCTATTTTTGCTATTGTCGTCATTGTAGTTGTTGCGAGCAATACTTCGATTGCTACTACCGCTGCTTCGAACGCTTCTGCTGCTGCTTCCACGAACAATGCCATATTGATGGTTCTGGCGTTGGCGATGGTTCGAGGAGGAGACGGCGGACCGTTCACTCCTAGCAGAAGAAGCCGCACCACCCGAAAAAGAAAACCGTTTCCCACCAAAGTGACGTGTTTGGAGACGACGTTTCTTCGCGGAATTGGAAAGACTCTCATTGTCCATGTTGTCATTGTAACCATTGCCGCCAATGCCGCTGCTTGATGGTCTGCGATAATGGCTTTGGCGGGGAGCAATGCGATGGGGTTGCATGGTGCTAAAATTGGAAGAGGTGTAGTTGTTGTAGCAAGCAGAGAATGGGAGGAGCAATGTCGATTCGTGATGGAGAGATAGAAAGAGAGAGAAAGAGAGAAAAATGACCAGAGGTTGTGAAAATGAAGGATTGCGGCCGTCCTTCTTTTGCTTTTTTTCCGCCGACAACTTTTTACTATTCATTCGTGAAGTTCACTTCGAGATTCGTTTGATTTTTTTAAAGAGAATTCCCTCCCCAAAGGAATAATGGGGGAAAGGTACCATTTTTCTGTCCACGAAAGCAACCAAGAATTTCATTTCCATTTTCACGAAGCAAAAATGCCTCGACAGTCGATAGCAGCCGGCAGTATTCTGCATAAACCAACAGAAGTAAGCAGTAGCACAAACAACAAGCACAAATAAGAAACACACAATGCAAGAACACGACACCATCGACGATACAACAACAAGAGCGATTTCCATGAACGATGACGACGACAATAATTATTATGACAATTCCCTCGATCACCTTCCGTCCTCCCATCCGGCTCGTTCCAAAGAGCTGTTTGGAAACAGCAAGAACGAAGGATTTCAAAGACGTCGTGGTGGATGGGGAGAAGCCATGGAACTCGCCCACACAACAACACCAACAACAACGAGCGGCAAAACAACTAACAACAGCAAGAACAACATTGTTGTCGATTTGAACCAATTCCGCAACACTGAAATCGGTAGGGGGTACCAAGCCAAACACGTTGTTCGGCAACGAACAGCAACAGCGGAAGAATCATTGACGAAAATCAAAACCATCAACAACACCATTATCGATCCCATGGCCATACAGGAACAAAAGCAGAAACAAAAACAACGAGAGCAATTTGCGGCAACTACCATTACACTCGACGAACTCTTGGAGAACGATGGCCTGCGAGCCTTTCGAAAAGAAATCGAAAATATATTGTCGTCATCGTAGGGGGGGAAAGCAAACATATAATCGAGAGCTCGATTGAAGGCGGGGTTGCCAACAGTAGAGATGGAATAGGTATACACGAAAAAAAGAGTTTCTTCAAGCGCAACAAGATTATAGAATAGTCCCCGTAGTCACGGGAGATCTTAAAAAAAGAGTCTTGATGGGACAGGGACACACCGCTCCCAAATTATGCTCAGACTGCGTCTTTTTCGTTGCCAGCCTGGATTTGGTGGATTCTCTATCTCCGAGTAGCTACTCCTCCACTACAACGCACACAAAACATTCGGAGCGATGTTTCCTGTACTTCTACAAAGTTTATCTCTCGCTCGATCTCTCTCTCGCGGCGTGTGAAGTATATAATAATCCTTGGGTAACGAGAGGTCATTCTTGTCGTTTACAGCACTTTTAGACAATCCAACTAGTTGTGTTTACTCGGTAGATCGTTGCTTGCTCGGAGCTTTATGTGTCTCTGGCGTGCATGCGTCGCCTATGGGAGGTAAAAAATAGTACCTGCCTTTCTCCGCTCTCGTCACATTTTCGCCTCGATTGTGCACCTCTCCACAAAAGCATGAAATGTCATAGTTTCATTATTTTGGTAGATGCAAGGATTGTCTTCGTAATCCGAAAAATGATGAAGATATGTGGTCCAAACGCACCCGCTCGATTGTTGGGTCTTCAACTTCCAATGGGGGGAATGAGAACTCTTTGCCATCGCACTCGTCACAAAATTGCGTTACCATGAAATAGATGCACTTGAAAATGCACTTGAAAATGCACTGGAAGCATACTTGCAGAATAGATGTCCATTGTTTGTAGCTGCACCATGGTGGCCAGCAGAGCCAGGGGTGGCTGAGCCCCTGGTGCAGCCACAGGCAGCCATTTGGCCCTTCTGAGCCACACAGGGCATAGCAGCAAAGAGCAAACACAGCAGGGGGTGCATGGGGCAAACAGGGGCTGCCACTCTGGCTACATGCCCCATGGTTGCCACCAGTGCTGCAGGCACCCCTGCAGCCACAGGCAGCCACCCAGCCCTGGGGCACACAGAGAGCACAGTAGGGGGGCACAAGCCCACCATGCAAGCCCCCCATGGTGCCACTTGGGCACAGCAGGAGTTGCCACCTTGGCTAGGGGCAGCAAGGGCAGGGGGGTGCCAATGCGGCCAAGGGCATTGGGGGTGGCACCACACAGACAGTGGGGGCAGGGCCAGGCAGCAGGGGATGGCATGGGCAGCAGCTGGGGCAGCAGCGCCACTACCAGTGGGGGCATGGGTAGCAGGGTGGGGGGAGCAAGAGCTGTGTGGGCAGTAGCCCCACCACCAGGCTTGCAAGGGTGTTGGGGTGAGCATGCTTGGGTATTTGCATTTGATGGCCAAGTGGCCCAAGGAGCCTGCTGCCACATCTACCGATGCCCACAAACACACACACTGAGGATCCCAGCGCTGCCACACACCTGAGGACACAAGGGCCTTGTTCAATGCTCTCCATTGGGAGTCTTTTGTGCATTGGCAATCCGCCTACCCCATAAGGGAAACGTTGAATATACACATGCAGCGCGTACCTGTCCATTGGCGTTCAGTTTTTCCTTAAAATGATTTTCATTCTCGTGATAATTTAGACCCTGAATTATCCACGCACGAAAGGTTCGCACCGCACGAAATGTTTTGTGCGACTTTTTGTGCGTAGGATTCAATACTAGCCACACGATACCCTTCGCACAAAACACCGATTGGAAATCAAAATCGATTTCCACCATGGTGAGACCAAAAGATCGTAAGGGAAGAGCTCGACATGCATACAAACTGCTAAAGATCATAGAGGACCAAGACGATGATGACCTCTCCTCCACCCTTTTCGTCGCTGGCAAGGAGCAGCGCCGAATCAAATGGAGACACCGGAGGGTAGATTGGGAGTATCATGTGGGGATGTTGAGAGCAACTGGCAATTTTGAATCGCGATACCACA
>Ga0115013_10001333_pt1 | contig 14436 bp, 12 predicted proteins | sample SouAtlMetagenome_2_FD_88686 | JGI IMG/M metagenome (GOLD analysis project Ga0115013, IMG submission 88686) | Marine eukaryotic phytoplankton communities from Atlantic Ocean - South Atlantic ANT15 Metagenome | ecosystem: Environmental > Aquatic > Marine > Oceanic | place: South Atlantic Ocean...
ACGGCTCCTGTAGGAAAGAACGGCCGTAACGAGTGCAGGGGTTCGATTAGATGCGGCTGCGGCGATAAATGAGAGGGAACTGCTTTTCCAGGCGGAAAATTTCGTGATCTTCGAACTTCAGTTGCTCCATCAAAAATTCATTTAATCTTGATCCAAGCCGCTTTTAAGAGCCCCAGGGTCTGTAGATGACATTCCTTGTCCGTTCCCTCGCTCCTGGCGCTCTGAACGGACTGTAGAGTGATTTTACAGAGAGTTCGGCCGTTTTTGGAGGGTTCGTTGGGACATGCCGGACTAGCAAAAATGGCCAAATTCGCTGTTCAAAACCGCTCCGGTGGTAATTCCAAGCCCGCAGGCCGTTACTATGGTTGAAGACCTTCCTATCTATGCAAAGAACGGCTTGATTAGACCGTTTCTTCATGGAGAATGACCATGGTGAAGTTCAAAGTTGGCTCGTGGCCGAAAATGACTGTAAAAATGGGATGAGGGGCAGACCGTTTAAAACTTACCCGTTTCTTGACAAAAAATATTTTTTAACAACAACATCAAAAACGAAACATCAAGTTTAGAAAGAGAGAAACGAAAACACAAAAGCAACAATCATGGATTTGTTAGGAAGTTACAACTCGGATTCAGATTCGGGTTCAGATGAAAATAAAACTTTAGAATTTTCTATGGCCGCTGCGTCCGGAGCCACCGCTGCTACAGTTATAAAGTCATCTCCTCTGACATCCAAAATATTAGAAACTACGAACGAAGATGACAAAAAGAAACGAGTTATAGGGAAGAAGTTGCTAAAATTATCCGCTGTGTTGCCTGAGTACATATTAAATCAACTGCATCTTAGCGGAGGAGGTGGCTTAAAGGAAAATAGTAACAGAGATAGTGACAGCGATAGTAGCGTTGACAACGAAGACGAGAAACCCTTCTCTCAAAGCAAAACGACGGCATCAACTGCAAAATCTTCTGACAGTTATTCTATAGATGAAGGAATAACGGGGCTCTTAAGCGAATTATCAAAAACCCGCTCTACTAGGCCTTTGAAGAATCAATCAGCAACGAAAATTTTGGGTAATGATGAGCTAATACAATCGTCAAAAGGAGCAAAAGTTAGCGATGCGATCACAAGCGAACCATTAGGCGCCGCATTTCTTACCACGACCATTGAGACTACCAAACGTACGCGAAAAGAGCCGACGAAAGTCCGAAGCATTCATGAAAACTTGCACGAATCAAAGATTGGCGCTCTGCCAAAGGATTCCGAATCTTATGAAACGGGCCATCATACTAAATTGCAAAGAGCGACTTCTACGAATGTATCTAATCATTCAACTACTATCACCAGACCGTCAACTTCAGGTAACGCGCCGCTGATTCGAGCCAAAGCTACCTCCTCTATGCGGTCGGCAGCGCCACCTGTTAGCATTCAATCAACTCATAGTGTATACACCCCAGTAGTCTCTCGGCACTCTACTGATGTCAACGGTTATGAAGAAATATATGGTCTCGAACAGCAAGACAATAAAAAGGTAAATCCTAGTTCGTTTAAAACAACTTCTAAGAAAAAGAAGCAACTCAGCCGAAAGCGGCAGATGGAACAGATGCTTCGAAGTGGGAAATTAAACGAAGTCCAGGGTGACCTAGAGTTGGAAGGAGGTTCCCACGTGTACCAGCATGGAGGGGATAATGTTAGTTTCAGCATGTCGAAAATTTCTGATGGTGCGGGGGTACGTGTGGTTCCGACTGGTAGCTACAACGCATCTACTGGGGCAACAGCAATGAGTACCGACGTGACGAGTCGGCAAAAGCATAGCAATCAACTGAATAGCTTGCTAGCAAATGCTGCATCTCTTGAGAGCCATAGAGCTCAAAACCCACAATTTTTCTTAAATGGAAAAGGGAAAGGTGGAAGTCATCGGGCTACAGCAAAGCGCAAGTATGGGTGGTAGGAATAGAACTATTTAAAGAGCTCTGCTCAATAAGCTCTCTCTTTGAAAAGCACTATGGGAACGAATAAAATTTTGTTGATGTTTGGGATGCACGTTGGACCTTTTTGCTTAGCAACGTCCAAGGCTTTCTACGAAACCGTTGTGCGTTTTCTTTTCTTGCCCGCCTTAGCGCCCTGGCAAACGCCATTCCCCACAGCAACTCTCATGCCTGGCACTTGAGTGCTGGCGCCATCATCATCTTTTTCACCCTCTATTGGTCCCAATTGCTTGCAGGGGCAGGGCTCACCCTTGGCCACCCAGCAATTGCCTTGCCATAGCTGTTGCAATTTGGGGTGGGGAGGGCCCATTGCCTACCAAGGAGTTTGAGCCAAGGGTGGTGGGGGCGAGCAGGGAGGCCACCCTTGTGGCTTTGCGCTGTGCTGGGGTGCCAGCTTGCGCACCCTGCTGAGCCCATTCTCCCAAAACTGGGGTTTTGCAGTTCTTGGTGTTGGCGGCATCGTTGCCACCCTCATCAGACTTGCCCCAGGTTCCCACCAGCTGGGCCATGGGTCGGGCAATGCACCCCACATGCTGGGGCATGCACTGGGGGTGCTCGCCAGGAGGGGGCCTGTTGTGGCTGTAGTTGCCAATGGCAATCTCGTATCGCCCCTTGCGAGGTTTGGTGGGGGGCGGCATCGCTCCGGCCCCCCATTTCAGATCTGGTGCGAATCGCATCATCTCGCTCATCAGAATCGTCCTGTCCTATCACCCCTGGTACTCTTTGAGCCGTTTGCTGGAGGGCTGGCCTTTGGCAGGACTGGATCCATAACGGTTTGGTTTGGTCTGTCCGTCGTCCACATGGTCGAACGTCTTCCAACAGAGTGGTTGTTTGTAGTGGTTTGCGTTTGCCGAATCAAGTTATTAATCCAGCTATGGACAAAATCTTGAAACGGAATACAAAATAGGACACATTGTATTAGGCATTTAGCACCACCACGAATTGTAAAAACAATACAACAACTTCAGAATGAGCAGGTGAGACGACAAAACAATAACACATTGATTCTTTCTTGGAATGAAGACTTGCGAAAACTTGCAAAGGAGATATTCGTAATACCATTATGCTACGAACCCCAAACTTGAAACCACACAATCATCTCTTTTGTATGTTGGATTTGGCTAATTCGATTGGGAGCGCATCTTCATAAGAATTTTCCTGCTAAGGGTCAATTTCTCGGCTGATTTGCATGCAACAATTTGAATATGGCGATCCGTCGTATGCTTCTGTATCAAAATTTTTAAATTCAGACTTGACAGCTATTACAATGTCATCAAAATCTCACTCTCTTGTCCGTTTACACAATCGCCAATCATCTTAACATCGTAACTACTTTTATTCTATTGTGGTAATTATCCAATCAACCGAAAAACGGCCAATATACAATGGTATCATGACTCGTGTGGGCTACCCGGCATACGACATTCGCTTAATGCTTGAAAAGGCGCGAGAGCTTCAGAAATTATAATGGCGACAGTCACGATCACTATAATCAGCAACGCGCTGATCATGGGGCAAATTTCGTTCCTGGGTCTGAGGATGCTCCCAACCTAGCACCGCAATCACTAGATCATTTCAAGCGTGGATATGAAGAACGAACAAGGCAACGAGAGCGTGATAATTACGATAGCGCTAGGGAGAAACCCGGGAATAAGAACGATTTAGGCAATGATGGTGGTAATAGGAGTGCTGGCAGCGGTAATATTCACGACAATCCTCGATATAACAACAATTCGGAGGCAAACAGAGGTAGTCAGATGTCTACTCATCTCGGTAGAGGCAACAACGAATCGTTAGATGGAAGTGGGCGTGGGGCTGGTGGGACAGTCAACCGGAACTATAGTTATGGTGGCAATCGTGGTGATGGTGACGATTATCAACGTCGCCGTAGTTCGAGCTCCAATTATGGCGGTGGTGGCAGAGGAAGAGGGGGAAGAGGTCGTGGTGGACGCGATAATCTCTACCGCCGCGATTCGGGTCCTAGCGTCCGTGGAGGTAGAGGCGATCGAAGACCTCCCTTCCATGGTGATCGCGATGATCGCGGGGGTGGTCGTGGTCGTGGGGGTGGTCGCGGGGGGCAACAAATCATCATGGGCCTTGACATTCAGGCCTTGGTAGATCGTTTGGTTCGTCCAGGATGCGATGTTTTCCGGGAACTTGGTATTACACGATCGGGGCACATGGCAGTTTTTCAATCTGGTAAAGCTGTCACGGCTATCATCTCTAATCTTGCTCGCCGACGGAATCTACGCATAGCGAATGTCGTATGGGACTGGATCGATTACATCGGAATCGAAAAAAATACTTTCCATTATAACTCCATGATAAGTGCTTGTGAAAAGGTTAGAGATTACAATAAGGCATTGAGACTATTGGATGAAATGAAAGAAAAGAATGTGGCAAAGAATGAAGTCACGTACGTTTTCTTTGGGCAATGATTTTGTCAAAACACCAAATTCTTTATGAGATATATTCTTTCTCACAATTTTAATCGCTTGCCTTGTCTTCTGTCTGGTCACCTTGATCACTTTATTATTCAGTTTTTCCTCTGCTATTTCAGCTTGCGAAAAGTGTGGGCAATGGAGGACGGCTTTGGATCTGCTGGACCAAATGGTAAGAAGCATCGACCGTTCATAGCCTTGTAGATTTACATCAACATTTTTTCCTAGTTTTTCTTAGTTTTGCTTTCCTCTTCTCGTTGCATGTAGAAAAAAGAGGGTGCTGGTCAGACTGCGATAGCATATAATGCTGCAATCAGTGCTTGCGAAAAAGGATTGGTGCCTCATAAAGCGCTAGAGATATTCGAACAAATGAAACGAGAGGGAGTAAAACCTACTGTAGTAACCTATTCCGCTCTGATCAGTGCTGCAGAAAAGGGTCAACAGTGGAAACTTGCGCTCGAAGTTCTTGAGGAAATGAAGGCTGCAGGACATGGAGCTAATGTAATTGCCTACAGTGCCGCAATCTCCGCTCTTTCGAAAGGCCAAATGTGGCACAAGGCGTTGGAGTTATTTCGTGAGATCGAAGCTTCGGGCGGAAAGCCGAGTATTGTAACTTATAACGCAACGATGTATGTACAAGAACGAATACAGTGCACGCTAGTTGTTCTTATTTCACTTTCGATCGAAATTTAACGTGATTTCTTTTTCTCCATACTTTCTTAACATAAATTTAGGACTGCACTTGAAAAGGGATTACAATGGGAAAGGGCTCTTGACCTTTTTGACGAGATGAAATCCAAAAATATGCCAGTTACTGTCGTTAGCTATGGTAGCGCAATTAGCGCTTGCGAGAAGGGTTTACAATATCGTCAGTGTCTCGAGTATTTAGATGAAATGACAGAAATGGGTATAAAGAAAAACGTCATCATTTTTGGTGCAGCGATGTCTTGTATGGAAAAATCTTGTAGGGCTGATATCGGTTTTCAGCTCATGGAACGGATGAGGCTCGAAGATGTTACACCAAACGTTCATATTTATAATAGCGCTATAAGCGCCTGCGCACGCTGTAATCTTTGGGAAAAGGGATACGAACTCTTTGAGGAGATGGACCGAATTCGAGTTGCGAAGGATGTTGTTACGTACAACGCAGTACTTGATGCTGTGTCTTCAGAAATACAACTCGGAAGAAGATTGTTCAAAGAGGGTATGTATTCTAGCAAGACAGATTCCAATTTTTCTACCATTTTTCTTCTCTCAAATCATAATTTTCCTGTTCTATTTCACACTTTCTAATCAGGAGTCGAAAAGGGATTTTATGCTCGAGTTTCTCGACTTGGGACTCAATGGCTTGAACTTGATTTGCATTTCTTGTCTCTCGGAGGAGGTGAAATTGCTTTAGGGTGGTGGTTTGAGGAATGTCTTGTCCCGTATCTCATCAACACATCCAAGTTAGAAGCTGTCCAGAGTATATCTATAGTCACCGGATATGGGAAGACCCGCTCAAGGGGAGCTCGTATGAACGATGACGGGATGAGATTACGCGTTAGAGCGATGCTCAAATTCATGGATATTCACGAGACACCGCAACCGAACAAGGGTAGGATCCACATTGATAAGGCGGCATTAATAGAAGTTGTCAAAAAGAATGGTGGAAAAATTCTGTTTGATCTTGAAGGCTATACCCGGTTCAAAGAAGAAGAAACAACAGCGAATAAATTTCCAGATGTAGTTCAACAGGTTCGGCCTAGATTTCGACCTGCCCGCCCTGGACAAGGACCCCCCGGTACTTTCATTCGAGATGGCGATCCAGTGCCTCCCTATAAATCACACGAGGAAAGGAGAGATTCTATGAGATCTTCTATGAGGCAACCAAATGATAATGAATATCCTGATTATCAGGAAGGCAGAAGAACCTCGTCTTCTAGAAGTAACAGAGAAGATCGAGCGTCGCAACGCGGTTTTGCTCCGGTTAGACCTCTGGAAGGAGATCGAATGCACGACCGTCCTGAGAGTAACTATGTTCGCACTAACGAATCATGGCATCAAGACCAGCGCTATGGGGACGAACACCGAGGAGGGCCACGAGACTCTCCACGACGAAGCTCTTTTCATGATCAAGAGGAGCATGGTAGAAGAGGATACCGGTCAGATCGTCCTGACTTTATTGCTGATCGTCGTGGTAGCCAAAGGGAGTTCAGTGATAGTAGGCCCGGAGGAGGGCACGAAAACGGTAGGCGCGATGAACGATACCAAGAGCCATATGAGCGGCGAAATTGGGAAGGGCGTCGGAACATGCATTCTGATAATGGTTATGATCCAAACTTGCGAGAAGTCAACATTGCAGATCGTGGAAGAGTTGATGATCGTAGTCCAAGATTATCTATGAATCGGAATTATTCAGATGATCAACGCAATACGCTTGACAATAGAAGCAGTGCGCGTTTCCCCAGGAGACCTGGGAGTCAAGAAGGTCGCTTCTCGGATTTCAGTGACGATAGAGGTGGGCAACATGGAACGAATAATGTGCCCACTGGCTTTCGAGCCACTCGAAACGACCACGGCTTTCAAGCATCTAACTACGAAAAACAACAGCCCTCGCATTACAATAATGGCGATCCAGGAAGTTCTGCGGGTGGTGTCGCCAAGAAACGCTCGTACGATGATTATCAAAAGCAGCCTACACAGAGCCGGGGATATGATATCGAACCGGCCTATGCGAAGCGTCGGAGCCTTTCTTGATTAATGAAGCCAACTCTTTTCTATTCAAATAATATCTTCTTTCCCTCTCTCAAACAACCAGCTTGTATTGTTGAAAAAGTGTTAGTGATTAGTTTCATTGCTCTCTGTGATCTTTGGGACCACTACCTCCATTTCAAAATACTTGGTCATCATCTTACCCAGCATGTGTGTGCCAAGCTGATCGGCCAATATCCACTTGAGGGCCATCATGGCTACAGACTATGAATGTTGGCACAAACCATCACCACCAATCATGCGCGTTGCATCATGCCTGCCACACTACCACCAGTGGCTGGGGTCTTGGGGGGCAATGATTGGTGCCCTTGGTTGCCCCCCCCCCCACCCACCCAGGCACTCTCAGGCACCCACTCTGAGGGAGGCGGCCGCCTTGGGCGCGCGGAGCGGCTTGTAAATAAATAACGGATAATTATTATTGTGTGTAAAATAAATGGCGATGATGTTTGCGCGCCCAAACCAAAAAAATCTTCGCGGGCTTCGTCAACAAACCAAAAATGAAAAAATAATACGAACTCTAAGCTCAGCATCGTCAACGCAAACTATAGAGGTTGGGCAACATTGTGGATAAATTGCGAGCTATTATGCCACCACATCTAAAGAACGTTATCGACCCTGTTGGGACTAGGCGGACCAACAACCATCATCTATCGTGTGAATACAACGCCCAAACGAGCAACAAAAGGAACCATAACAGATGCAATCACGTGATCGACAACAACGATCAACACAGCGCATCAGGGGGGAGTGTAGCTAATTCGGTAGCCACGCCAAGTAGTGTTTATATGCCCTCTTCGGTCGCATTGTCAAGAGACAATATGTCTGATCTCAGTGGAATAAGTGGAGAGAGAGGCTCTTCGTCCCATAAGATTCCAAGGCATATTCTTGATCCAAACATTCTAACGAGGCCGTGGAAACAAGCCTACAGATTGTCAAACATCCCACCGGAGAGCAGCAAAAAGAAAACAACGTCGCGTATTAGGACGGAAGTCAACAGTGATAGTACAGACAATAATAGTGGACCAAGTATTTGGGTTGCGCAGAATGATGTGGTGGAAATATTCGATAACCTTGAGTCTTCGTTGGGCCTTGATAGGTTCGAAATAATGGGAAGAAAGCATAATCGCGTTCCATTGATGATCCTCTTGATGGATCCTCCCAAACAAAGCTATGAGCTGATGCAAATATGGGTGGACTATGAAATGGATTCGGTTCGTGATCTAGTCCAAATATTACAGCACAAGCTACCTTTCAAATGGAAACAGGCATATGATGGGCTATTCCAAGTCAGAGGAAATCGATTTACGCAGTTGATTCACATCATTCGCTTGGCGAGGTACGATATGCAGCCATATGAGATTTTAATTGCCAAACCATGGTCGATGGCGGCCAAAACCACGTGAGTCTTTAATTGTTTGCCGAATACACCATTTTAAACTCTATTTCGTTTGTTTGGAAATTTCTTGTCGCCGCCGCCAACAAATGTTGTTTTATCTTTCTTGTTCGGAATTTTTCGTTTATTTCTTGTGATAGCATCGCAATTGCTGGCAGTTTAATACGTCAGCTTACCCGAATAGGAATTATTACGGTAGAGAACGAAAATACTTGGGATATAGAGAAAGAACGGCTTAGCCGTCGCCGACAGCAAGCTAGAAACGAGGATACGCCGCTGCTGCTGAGCAAACGAGCACAAGATCGAACTTACTTTCCAGAGGGTATTTTAGATCACCATCACGCAGTCCAGTATATCACATTTTCACCGCCCTTTGATTTCGATGAAGGCGATCACCCCCATACAAAAACTAAATCGATAAATTTCGATGGCCAGAATGAAAGAAATGTGGGCATGTTGACTCTAGGAATACGTCGTGTTATTGCTGGCCCCCTCTCTCGACGACAAAAATCGCTTGCCAGGAATGGTCCTGGTGGCGGCAACGACAAGGAGGGAAGAGACTATTTGCCACCTTCAGGTATCGGCATTCTTTCGAACCATGAGCAAAAGCAAGTTCACGATGACAATAGTAACTGCGGTCCCGTTAGGTGCCTTTCCAAATTGAACTGTCTCCGGAATTCCAACAATGACACAACACCTTTAACGTCAACACAAACGTTTACGACATCTCTTTCTAAAGAAGCAGAAAAGAGATGGATTGACTACGGTATGAAGCCAATCAATGAAGATCAGTCGTTAGCCAACGAATCAATTATTTCGATGTCGGCACCTCTACTATCACCTTAGTAGATATCTCTTCTCGGGCAAAGCGCTCTATCTTCGAAGGGACAATTCTTTCCAAGGTATCAACAAACAGAAAAAGACGATGGCGTTACTTTTCCATGCTGGCTTATTGACACATTAGTTTCTCATTTATATCTTTCAATCTGATGTGATGATATTCCTTGCTACGGATCTGGCAATTCCTACAAACCAAAAAGTGGTTTTCAATCATCGTGAAACTATGCGGTAATTATTCGATCCCATAGTTTGGTAATGTAACAAGTGACTAACATCCCGGTTCCATTCAAGGAAAGGCTAACTCAAAGTACTCGTGGGAGATCTATCTTTATCATATATATCATGATCCACACTCGCATTCCATTTTGAGCATCAACCCAAAAAGCGCAACACAATTCGTAGTGATTGGCATAATGATTTCAAGCCTTTTAGAGACAAAAATTCAGGAAACAAAGTAAATAATGTCATGAATAGAATGTACACTCCAATGTTATTGACAATATGATCCATTACGTGGGGGATGCAGACAATGGAATGTTTCCGGTAGTTTACCTCTCTATTTTGTTAAAAACACTAGTGCATGCACCAAATGCAACTGCATGTGCATTGGCACAAAGTTCATCCCACCTCTTGCATCTACAATGGTGTCAAAATTCAAAATGTGCAGAATCTGTGCAATTAGGATTTACAGTGATATCCCCGCAGCGTTCAAAGCATCTTTCACCCATTCAGGGACTTGTTTGTGTTTGCTTTCGACTGAGAAATGCTTCCCCACAAAGTTTCTCACAAAAGTTGGAAATTCTTTTTTCAGGATGGAGTTTCTCATGCGAGTTACCAAGCGCATCATGTAGGTAATATTGTGCTGCGTTAGCAATTGAACTGCAACAGGATTATTAGCCTTCAGCAAGGCATGTAACCTGCCCCTCGATATCCCTCGAGAACAAGCTTCGCAGGGACATTCGGTATCCACAGGAACATTATTATTCTCGTTTGGGTTTCCAGGGGCATATTCGTGCCGCTTCAGTTTGATTTGTCCTTCGTCCACTAATGCTACACCGAATCGCGCTGTTCTAGTTGGATAGACACAGTCGTACATATCAACTCCAAGGGCCGTACAAACAACCAAATCAAGAGGGTATCCAACCCCCATAAGATACCTGGGTCGATCATCTGGTAGATGTCTACAAGCATGATCAACAACCTTCCAGAATTCTTCCTTGCTCTCACCACCAGCCAGCCCCCCGATGGCAAAGCCCGGAATTCTCCTCCTCGTTCCGTCGGGCTTCAGATTGTTTGAGGTATCCTCGGTTGAATAGCTGTTTGATTGATCCCGATGCTTGAAACCTGCAAGGCACAATTCTCGCAGTCCGCCTTTGGAAACATCCAGATGCCCCTGCATGATTGGAAATAAATTCTGGCGTTCGGATGCTCGATGAGCTTTCACGCATCGATCATACCACCGCAGTGTTCGAAGTGTAGCCACGCGAAAGCGCCCCTCGTCGATTGAGACAGATGAAATGACATCATCTAACTGCATAATTATATCCGCTCCAATATCATTTTGACAGCGAATGGAGTCTTCTGGTCGTAGCATCATGTGTTCTCCAGTATACGGTGACTTGAACATCACTCCCATTTCCGTCACTACGGACAATGATGCTAATGACACCATTTGAAAGCCACCAGAGTCAGTGAGCAAGTTGTACAGACGTCGACGTTGTTGTTTACAATTGTTGTTTCTCGGTTCGCTCGTTGACACGATCCCTCCCATAAAATTATGCAGTCCATCGAAAACACTATCGATCAGGTCTGTTCCGGGCTGGATTTCTAAATGGTATGTGTTAGCTAGAATGATGGGGCAATTCATCTTGGCAATCTCGTCGGGAAGAACTCCCTTGAGAGTGCCTTTTGTTCCTACCGGCATAAATCTGGGTGTCGGAACCGGAGGCCCTCCGTTTGGAAAGTGCACGGTGGCAGCTCGAGCTCGACCGTCTATTCCATGAACATGAAAGCAAAGAGCGGGACTCTCGTTGTTGAATATGGGTTTTTCATCCAAAGGACGAATTTTCAAAAATCGTGAAGGATTATACGGTGCATATTTATCCCATGACGCTGCACCATCTACTTCAAAATCAACATCCTTCAGCTCTTTTGGTAACTCAAGATATTCGGGTTTCACTGGCTCCGGAGCGTAGGAATTTTCGTGTTCTTTCTTTTCTTGGGTTTGTTCCTTTCCATCGTTTCGGTGGTTTTTACTTAAGTCCTGCAGCTTTCGTTTCATTGGTTTGCGTTGATCGATGCTTTGATGATCTTGGCACAGATTATTTGCGTTGTTGAGTTGATGTTGTTTTATTGGAATAATTATTCAAAAATGTGTCCGACAGAAAAAAATCAAGGGCCAGAAAAAAATGAGATTACACCTAACCCTAATGTTCTTTTACATACTAGCGAGTGGTCCAAGAAAAATACCGATCCAAAAATACAAAAGTACGTAGGATACAGTAATAAAGCAAACCCGCGAAACAAAATCGTGTCAACGATATCATTGTTCTAAGCAAAGCATCTAGGGTGGGTCGCTTTGTGTCTACCGATTGAAAATAGACGATTTCAAATCATGAATTGTCGAGTTGTCTTGCTCCTTCTTTCGCTTTTGACATTTTTAGCCGTGGGCAGCGGTCAACCAGTAGGCGGTGATCCACAAGACGAGGAAGATCAAGACGATCCTGTAGAAAATGAACCTACTGCCGCACCAACTATTTCGGGGTCAGGAGCTCCAATTGGCATTCCGGTCGAAAACAACGACCAAACCCCCTCCCCCACTACATCTGTCGACGAAGACCCTCTCAGCTCTTCTCCTACTACAACTACAACTAGTGGTGTAGTTCAAAGTTTTTCACCTACTTCGACCGGCACTGACGCACCCAGTTCTGTCACTACGACGGCTGGCAGCATGGATCCTAGTTCTCCTCCAATTGCCATTAGCAGTGATACACCTACTTCAGAACCGACGGAGGATTGCACCGGTCGAAACTGCACTGATGACCCAAATGTATGCAGCTGCCGACCAAACCTCGAATGCAGGCAACGAAGGCTTGGAGGAGGTTCTTTTTGCTCGCAAATTCCAAGAGGAGAAAGAAAGCGTCTGTCTGCATTCTTGGGAATCGGTGGTGCGGGAGGAAGAAGGGATAGAGGAAGAATTCCAGGATGATTCTTACACAGTATACGGATGTAGACTAAAGACATCGATATTCGTCGAGGAAGTCATATTGAATATCACTTCTAAACAAATTAATCTGATTATTTCTCAAATAATAGAACTAAATACCGTGTCTCTCAGGCAATGCAATATTTGTTTCATATAGAGATGTCGTCATATTCTGCTTCTAATAGCGACGCATGTTCTAAGTTTGCTATACGTTCACCGCTGCTCATCATACGATCAGTATTGGTGTTGGAAATATTCCCCTTTTCAATTGCTTTCGTCTGGGCAACATTGGTACCCAACACAGCCGCATAGACGGGCAGTGGATTACCTACAAGGACCGAAGCTCCCAGGGCAGGAATAATCCACGCAAGCATCTTTTTCGATTGTTTGGCTTCTCTTTGTACTGCATATCGGTACAATGGCTGTAACAAGTCATCCAATTCCATTTTTCGATCCAGTCCTTGATCCTTGGCATAGCGCAAGATACATTGAGATACTTTCTGGCACAGAACAGGCGGAATGTCAGAATCATGGGGCCACTCTTCGCAAGCAAGCGCTAATACGGCAGTAAGCTGTGAGTACGAAACCTCATATTCTGCGACGCTTTGGCCCTTTTTCGGCCTCACATAAATGTACGGAGAGAAGCTTTCTTCCTCGATAGCCTTGAGAACAATTTTTTCGGGGTATACTTCCTTCCCATCCCGAATCATAACGTAAAGCAAAGAATGTTCAATGCGTGTTACGAAGCCGCTTTCCGGATACTGAAATGTACGAGCATTCACCTGTTGCTGCGAGTTAGCAACAGCTTCAGTTCCAACACAAGAAAGGTCTCGGTGGCGGTTTCTTTTTCTTTGCTCCGATTTGCTATCACGTTTTAAAAACATATTTGTTTTTCGTATAAACTAATGGGCCTCTTTGCTCTCTTTCGACCTCTGTTTTTCGGCAAGTTTTCGGGTCTGCTCAAAAGCCTTGAACCGTGCCCTTTCGGTCTAGATCTTTTAGACACAGTGTCTCTTCGATTTGGTCAAACTAATGAAAGAAACCCCGAAATCCAATTCCTAGTCCACCATATCGCAGTTCTCTCGAACGTGGTTTCTTGTGTGGCGATTGCAATAGAACGTTGTTCCAGTTCTTCGAACCCGTCATTTTTTTCGGCAACTCGTGATTCAAGAGGTTTCTATCATTGGCCAACCTGAGGATCCCACAACAGAGCAAAGAGCAGCCCCTGCCAAAGGGATTAGTCTTCGTCCACAGAGTCAATCGCTTTGCTGGCATATGGAGGGACACTATCGCATGGGTGTGAGGCTACTACTAGGGTAAGGCTGTCTTTGCCAAAATGGGGTAATTGACTGGCATGGTGGGCCCCATGGGTGGGGGGGCTGGGGGCCAGGGGGGGGCACACTAGCCCTTGTGGCCCCGCCCTGTGTACTTCGTACTATGGCTGCTCTTGGGTCTGCTAAAACAGGTATACTCTGGGCAGCGTGGTGTAGGCATATGGGTTAAAGGGTGGGGAGTAGGGACACCAAAATTAGTCCCCATGCCCCAGGGCACACCACGCTACCAAACAGCCTGGCTGGCCGCTGGCAGGCACCACCCTGTGTTGGGGGTGGGGGTTTGCAGTATAAACTCAAACTTTTAAAATATATGGGGGAATCCTCGTAAACTAGGGAAGCACAATGGAGGTGCAACAGAATATACTGTAGAGGTACGTATGTATGCAGGTATGGGGGTACCCCTGGCAGCTACCCCCTGGGGGTGCAAGTTTAGCCCCCTTGAGGTGCAAGGGGAGGCACCAGGGGCCCCCTTTGGGTAACCCCCCG